>Ga0208124_100457_pt1 | contig 14131 bp, 13 predicted proteins | sample LakWasM104_HOW12_2_FD_183922 | JGI IMG/M metagenome (GOLD analysis project Ga0208124, IMG submission 183922) | Freshwater sediment methanotrophic microbial communities from Lake Washington under simulated oxygen tension - Sediment Metagenome... | ecosystem: Environmental > Aquatic > Freshwater >...
AGGTACTGGAGGCCGCACGCGACGCCGGTGCGCGCACCGCGTTCTACACGGTGCTGCGGCTACCGTGGGAGCTGGACGCGTTGTTTCGCGAGTGGCTCACGGTGCACTACCCGCAGCGTGCAGCGCGCGTCATGGCCCGGGTGCAAGACCTGCACCCCCTGACCGGGGCCCAGCGCGCGGCTGGCAAGACTTATGACAGCGACTTTGCTACCCGCATGAAGGGCAGCGGGCTCTGGGCCGACCTGCTGCGCCAGCGGTTCGCCAACACCTGCCGCCGCCTGGGGCTCAACCGGGAGCGCGAGGGGCTGGACCTGGGGCAGTTCAGGCCGGGTCTACTGAAAGGGCAGGGGAGCCTCTTCTAGATCCCGTGCCCGTCTCCGTGCACTTTGCATTGCGCGCCGCAGGCCGCAATGCGTTGCCTCGTCAGCCCCCCCACACCCGCTGCACCACCTGCGTGTACAGCGGAATACCCACCAGGATGTTCAGCGGAAACGTCACCCCCAGCGAGAGGCTCACGTACAGCGACGGGTTGGCTTCTGGGATGGCATAGCGCACCACGGCAGGCACCGCGATGTAGGACGCGCTGGCGGCCAGCACCATGAGCAGCACGGCATCCCCCGTGGGCACCTGCAGCAGCCAGGCCAGCGCCAGGGCCAGACTGGCGTGCGTCAGCGGCCCCAGCACCGCGTAGGCCAGCAGCCATGGCGACTGCTTGCGCACCGCAGGCAGGTTGCGAGCCGTGGACAGGCCCATGTCCAGCAAGAACAGGCACAGCATGCCCTTGAACAGATCGCCCGAGAACGGCTGCATGGCCGCCTTGCCGGCATCGCCAGTCACCATGCCGATCACCATGGCGCCCAGCAGCAGCAACTGGGTGCCGTCGGTGAACGACTCGTGCAGGATCTTGCCCACCGACAGGTGAGGCCCCGGCTTACCTGGCGCGCCGCCTGCGCTTGCGCCACCCAGTGCGGGGCCCCCTGCCGACGCCATGGCGACCACCGGTGGCACGCGCAGGAGGGGGCTTGGGGCGGTGACTGCCACCGACTGCCGCTGCCGCATCGCATTGGCCAGCATCACCGCCAGGATGATGGCGGGCGACTCCATCAGCGCCATGGCTGCCGCCATGTAGCCGCCGTAGGCAATGTGCTGTGACTCCAGGTACTGCGTGGCCGTCACAAAGGTCACGGCGCTGACCGATCCGTAGGTGGCTGCTACCGCAGCCGCGTTGAAGCCCGACAGCACCCGCCGCAGCAGCGCATAGCCCACCAGCGGCACCACCACGGCCAGCAGCACCGCCAGCCCCAGACTGCTGGCCACACTGGGTGTCAGGCCTGAAGCCGCCAAGGCAAACCCGCCCTTGAGGCCCAGCGCCATCAGCAGGTAGATGGACAAGAACTTCGAGATCGCCGCCGGCATCTCCAGGTTGGATCGGACCAGGCCCGCAAACACTCCCAGGGCAAAAAACAAAATCGCGGGGTCCAGCAAGCTTTGCATCATTCAACTCCTTGTTGGGGGCCGATGCTAGGGATGTGTGGCTGCAAAGTAAAATCGATTCGAACGCGGTTATCTATAGATAAAAATCTATGAACATCACCTTTCGCCAGCTGCGGCTGTTCCTGGCGCTGGCCGAGACGGGCAGCGTCAGCGCCGCCGCCAAGGTCATGCATGTCACGCAGCCCACGGCCTCCATGCAGTTGCGTGAGGTGACCCAGGCAGTGGGCCTGCCGCTGTACGAGGTGGTCTCGCGCCGTGTACACCTGACCGAGGCGGGACACGCCCTGGCCCGCACTGCGCGTGCCATTGCGGGCGAGTGGGATGCGTTCGAGCAGCGCGTGTCGGGCGCCAAGGGCCTCACCAGCGGGCGCCTCAAGGTCGCCGTGGTCAGCACCGCCAAATACTTTGTGCCCCGCCTGCTGGGCAGCTTCTGCAAGCTGCACCCGCAGATCGATATCTCGCTGGAGGTACTCAACCGCGACCACGTCATCACCCGCCTGCGCAGCAATCTGGACGACCTCTACGTCATGTCCATGCCGCCCGCGGATTTGCCGCTGGAGGACCAGATCCTCATGCCCAACCCGCTGGTTGTCATCGCCCCCGCAGGCCACCCCCTGGCCGCCAAAAAGCGCATCAAGCTTGCGCAACTGCAGACGGAGCGTTTCATCCTGCGCGAAAAAGGCTCCGGCACCCGCATGGCCACTGACGCCCACCTGCGCCAACTGGGTTTTGCGCCCAGCGCATTGCTGGAGCTGGGCAGCAATGAGGCCATCAAGGAGTCGGTGGAGGGCCAGCTGGGCGTCTCCATCGTCTCCCACCACTCCCTGGGTCCGCACCACGAGGGGCTTGCCGTGCTCAATGTGCAGGGCTTTCCCATCCAGTCGCAGTGGCACCTGGTCTGGCCCAAGGGCAAGCAGCTGTCACCGATTGCCGAGGTGTTCCGCGCGCATTTGGTGGGGGAGGTGGAGGGCTGGATGGCACTGCGCTAATTGCGCACCCTGCGGGCTCGCCAACGGCGCGTCCCTTGGTGATGACTGGGGGGCGCTTAACGCTGAATGCCGTGCTGCCTGCAAAGGGACGGCCCCGCCACAAGCGGGTGTTCGGTCTCAATGGACATGCCGATGGTGGATGTCCGGGTAGTGCGGATGCGTGTGCTTCAGTGGCAGGTGCGTGTGTCGGTGGCTGTGTTTGCCGTTGCCGCGATGCTCTACGCCATGCGCGTGCTGGTGGTGCTCGTCGTGTTCGTGTTCGTGCTCGTGTTCAAGCGCTTCGTGTTGGTGCTCATGGCTGTGGTGTTCCGTGAGGTGCAACCACACCCCCAGGCCCATCAGCGCAGCGGCCATCCAGAACACCCATGACGTTGGTTCCGAGAACACCAACAAGGACACAACCACCCCCATGAAGGGCGCGGTGGAGAAGTACGCTCCCGTGCGGGCTGTGCCGAGCCCACGCAATGCCAGCACAAACAGCACAAGGCTCAGTCCGTATCCTAAAAGGCCGACAGCCATCGTTGCAGACAGTGTGGCCCACGAAGGCCAGGCGGCGCCCATGCTGATGGCCATCGTGGTGTTGACCGACCCCGCGATCAGGCCCTTGATGCTGGCAACGAAGAGCGCGTCGGAGGCAGAAACCTTGCGTGTGAGGTTGTTGTCGATGGCCCAGCACAAGCAGGCCAGGCCCACCAGCCAGGAGCCCGTGCCGCCGGGTTGCCACGGAGAGCCGGTCTGCCAGCCCAGGGCAATGCCTCCCGCCACGATGGCAAGCATGCCCCCCACGATGCGCCGGTCGGCGTTTTCTTTGAACACCCACCAGGCAATGACTGCGGTCAGCACCGCTTCCAGATTCAACAGCAGCGAAGCCGTGGCGCCGCTGGTGGAGTGCAGTCCCAGCATCAGCGCCACCGGCCCCACCACGCCTCCAAACAACACGGAGCCCAGGAGCCAGGGCCATTCATTTAAGGGAATGCCAGAGGGCTTGAGCCCGCCATCGCGGGCCACACGCACCAGGGCCAGTCCCAGGCCGCTGCCCAGATACAGAAGGCCTGCCAGCAGCACCGGTGGCAGGTCGCCCGTCAGCAGCTTGGCAAATGGGGTGCTGGCGCCGAAGAGCACCGCTGCGCCCAGGGCGTAAATGACGCTTTGATTCATGGCGGAATTTTCTACCTGAAGGCGCCTGGCGTCTTCAGCGGCTGTGGGCCGACAGGACTGGAGTCACTCCACCACCGATGCGCGCGGGTTGCGCCGCCCATCCACGGGCAAGGGCGTTCTTTGCCATGACCCGCAGTAACCAGCAATGGACCGCCTCGGGCGGGCACCACTGTCAGCGGGCCTGTTTACACCAGCACGTCCCGCAAAGACGCGTCCTTGTCGAACTGCGCCTTGGCGAACGGGCACAGCGGGACCACCTTGGTGCCTGTGGCCCTGGCCCATTGGACCAGTGCATCGAGCAGCGCGCGCCCCACACCCTGGCCGCTGAGCGATGGGTCCACCTCGGTGTGGTCCACGATGATCATCGTGGCGTTGGTGCGGCTGTAGGTCATCTCGGCCAGGCGCTGGCCGTTGTGCTCGATGTAGAACGCACCTTTGGCGTCCTGTTCCTGGTGGTGAATGGTGTGTGGCATGTTGGGGCGCAAGGGGTATGGGTCTGCGTCAGAGTATGGTGCATCCGGTGCTGCAGTGGCGGCCCGGCCCGGCGGGGCGGGCTCCATCGGCTTGCGGCGCCTACTGGACTTGGAATGCCTCGGACAGAAACTCTGCGGTGGCGCGCACCCGGGCCGTGCGTTGCAGGTCGGGGTGCATGACTTGCCAGACCTCGTAGTCGGTCGCCCGGCGGCGCTCGGGCCAGATGCGCACCAGGCCTTCGCGCGCCCCCATCCACACCGGCATTTCACCCAGGCCAATGCCCGCCGCCACGCCCTTGCGCACCAACAGGCTGGAGCGCACGGCCAGCGCAATCCGGGCCTGGCGCGCAGGCACGCCCGCCATGGTCAGAAACGGGCTTTGCTCCAGGTAAGGCGCGTAGGCCACCAGGTGGTGGCCGCGCAGTTCGTCCTCTGGCACCGGCATGCCAAAACGCTCGACATAGCCCGCACTGGCGAACAGGCCCACAGGCCACGACACCACACGGCGCACCACGAGGTCGGGCGTCTCGGGCCGGACGTTGCGGAAAGCGATGTCCACCTGGCGGCGACTGAGGCTGAGCAACTGGGTGGACACCTCCAGGTCCACGCGGATGTGGGGCCAGTGCTGCTGCAGGCGCTCAATGGCGGGCATCAGCAGGTCGATGGCGATCGAGTCGGTGCTGGTCACACGCACCAGGCCGCCAGGGCTGGTGTCCTGGCCCTCGATGCGGGTGCGCAGGTCCAGCGCCGCGCTTTCCATGCGGCGGGCGGCCGCCAGCGCCGTCTCGCCTGCAGCGGTGAGCAGGTAGCCGTCCTTGGCACGCAGAAACAGCTTGGCGCCCAGTTCGGCCTCCAGCGCGGTCAGCCGCCGCCCGACGGTGGCCTGGTCCACGCCCAGGCTGCGCGCGGCAGCGCGCAAGGAGGGCGCGCGGGTCAGGGCAAGAAAGATGCGGGTGTCGTCCCAGTTCATGGCCGTATGGAGGTTGCGGATGATGGGGGAGTGTGATGCAAATTTGCATCGCTGTAGAGCGAAATTGCTGCGTTTAAATCACTGCGTGGCGCCCTATCCTTGAAGGCACTGAAACCATTGCTTGAGGAGCAACACCCATGTCCACACCAGCGGCCGAACAACCTGCAAACCCCCAACGCACCATGCAAGCCATCGTGTTCGATGACTTCGGCGGCCCGGAAGTGCTGGTGGCGCGCGAGATCCCTGTCCCCGAGGTGCGCCCGCACGACCTGCTGGTGCGCAACGCCGCCATCGGCGTCAACCGGGCCGACCTGCTGCACCGCAAAGGGGCCTATGGCCGCGCCTACTTTGGCGATGCCGACACCATGGGGCTGGAGATTGCGGGCACGGTGGTCGCCATGGGGCCCGAGGTGCAAGGCTTTGCCGTGGGCGACCGCGTGATGGGCATCGTGGGCGGCGGTGCCTACGCCGAGCTGTCGCGCATCGACCACCGCATGGCCATGCCGGTGCCGGATGGCATCGACCTGGTGGCCGCAGGCGCCGTGGCCGAGGTGTTCGTGACCGCGCACGAGGCGCTGTTCCACCTGGCGCGCTTGCACGCGGGCGAGTCGGTGCTGATCCATGCGGCGGCGGGCGGCGTGGGATCAGCCGCCGTGCAGCTGGCCCATGCGGCGGGTGCGCGCGTGTTTGCCACGGCGGGGGGCGACAAGCGCGGCGCCGTGCTGGGTTGCGGGGCCGATGTGTTCATCGACTACCGCAGCGAAGACTTTCAGGCGGTGGTGGACCAGGCCACGCAGGGCCGGGGCGTGGATGTGGTGATCGACTTCATCGGGGCTCCGTACCTGCAGCGCAACGTGCGGTCGCTGGCCGACGGCGGGCGCCTGGTGTCGGTGGGGCTACTGGGGGGCGCGCAGGGTGCGGAGCTGCCCATGGACGTGGTGCTGTACCGCCACCTGCAGATCTTTGGCACCGTGATGAAGTCCCGCCCGCCCGAGGTCAAGCAGGCCATGGTCCAGCGGTTTGCGCAGCAGTGGCTGCCAGCCCTGGCCGCCGGGGTGATCCGGCCGGTGATCGACAGCACGTTTGCACTGGCCGACGCCGCACAGGCCCATCGGCGCATGGAGTCTGGCGCCAGCATCGGCAAGATCCTGTTGCTGCCCGAGGCGCCCTGAGCGGGCAGGGCGTAGCGCCCAACGCCCAAAGCCCAACGCCCAACGCCCAACGCCCAGCTTTAGGCCCGCCTCAGCCCGCTGCGGCCGGCTTGCGGCACGCGGCAAACATGTCCAGCTCGGTGTTGTACGCCTCGGTCTTCACATCCATCAGGCCCAGCACCGAGTGGAAATAGTGGTCGTGCGTGATGCGACGCTCGCCCAAGTCTTGCTGCAGGCAGCCCGTGGCGAGGTGGGTGCGGGCCTGCATGGCGGGTGACAGCCAGGTGATCCAGGGCACGTGTTTTTGCACGTCGGGCGCAATGGAGTAGGGCAGGCCGTGCAGGTAGATGTTGTTCTCGCCCAGCGACTCGCCATGGTCTGCTACGTAAATCATAGCTGTCTGGGCATGTTTTTCCTGTGCTCCCAGCCACTGGAGCACTGAATCGAGGAAATGGTCGGTCTCGACGATGCTGTTGTCGTAGGCGTTGACCACCTGCTCACGCTGGCATTCCTGCAGCGCGGTGGAGGTGCACTCGGGGCCAAACTTCTTGTTCTCGGGCGCGGAGCGCTTGTAGTACGCGGGGCCGTGGCTGCCCATCTGGTGCATCACCACCACGGTGCCACGCTGGCGCTGCTCGGCAGGCAGGGCAGCGATCTGGGCGTCCAGGTCCTTGAGCATCACGCGGTCCAGGCACTCGCCGCCAGCGCACAGCGCCGGGTCTTTCTGGGTGCTGGTGCTGGTCTCGCCCACGCGGTCGCACACGCCCTTGCAGCCCGACTGGTTGTCCACCCACAGCACCGCCAGACCGGCGTGGTGCAGCACGTCGATCAGGCTTTCGTAGTTGGCCGAGCGGCCCTCGTAACCCGTGCGGCCCAGGTGCGAATACATGCAGGGCACCGATGCGGCGGTGCTGGTGCCGCAGGACCAGGCATTGCGTGCGCTCACCAGGTCCTTGCGGGCCGACAGGCGGGGGGTGGTGTCGCGCTCATAGCCGTTCAGACCAAAGTTGCCGCTGCGGCCCGTCTCGCCCAGCACCAGCACCAGCAGCGGGGGCTTGGCCTGGCCGGCGTAGCTGGCGCCCAGCTGGGCGTCTCGGGCCAGGGGCAGGATCTTGCTGGTGTCCATGCGCATGGGCTTGGTGGCAATGTTGCCCAGCGCGTACACGCTGTTGAGCGGGTTGATCAGGTAGCGCAGCTTGGTGTGGTTGCGCATGGTCGATGCAAAGTCCTGGAACACCAGCAGCAGGCACACCACGATGACGGCGATGGAGCCTGCCAGCAGCAGGCCGTTGTGCGCCACATGGCGCAGCGCGGTCAGGCGCTGCACGGGGCGGCGGTACAGCCACAACAGGGGCGGCACGGCCAGGATGAGCACGGTGCCCAGCATGCGCAGGTTGAGCAGGTCGCCTGCTTCCTTCACGTCGGTCTGCATCACGTTGACCAGCATGCTGGCGTCGATCGCGATGCCGTAGGCCAGCATGAAGTACGCGCCAAACGCGGCCATCAGCACCAGCACCAGCACGGCGGGCTTGAGCGTCCAGCGCCAGGCCAGCAGGCTCAGCAGCGCGGCGTTGCCCGCCGCGACGATGAGCGCAAATGCCAGCGCAAAGCCCCAGCCACGCAGGCTGCCCTGGCCGGGCAGCTGGGCCACCTCTTGCCACAGCGGAACGTTGCAGGCCGTGGCCAGCCAGGTGCTGACCAGCACCACCACCCAGGCGGGGTGCATGGGGCGGGGGGCGGGGGATGCGGTGGGGGGCTCCGAGCGTGAAGCCGAGGCAAAGGGCAGCAGGCGCCGCAGGGACAAAAGCATAGCCCGCTAGTGTGCTGCCAGTTGCTTAAGCGCGCATTAATGTCCGGCGCCAAGACCCCGCGCATGGTGGGCCAAATGGTCGCCCACAAAGCTCTGCACAAAGTAGTAGCCGTGGTCGTAACCCGCATGCCGACGCAGCGTGAGCGGCTGGCCGATGGCCTGGCACGCGGCCTCGAACAAGTGGGGGTGCAGCTGGTCGGCCAGGAATTTGTCGTCCAGCCCCTGGTCGATGAGGATGCCTGCCGGGTAGGGCGCGATGGGCTGGTGTTGCATCAGCACCGTGGCATCGTGCTCCAGCCAGGTGGTGCGGTCGGGGCCCAGGTAGCCGGTGAAGGCCTTTTCGCCCCAGGGGCACTGGGTGGGCGCGCAGATGGGCGCAAAGGCCGACACCGTCTTGAAGCGGCCGGGGTGGCGCAGGGCCAGCGTGAGAGCGCCATGGCCGCCCATGCTGTGGCCGAAGATGCCCAGGCGCTGCCCGTCGATGGGCAGGTGCTGGCCCACCAAGGGCAACAGCTCTTGCAGCAGGTAGCTCTCCATGCGCCAGTGCGTGTTCCAGGGGCTCTGCGTAGCGTCGAGGTAGAAGCCCGCGCCCACGCCAAAGTCCCAGCTGGCCGTGGCTCCGGGCAGGGCCAACACGGCCTCGCCGCGCGGGCTGGTGTCGGGCGCGATCAGGGCCAGGCCCAGTTCGGCGGCCAGGCGCTGGGCTCCGGCCTTGATGGCAAAGGTCTCCTCGGTGCAGGTCAGCCCGGCCAGGTACAACACGGCGGGCACAGGGCCCTGTTGTGCCTGGGGCGGCAGGTACACCGAGAACTTCATCGGCAGGCCGATGGTGGTGGAGGTGTGTTGGTAAAAGCGCTGCTCGCCGCCAAAACAGGTGTGCTGGCTGAGCAGGTCCAGGGGAGTGGTCATGGTGTTTGCTCTTGAATTGATAGCTGCTCAGGTAATATTTCGTAGCGCTTGAGGCAGTTTTCGCTTGTAGGGACCCTAAAAGACGGCTCCAAGCCGTTTTTCATGGCCCGTCGGGGCCAGCACCCGGAGTGCCCGGTTGTCTCTGGGGCTGTGGGCGCTGGCGAGTAGCCGAGTTACGCGGCGTATTTGACGACCGAGCGGATGGACTTGCCTTCGTGCATCAGGTCAAACGCCTCGTTGATGTCCTTGAGGCCCATGGTGTGGGTCACAAAGGGCGCGAGCTGGATCTTGCCAGCCATTGCGTCTTCGACCATGCCGGGCAGCTCGCTGCGGCCCTTGACGCCGCCAAACGCCGTGCCCAGCCACTTGCGGCCGGTGACGAGCTGGAAGGGGCGGGTGCTGATCTCTTGCCCCGCGCCTGCCACGCCGATGATGACCGACTGGCCCCAGCCCCGGTGCGCGCATTCCAGTGCCGCGCGCATCACGTTCACGTTGCCGATGCACTCAAAGCTGTGGTCCACGCCCCAGGTCGTCATCTCCACGATGACCTGCTGGATCGGCTTGTCGAAGTCCTTGGGATTCACGCAGTCGGTGGCGCCAAAGGTGCGGGCCAGGTCGAACTTGGAGGGATTGGTATCGATGGCGATGATGCGCCCGGCCTTGGCCAGCTTGGCGCCCTGGATCACGGCCAGGCCAATGCCGCCCAGGCCGAACACGGCCACGGTGTCGCCTTCCTGCACCTTGGCGGTGTTCTTCACGGCGCCCAGGCCCGTGGTCACGCCGCAGCCCAGCAGGCAGACCTGCTCGGGGTTGGCGTTGGGGTTGACCTTGGCCAGCGAGACCTCGGCCACCACGGTGTATTCGCTGAAGGTGCTGCAGCCCATGTAGTGGTAGATGGGCTGGCCGTTGTAGCTGAAGCGCGTGGTGCCGTCGGGCATCACGCCCTTGCCCTGAGTGGCGCGCACGCTCACGCACAGGTTGGTCTTGCCGCTCTTGCAGAACAGGCACTCGCCGCATTCGGCGGTGTACAGCGGGATGACGTGGTCGCCCGGCTTCACGCTGGTCACGCCTTCGCCCACTTCCACCACGATGCCCGCGCCTTCGTGGCCCAGCACCACGGGGAACAGGCCTTCGGGGTCGTCACCGCTCAGGGTGAACGCGTCGGTGTGGCACACGCCGGTGTCGGTGATCTTGATGAGCACTTCGCCCTTTTTGGGCGGGGCGACGTCGATCTCGACGATCTGCAGGGGTTCTCCAGCTTTGAAGGCTACGGCGGCACGGGATTTCATGGGGTGGTCCTTTCGGTCAATCGGGTAGGGAATGCGGGTGGGCGGTCTATTTGAGGTAGGAGCGAAGCAGCGCCAGCGTTTCGTCAATGGCTTGCTGGGACGGGGCCGGTTTTTCCGCCAGCGTCTCGCGCACGTGGCTGTCGAGCAGGTCGGCCATCAGTCCGTGCACGGCGCCACGCATGGCCGCCAGCTGCTGCAGGATGGGGGCGCAGTCACTGCCCGCCTCCACCGCGCGCTCCAGCGCCTCGGCCTGGCCCTTGATGCGGCGCAGCCGGGTGATGGCGCGTTGTTTGTCTTCGGCAGTGTGGGGCATGGGCAGGCGGCTGGCTGGTCGTTCATTAGGGTGTACTGGGTGGCAGTATAAAAGACAAGCGCATATGCTGATTGTGCTACAGGCATTAAAAGGGCTATTACTCAGGGGGAGTATTCAGGAATTGGCAGTGAACACCTCTTGATGAGCCATGAAAAAAGCCCGCAGGCACTGCCTGCGGGCTTTGTGGGGTGCGGGAGCGGCGCAGTGCGCCGAACCGATCAGCGGCTGGCCAGGGGAGGCACGTCGCGGCGCACGGAGCCGGTGAACAGCTGGCGGGGGCGGCCGATCTTGTACTCGGGGTCGCCGATCATTTCGTTCAGCTGGGCGATCCAGCCCACGGTGCGGGCCAGGCTGAAGATGCCGGTGAACAGGTTCACCGGGATGCCGATGGCGCGCTGCACGATGCCGGAGTAGAAGTCCACGTTCGGGTAGAGCTTGCGCTGCACGAAGTAGTCGTCTTCCAGGGCGATCTTTTCCAGTTCCTTGGCCAGCTTGAACAGCGGGTCGTTTTCCAGGCCCAGCTCGGCCAGCACTTCATTGCAAGTCTCTTGCATGAGCTTGGCGCGGGGGTCGTAGTTCTTGTACACGCGGTGGCCAAAGCCCATCAGCTTGACGCCGGAGTTCTTGTCCTTGACCTGCTTGATGAAGTCGCCGATCTTTTCCACGCCGCCTTGGGCCTGGATGTCGTACAGCATGTTCAGTGCAGCTTCGTTGGCGCCGCCGTGGGCAGGGCCCCAGAGGCAGGCCACGCCCGCAGCGATGGCCGCGAACGGGTTGGTGCCCGACGAGCCGCACAGGCGCACGGTGGAGGTCGAGGCGTTCTGCTCGTGGTCAGCGTGCAGGATGAAGATGCGGTCCAGCGCGCGTTCCAGCACGGGGTTGACCTTGTACTCTTCGCAGGGGGTGCCGAACATCATGCGCAGGAAGTTGCCTGCGTAGCTCAGGTGGTTCTGCGGGTACATGTAGGGCTGGCCCATGCCGTACTTGTAGGCCATTGCGACCAGCGTGGGCATCTTGGCGATCAGGCGGATCGCGGCGATCTCGCGGTGCTGCGGATTGTTGATGTCCGTGCTGTCGTGGTAGAAGGCCGACAGGGCACCCACCAGACCGGTCAGCACAGCCATGGGGTGCGCGTCGCGGCGGAAGCCACGCAGGAAGAACTGCATCTGCTCGTTGACCATGGTGTGGTTGGTCACGCGGCTGGTGAAGTCAGTCTTTTGTGCTGCGTTGGGCAGATCGCCGTACAGCAGCAGGTGGCAGGTTTCCAGGAAGTCGCAGTTCTCAGCCAACTGCTCAATGGGGTAGCCGCGGTACAGCAACTCGCCCTTGTCGCCATCGATATAGGTGATGGCCGACTGGGTGGCTGCTGTGGACAGGAAGCCCGGGTCATAGGTGAACATGCCCGTCTGCGCATACAGCTTGCGGATGTCGATGACGTCCGGGCCGATGCTGCCCTGATAGACCGGCAGGTCCACGCTGGGGCTGCCGTTACTGAACGACAGGGTGGCTTTGTTGTCAGCTAGCTTCATTGTTACTTTCCTTGGGTAGGTTGCCGATACGAATCCGGTCTTGGTGCGAGGGCTGGGTGTCAGGCATGCACTGCCGTGGCGCCACCGCTTTGTCTCAGCATGCCGAGCACTTCACGCGCTTCTTGTGTGTCTTGTTCGCCCGAGGGCTCTCGCCGCCGCAGCAGCAGGTCCAGCAGGTCGTTGTCCGCCAGATCCATCAACGCGTTGAGGCCCTGGGCATGGCGCCGCGTCAGCGTCGATTCGAAGCGGTGGAAGAACTTCTCGATGAACAAGTCGTTCTCCAGCAAGCCGCGCCGGCAGCGCCAGTGCAGCTTGCTCAGCTCGCGTTCGTCCAGCAGCGGCGAAGCCGCCTCTGGCGCGATGGATGGGGTGGATAGCGTTTGCATGGACCGGTGTGTAGGACGATGAACTGTCCGCGCTCAGATGGCGCGGCGCACCATCAGTTCCTTGATCTTGCCGATGGCCCGGGTGGGGTTCAGGCCCTTGGGGCACACGTCCACGCAGTTCATGATGGTGTGGCAGCGGAACAGGCGGTACGGGTCTTCCAGGTTGTCCAGGCGCTCCGTGGTGGCTTCGTCGCGGCTGTCGGCGATGAAGCGGTAGGCCTGCAGCAGACCCGCAGGGCCCACGAACTTGTCGGGGTTCCACCAGAAGCTGGGGCAGCTGGTGGAGCAGCTGGCGCACAGAATGCACTCGTACAGGCCGTTCAGCTCTTCGCGCTCTTCAGGCGACTGCAGGCGCTCGGTTTCGGGCGGCACGTTGTCGTTGACGAGGTAGGGCTTGATGGAGTTGTACTGCTTGAAGAACTGCGTCATGTCCACGATCAGGTCGCGGATGACGGGCAGGCCGGGCAGGGGCTTCAGGACCACGGTGCCGGGCAGCGTGTTCATGTTCGTCAGGCAGGCCAGGCCGTTCTTGCCGTTGATGTTCATGGCGTCCGAGCCGCAAACACCTTCACGGCACGAGCGACGGAACGACAGGGTGGGGTCTTGTGCCTTGAGCTTCATCAGGGCGTCCAGCAGCATGCGTTCGCTGCCGTCGAGTTCAACTTCGACGGTCTGCATGTAGGGCTTGGCGTCCTTGTCAGGATCGTAGCGGTAGATTTGGAAGGTGCGTTTTGCCATGGTGGGTGCTCCTGTATCCGTTTAGAACGTGCGAACCTTGGGCGGAACTGAGTCCACGGTCAGGGGTTTGAGTTTGACGGGCTTGTAGGTCAGGCTGTTGCTCTCGCTGTGCCACAGGGTGTGCTTCATCCAGTTGGCGTCGTCGCGGCCCAGTGGTGCCACTGGGTCGTCGGCGGGGCGCTCGTAGTCGCTCACGGTGTGGGCACCACGGCATTCCTTGCGGGCAGCAGCAGACACCATCGTGGCTTGCGCAGCTTCGATCAGGTTCTCGACTTCCAGCGCTTCGATGCGCGCGGTGTTGAACACCTTGGAGTGGTCCTTCAGGCCCACGCTGTTCACACGGTTGCGCAGCTCGGCGATCTTCTTGACGCCTTCGTCCATGCTCGCTTGCGTGCGGAACACACCGGCGTGCAGTTGCATGCTGGCGCGGATGTCGTTGGCCACGTCCTGGGCATATTCGCCGCTGCTGGCGCCTTGCAGGCGGTTGAGGCGCTCCAGGGTGCGGTCGGCCGCATCCTTGGGCAGGGGTTTGTGGTTCTTGTTCTTGTCGTTGAACTCGACAATGTGGTTGCCGGCTGCGCGGCCGAACACCAGCAGGTCCAGCAGCGAGTTGGTGCCCAGGCGGTTGGCGCCGTGCACCGATACGCAAGAGCATTCGCCCACCGCGTACAGGCCGTTGACCACGAGGTTGTCATTGCCGCCTTGCTGCACCACCACCTGGCCGTTGATGTTGGTGGGAATGCCACCCATCTGGTAGTGGATGGTGGGCACCACAGGGATCGGCTCCTTGGTGATGTCCACGTTGGCAAAGTTGACGCCGATTTCGTACACCGAGGGCAGGCGCTTGTGGATGGTTTCTGCGCCCAGGTGGTCAAGCTTGAGCAGCACGTAGTCCTTGTTGGGACCACAGCCACGGCCTTCC
>Ga0208124_100458_pt1 | contig 14102 bp, 16 predicted proteins | sample LakWasM104_HOW12_2_FD_183922 | JGI IMG/M metagenome (GOLD analysis project Ga0208124, IMG submission 183922) | Freshwater sediment methanotrophic microbial communities from Lake Washington under simulated oxygen tension - Sediment Metagenome... | ecosystem: Environmental > Aquatic > Freshwater >...
CATGTTTACAAATAAAAATAATTGTAACATAAAGTAGTCGTTGTTCCAGTCGCTGAAAGCAAAACCTCCTATTTTCTTGCTCGTGAAGTATATAGAAATAATTGCTATGATTAAAGTTGTTGTGGTGATAAGTCTATTGCCAAATCGGTATGCAACCCATATCAATAAAAGATAGAGAATGGATTCATTATGCGTCTGTGAACTGAAAACATATATTGAAAGAGTAATAGAAATTACTGATAGGATAAGTGCTTCTGTTTTTTTTAGAAGAGACCATTTAGTATTGTTTTCTTCTTTGTGTAGCCATGATAATACAAAAGGGGCAAATACGATAATGCTCAACGTATTTGCTCTAATTAAATTACTCCACATTAATAAGAGGCCATCAGTAGAAAAAAAAGTTCCTTCGGAAAGAAATGGAATGCATACTGAAGAGGCGATCACGCTCCCTAATAAACAGGATGTGGCAAAATACAATACATGTAAACTGTTATTAAACGGATATTTTGTTTTACACCACAATTGGGTAAAATAAAAGACTAGAAATGTGTTTAAAGAAGCTATTAAAGACCTAAGAAGGCAAATACAAAGGAAAATTACAAACTGATGAAAACTTATAGGATTCAGTAATTGATTTTGAAATATGCTTATTGAAAATAGAAAACCTCCAATTGCCACACCAAGAATTGCTTTTCGTCCAAAAATTATGGCGATGGCTGTTCCAAAACCTATTGCAGGAAAAAAAGGAGGCAAATTAATTTCGCTGATAAATATAGATTGGGATAATTTGGCAAATAGAAAATATAAAATTGCTGTGAAAGCAACAATTTTGCCTGTCGAATTAAGATAGACAGAAATATTTTTATAACCAATATTTGTATTTGTATCCATTTTTTTGCCAGGAGGATTTCTTTGCTATAAATGCAAGAGTTTATTCAATTAATTCTAATGTAATCAAAATAAAAATTAAAACCAAGATGTTTTATAAGTTTAAGATTATATTTATGTAAAAAGCATGTATTTTGTCGAATTATTTAACTCTTCAAAGATACATTTTTTGCGCTAAACTTTTGATTGTCAATTGTTTTTCGTTTTTTGCTTTAAAGGGAAGAATTTGATTCAACAAATTTTTGGTTGATTTTGATTTAGATCCCCAAATCAAGAATAAAAGTGAGTTTTATGGCAATATTGTCTTTGAAGTTAGGCAAGTGGTTTGGGCCGTAACGATAATAGCCACCAAGACCCAATCCGTTGTAGATTTGGTTGAATTCCAATCCTGATTCGAAAAAGCCTTTGTTTAAGGTCTTGTATTCGAGACCAACATGATTTTCAGGATTCTTCATATTTCCCCAAGCCATTCGGGTAACAAAATCAATTGCGGGTTTTATCTTTTTAAAAAGAAATATTCGGCTGAAACCATGTTTGAATTGAAAAGATATGAATTCGCTAGAGAAAAATTCGTTGAAAAACATAGTCTCAAAACTGTTTTTTCCGGCAAATGTAATTCGTTGGAAAATAGTTTCTTTGTTGAGGTTGTTTGGCGAATTTCCATATAATTGCGGGAGTGGAAGATCTCCAAAAGCTTTACCTGCTTCAAACAGTAAATATGTTTGCTGTCCATCCAAATAATTAATTAGATATTCTGTTTTAAAGTCAATTTTAGAAAAACTAAAATCGTTGTTAAGGACATTTGGAATGGATTGAGTGAATTGAAATGTGAATTTGGGATACCTTTTTTCAGTTTCAATTCTGCCCGTAGGAGTTTGCATATAATCACTAAACGGATTCCATTTTACAGAAACCGTTGCCGTAGTCATGGTGTAGTCTGTGTATGACTTTCCATTTAGATTATAAGTGTAATTGAATTGAGGCGTTACAAAAGTATTGGCAAATACAAGAGTGCTTTCTGTATTTGGGATAATTTTGGACTCCAATGCAATTCTCCAATTTTCATAGCGGTAAAAAGTACTGAAGTTGATGGAACGTGGATCGTATATTTTGAAAGCTCTTCGTTCGACGGCATAATCGGTGCTGGCATTTTCATGGAGATCATCAGTATAACTCGCACCAATCCAAGTGTTGGAGAATTTATCGACTCTGGCACCAGCGCCAAAACTGTATTTGAAATTATAATCTCTCAACCCGTAAGCACCATATCCTTCTAGTCTATATTTGCTGGAAAATGCATTATTAGTGGTTCCACCAATACCCAGTCGAAGACCTTCATAATTGTTGTAACTGAGTATTTTGCGCAAATCAAAATCCCAAACATTGAAAGGCAAATAGCCACTTAGGATTTTTCGTCCGAGATTCAGCCTGTTTTCGATTCTTTTTTTTACCGAAATACTGTCAACCAATAAATAAGTTTTCTGGCTGCGGAGATCTAATTTCTCCTGTCTGTATTGTTCCCAAAAGCTTTCAGGTTTGTCTATCGCTTCGTCTTTGAGTTCAACAGCGACAATTGGTTTGTTGATTATAACAGGAGCGTTATATGCAACGTCAAAGTTTGTTGTTTGGGAATATACGTATATATAATCCGATTCGACTCTTTTTCGTTTCTTTAGATTTTCCTCGATATCACCATCGAACTGAATTGTTCCTCCTAATATTTTTATGTCGTCATCATTGGTTCCTTTTACGATTTTGAATTTTTTTTCTGAAGGAAACCATAGATTTTCTTCTGGAATGTATTGGAATTCGTGAGTTCCGCTAATATCCAGTATGCCTTTGATTCGCATGATTGCTTTTGCGATTCCGTAATTGTCCTGATCGATGTACAGAATCCCTTCCAAGCCCGCAGCTTTTTTCTTTTTCTTGTTTTTGAAATGAATCATATAAGCATTTCTGCCATTTATGGCCACAGTGTCAAGAAGTTTGAAGTTGTAATCAGTTAAGGCGTCATCGGCGATTGGGCTGTTGTATTTGGTTTCAAAAAGTTCGTATTTGGAATCGTAAATGGAAAAAGATTGAAGGTTAAATGAAAGGATTTCGTAAACCGGTTGTTTGAATCCTGACATTCTGGTTCCTAAGATGGTTTCCTTTAGTCTGTCGCCATCGTATTGGTATTGTGATACTTTTTCAGTTTGGAACAAATGCTGTTTTGAGATAAGCTGTTTGAATTTGTAATTGGTGGAATCCAATTTTTTGAAATGTTTTTCAAATGGATTGATTGTAAAAACAGAATCAATTTTGCCTTTGATTGAATCCGGATTTGCTGTAACGATGAGTTTGTTGTAGGCTTTAAATTCAAAACTTTTGAGCTTTTCCTGCGGATTGTTCTTTGTTTTGTTCAGAATGGTTTTTTTTATTATGGCTAAGGCTGGATTGACATTAGAAACCCTTACTTCATTGAGAGAGTTTGTTTTTTGTTGAAGAAATATTTTGTAATACAATTGATTGCTTTCCATAGCAATAGATTGTTGCTGGTAACCTACATAAGAAACGGTTAAAAACGAAATTTTATTTTTGGAAGTAATACTGAATTTTCCATCCACGTCTGAAATCGTGTTGGAGCCATCATTGGCAGAAATGGTAGCAAATGCAAGTCCTTTTTGGGTCGAAGCATCTTTGACAATTCCGTTTATTTGAAATTGCGCTTGGATCGAAAGCGTAAAAAAGAAGAACAATAAAAAAAAGTGCTTCATAAAAACGGGTTGTTGCAAAAGATGTTCGGTTACAATTTGTTATGGCAAAAATAGAAATAAAAAAATCTGTCTTGTTCCAAAAAACGAGACAGATTTTATATTTATTTAAACAAAAGGTTAAACTTTCATTATTTCGGCTTCTTTAACAGCAAGAAGCTCGTCGATTTTTTTGATATAGGAATTAGTCAAGTTTTGTACTTCTTCCTCGGCGCTTTTACAAATATCTTCAGAAGTTCCTTCTTTTTCTAATTTTTTGATATCGGTATTGGCATCTTTACGGGCATTTCGAACACCAATTTTGGCATCTTCGGCTTCAGACTTGGCTTGTTTGGCCAATTCGCGTCTTCTGTCCTCAGTAAGTGGCGGAACGCTGATGATAATCATATCACCGTTGTTCATTGGGTTGAAACCAAGATTGGCAATCATAATTGCTTTTTCTATAGGATGCAACATGCTTTTTTCAAAAGGTTGAAGCGTAATGGTTCTGGCATCTGGAGTACTGATTTTTGAAACTTGGGACAACGGAGACGCCGACCCGTAATAATCTACGAAAACACTCCCTAACATTGCCGGAGAGGCTTTTCCCGCACGAATATTCAAAAAGGATTTTTCCAAATGTTCGATAGAACCTGTCATAGATTCTTCTGTACTATCCAATATAAATTCAATTTCTTCAGTCATAACTTTATTGTTAGTTGTTTGTTATTACTGGTTTGTAGTTGACTATAAACAACAAACCAAAAACGATAAACTATATATTAACTACTGTTCCTATGTTTTGTCCTTCGCAAATTCTCAACAGATTACCCGGTTTGTTCATGTCAAACACAACAATAGGTAACTTGTTTTCCTGGCTTAAAGTAAAAGCGGTTGTATCCATTACATTCAATCCTTTGCTCAATACATCTTCAAATGATATGAAATCAAATTTTACCGCTCCGGCATTTTTCTCAGGATCACAATCGTAAACACCGTCAACACGTGTACCTTTTAAGATCACATCGGCATTGATTTCGATACCACGCAAAACGGCAGCTGTATCGGTTGTGAAATATGGGTTTCCGGTTCCTGCTCCAAAAATTACGATTCTTCCTTTTTCCAAGTGACGATCGGCTCTTCTTTTGATATAAGGTTCAGCGATGGATTCCATTTTTAGCGCAGTTTGCAAACGGGTTTTCATACCTTTGTCCTCAAGTGCGCCCTGTAATGCCATTCCGTTGATTACTGTGGCCAACATTCCCATATAATCACCTTGTACTCTGTCCATTCCTGAACTGGCTCCTGCAACACCTCTGAAAATGTTTCCTCCACCAATTACTATGGCGATTTCTACTCCTTTGGCATGAATTTGTTTGATATCATCGGCGTATTCGGCTAGACGTTTTGGGTCGATTCCGTATTGTAAATCACCCATTAAAGCTTCACCACTTAATTTTAGAAGGATTCTTTTGTATTTCATTAGTCAGGTTTTGTTTTTTTTAAGGTTTCCCTTCGTTATCGAAAGCAAATCGGTTTATTGATTGGGTTCAATGTTTCCAAATTTGTGCAAATATAGACATAATCTGTTTTTTTTGAAAAAAGAGTTCTTAAATTTTGAATTAAGTTTTTAGTTTGTCAAAAGGGCGTCATTCGGCTAAAATCCTAAATCAGAGTTCAATTGTTGGATTCTATTTTTTGGATGATGGTAAAAAGGCAAAATGTATACTTTTAGCCCCGATTACTTCCTACCGTCTGGACACAAATATTTTATATTAAAAATGGCACGCAGATGACGCGGATTGAACGGATTTACACATATTATCGCTGATTTTTTGGTTGCATACTAAAAATATTATTTGTAAAACTTATGTTTTTTTCAATACATTTTTTTAAAAACAACAAATTTATCTGTGTAAATCCGTTCAATCCGTGTCATCTGTGGCCTATAAAAAGATGTGTCCAGACGGTAGGATTACTTCGTCAGTTCGCTTCGCTCGTGTGTAGTGAAAATCCTTATGGGCCGGGGTTCGGGACATGAGATTGAAACGGAAAGCGGGACCAATCCCGATAGCTATCGGGACTGAAAACACCAAATGTTTATGCTTCAAAAAATGCTAATTGTTTGCAGTTTTTTGGCTGTAATTTTATGAAAATAAGGCTTTTTTGTCTTTTATAAAGTGATTTTTATCACATTTTTTAAAGAATCATATGGCTACTTTTGTATCAAATAAACTTGTATAATGAAATGGGCATGTCGACATTGTAGTGTACACCAATGAAGATGTGCCGGTTTTATGTAATGATGAAAAACAGAAAAAGCTATGAAAAATTCGGTAGCAAAAGCATTACTCAATAGTTATTCCTATTTGGAATTTAAAGATTTAATATCCAATTTATTGCATGAAGGAAAATCGACCGGAAATGTGCAATCTGAAGATTTGTTGCAATACAGTACTTTGAATGAAATCCGATTGAAGCGTTTGGACAAAACGCTTGTTGTTCCTGAAGAAATAAAAGAGCAATTGAAGTCGTTCGAGAATGAATATATTTGGTTGGTCATCGCTGAAGGTTGGTGTGGAGATGCCGCTCAGATTCTTCCTATTTTGAATAAAATGGCTTTAGAATCTGATAAAATTGACTTGCGAATTGTTTTGCGCGATGCAAATGATGAACTGATGAACTATTTTTTGACCAATGGGGCAAGAGCGATCCCGAAATTGCTTATCATCGATAAAGAATCAGGAAAAGTTTGTAATCATTGGGGACCAAGACCACAAGGTGCTACTGATTTAATTCAAAATTATAAAAAAGAGTTTGGTGTTGTAAATGAAGAAGCCAAAACGCAACTGCAGTTATGGTATTTAAAAGATAAAGGTTTGTCTGTTCAGGAAGAAGTCGTTGAGATGATGTTGTCTTCAGTTGATGAATGCGTTTGTGTATAGTTTGTTATAAATAGGTTAGATAGTTTCAATGAAAAAAGACGAATCATTTTTGTGATTCGTCTTTTTTGTTTTTAATGAAAATCTATAAAACAGCTTTTTTGGAATGATTTATGAATCAGTATTATTGACTTGATATATCATCAAGTTGTTTTCTTTTTTTGCCAATAACTACAATTCCTTTTGGAGTTTGTTTAACTGTCTCAAAATATCGTTTCCCATTTTCAACTCTACTGCGTATGTAACTTGGTGCACGTCTTAACATAACACAAAATTGATTAAAAAGATTACCATTGAAGAATAAAGAATGATCCCCTTGCCTTAAAATATTATCATGAATATTAGAAAGGTTGCCCCATTTATAAATTCCATCTTCTAAAACATAATAGTCAGAAGTAGTTGGCAGGTATGTAATCATTTCGTTCGGCTCTAAATCAGTAATTTTTTTTCCTTTTTCGAGAGTTTTTTTCTTTTTAAATTTTAAAGTGTCTATTTTATTGAAATCTAAATTTTTAAATTCTTTGTTGAAGGAATAATATAAAGTTTTTATATATTGTTTTTTACTTTTTCTATAGGTAAAATAAATTTCTCCAAAATAATATACATACGGTGTTCTAAATTGCTCATTTTTTAAAGTTTTGAATTTTTTTTCGTAATCCTCTAAAACCTGCTCAGAAGATTGATTGTCTGATGCTCTATATTTAAGAGCTTCTTTTGTGAAATTATCGAAAGCTAATGGATAGCTTGAAGAGCAATAACCCCAGTACCAATTTGGTTTAAAATTGATTTCCATAGGTTTATTGTAAAGTATAGTGTAGGGACTTTCGTAAAAAACTATCTTGTCAATTTTTATATGAGGTAATTTATCATAATAAACGTTTTCGGTAGTTTTGTTAGATTGTGCTGTTATAAGTACAGGTAATAGTAATAGTATTCTGAAGATTTTCATGTTCTTATTCTTTTGTTAGATTTATTAGGATATGACCTTAAATCGTGATCTAAAGATAGTTTGTTTTTTAAATGAATCTATTGAAAAACTGATTTATTCTTATAAAAAAAAGTACAGCTTTCACTGTACTTTTTAACTATTTAATCTAAATGTTTTTAAAATTGTTACTCGTCTTTTTTCGGAACTAAAGTATCCACAAAAGCAGTTACATCAATAGCATTTTTTACATCATAATCCCCAATTTTGGTTCGGCGTAAAACGGTTAAATGTGAACCTGAATTCATGGCGCGTCCAAAATCGTAAGCTAGTGAACGGATATAAGTTCCTTTACTGCATACCACTCTAAAATCGACTTCAGGAAGAGCGATTCGGGTGATTTCAAATTCGTGGATTGTGGTTTTTCTTGAAGCTATTTCTACGGTTTCACCTGCACGGGCATGTTCGTATAAGCGAACGCCGTCTTTTTTGATAGCCGAAAAAATGGGTGGTTTTTGGTCGATTTCACCCAAAAACTGTTTTACGGTTTCGTGTATAAGCGATTCGTCGATATGGTCTGTCGGGAAAGTCTGGTCGATTTCGGTTTCCAAATCATAGGAAGAGGTCGTGGCTCCTATATAAAAAGTTCCCGTGTATTCTTTGGCCTGCCCTTGAAGTTCTGATATTTTTTTGGTGAATTTTCCGGTACAGATCAATAATAATCCGCTAGCCAAAGGATCCAAAGTCCCTGCGTGCCCAATTTTAAATTTCTTAGGCAAACCCGCTTTGTTGATTAACGAATATTTTATTTTATTGACCGCCTGAAACGAAGTCCAATGCAAAGGCTTGTCGATTAAAAGAACCTGACCGTTTAAAAAATCTTCGGTAGTCATTAAATTACGGTCAAAGGATGAATGAAATAATGAATCGCAAGCAATATAAGCCCTGCAATTATTCGGTAATAACCAAAAACCTTAAATCCGTTTTTTGTCAAAAATCCGATGAAACTTTTAATTGCTAAAAGTGCAACAATAAAAGCAACCACATTTCCAATAATCAAGAAATTGATTTGGTCGTGGGACAAAACAAATCCGTCTTTATAATAATCGTAACATTTTTTTACCGTTGCACCAAGCATGGTAGGAACTGCAAGGAAAAATGAAAATTCAGCTGCAGAGGTGCGGGATAACTTTTGTGACATTCCACCAACGATTGATGCGCCACTTCGGGAAACACCGGGAATCATGGCAAGACATTGGAACAAGCCTATTTTTAATGCCTGACCGTAAGTGATCTCCTGAGCTTTTTCAGAAACATCAGGGTTGTTGAACCATTGATCCACTTTCAATAAAATGACTCCACCAATCAATAATGAGATGGCCACAGTTACCGGATTTTCGAGTAAAGCATCTATTTTTTTTGCAAAAAGCAATCCAAATACAACCGCCGGAATGAAGGCGACCAACAATTTGAAATAAAAATCAAAAGATTGAAAAAAGCGTTTGAAGTACAAAACTAAAACCGACAAAATGGCTCCCAATTGAATCACGATGGTGAAAAGTTTAGTGAAATCATCGTGAGCAATTCCAAAAAAGGAAGAAGCAATAATCATGTGTCCTGTAGAAGAAACAGGTAAAAACTCTGTAATTCCTTCAATAATGGCAAGAACAATAGCTTGTAGTGTATTCATTTAATTTTAGATTTTAGATTTTAGAATTCAGATTTTAGTTGTTACTAACTGAACACTAAATACTGAATACTGCAAACTATTTTTTAGGGTTTTTAAGAATTGCGTAAATAGTGATTCCAAAACCAATTAAGACAGTAGTTGGAGCCAGACGTATTCTGCGGAAATCAAAAACGGCATCGTTAAAAACATTCGGGTCATCACTTCCGCCGCCAGACATCAATATAAATCCAAGTGCAATAACCGCAATTCCAATCAATAGAATTTTATAGTTAACTTTCTCAAAAAGGAATTCGTGTTTGTTTTCTTCGTTTTTCATTTTGTTATTTTGACGAATGAAATAATCTCATCCGTTATTTAAAGGTTTGTTTGTTAATCAAAAATCAAAAATCGTTAATCAAGAATCTGAAATCAATATAAATCATCGGTTCTTAAGTTCAGGAAACGTTGTGTAGCAAAATGAGTACTTAGCCAAGTAATTAAAACTCCTGCGCCAAATACGGCAATCAACACTAGCGCTATAATTAATTTGTCGTCCATGATTCCAAGACTTGGGAAATTGCTTTCCAAATAAAATAGCAATCCAATTAAAGCAAGAATTGCGATTCCGGCTCCAATCATTCCCAATTTTATACTACGCATCACAAAAGGTCTTCGGATAAAAGATTTGGTTGCACCCACCATTTGCATCGTTTTAATGATGAAACGGTTGGAATAAATGGAAAGACGTAAAGAACTGTTGATTAAAAGTACCGCTACAACGGTCAAAAAAGCGCTGATAATCAAGATCCACATACTGACTTTCTTGATATTGTCATTTACTAAGTTCACCAATTGTTTGTCATAAACAATATCCGAAATCATTGGGTTTTTGCGCAAGCGGCTTTCTATTTTAGAGATGCTGTCCCTAACAATATAATCGGCTTTTAAGTGAATATCATACGAGTTTTGCAAAGGATTTTCACCCAAAAAAGTCACAAAATCTTCGCCAATTATATCCGAATGTTCTTTTGCGGCCTGTTCTTTGGAAACATACACAAAGGTTTTCGAAAATTTGGTTGCTTTCAGTTCTTGTCCAAAAGCCTTTATGATTGAGTCATTGGCTTCGTTTTTGAAAAAAACGGTCATAGCTATTTTTTCTTTGAAATCATCGGCCAATTTCTTGGAATTGATGATGAAAAATCCAAGAATACCCAATAAAAACAACACTAAGGCGATACTTAGCACTACCGAAAAATAAGAGGAAATTAACCTGCGTTTTTGAAACTTTTCAAAGGATGAACTCATAGCGTATAAAAATTATGGGGTAAAAATAATAAACATATTCATTAATCTGAACTTAAAGTCTCCCAAAGTTTCAATTTTACTACATTTTTTTGACTTTAAAGCCGAGTTCGATGATTATTTTTTGGGAGCAGAAACATTTGGCTTTTTCAGGAAATATCCTCCCGCTTTACACTGCAATCTCTTGTCTTGAACCCCAAGACAAGAGGATTTTCGTTTCAATCGGGGCTAAAAGGAAGCATTTTGCATTTTTGGAACCAATTATTTTTTGGAACATCAGATTTAACAGGTTTTTAAAACATAAGTGTTCGGAAGAGTCGGGCAAGACAATATCCAGACAATTTTTACACAATATTGTCATTTCATGAAATACTTCGAGAATAATCTGCGAAAATCTGCGAGCCATATTTTTTCACGCAGATTTCGCAGATAAAATTTTTTTTAAATACCTACAAGGTCTGAAAAAAGACCTTGCAGGAAACAAAGTCTGTTTTTTAAGAAATAACCTGAATAATTGGATTAAAAGCTTTTGAAGCCACCAATACTTTTTGGCCAACCTTAAAGTTTTGGATTTCGTCTTCGGTGGCGACAACTCTAATAATACTGTTTCCGGAAGAAACCTGTATTACATATATAATGTCACTTTTGTGGATACTGATAATTTCGCCGGTTAATTTGAATTTGCTGCTTATTTTATCTTCCAAAAATACACTTCCGGGAGTTCCTTCTTTAAGAATTTTTCCTTTATCCAAATGAATGACACTGTCCGAAAGTTTGAATATTTCGGGTATAGAGTGTGTAATCATTAAAGTGGTCAATTGGTATTTTTGATGAATTTTCAAAATATAATCCTGAAGTTTAAATCGCATCTCGTCATCAAGTGCTGAGAGTGGTTCGTCTAGCAAAAGGATTTTTGGTCTGCGGACAATGGCTCGAGCCAAAGCGACACGCTGTTTTTGTCCACCCGATAAGTTTTGCGGTTTACTGTTTTGTAACGATTGCAATTCCATCAGTTCGATCAATTCGGAGATGATGTTGGTGTCGTCACCTTTTTGCAAAGCAAATTCCAAATTCTCTTTTACAGTTAAATTGGGAAACAGCGCATAATCTTGAAAAACAAAACCAATGGAACGTTTTTGTATAGGCAAATGGATTTTTTTCTCAGAATCGTCCCAAATATTATCTTCAACAGTAATCGCACTTTTGTCGGCTTGGGTAAGTCCGGCCAATATTCTGAGGAGTGTAGTTTTTCCGGCACCCGAATTTCCATAAATAGCCAAGAATTGTCCTTTTTGGATAGAAAAGGAAACATCCAAAGGTAATTCACCGTCTGCGGTTTGCAGCATTTTGTAGGCTTTAAACTGTATCATTAATAAAGATTTGTTTTTCGGGATTTATTATTTATTAAATGAACGACTAACAAAATAGAAAAAGAAAACGCAAACAAAATTCCCGCGTAAATATTGGCATTATCGTAATTCATCGATTCGACTTCTTCGTAAATAGCAATGGAAACTACCTTGGTTTCATGAGGAATACTTCCCCCAACCATAAGGACTACACCAAATTCTCCAACCGTATGCGCAAAAGTCATAATGATTCCGGTGAGTAGTGAAGGATGGATATTGGGAAGAATGATTTTTAAAATGGTTACAAATCTTGATTTTCCCAATGTAAAAGAAGCTTCCTGTAATGAAACCGGTAAGTTTTTTAATCCGGATAAAATGGGATTTACCATGAAAGGCAAACTATATAAAACAGATGCGAGAATTAATCCTTGAAAAGTAAAAACCAATCGTAAATTAAAATATTCGGATAAAAATTCACCAAAAGCATTTTCCGGACTAAATGCGAGAAGGAGGTAAAAACCCAAAACAGATGGCGGAAGTACCAAAGGCAAACTGATAATGGCTTCGATAATGGCTTTGAATCGAAATCGGCTATAGGCAAGCCAATAACAAAGCGGGATCGCCAAAAGAAAGAGAATTAGCGTTGTGATAAGCGCTAGTTTTGCCGTGAGCCATAATGGAGAAAAATCAATCATTGGGAGATAAGCTTACTTCGTTTGTTTTTACTAATGCCAATACAGTGTCGTTTTTTTTAAGCTGTAATTCTTCACAAGCATTTGTTGTTATTATGGATTCGACAATTGTTTCACCAAAGTTCAGGTTGATTTGACTGAGCAAAACACCTTTTATAATGGATTCAATTGTGCAATGCATTCGGTTTTGAATGCTGAGATTCGGGTTTAAATCTTTAGAAATTATGACTTCGGTTTCTTTAAAAATGATTTTTACGAAATGACCGTTCTTGAGATACGAAGCCGTTTCGGTTGTGTCGAGAACAATCGAAGTGAAAAGGGTATTGTTGGAATTCACTTTTACCAATGAAATTCCTTCGTATGATTGAATTGTCGTTATGTATCCGTTTAATGTATTCATTTTTTAGCAGTTGAATAACCGTAATATTTTAAAATGGCAATGGCTTTTTTTGAGGAAATAAAGTTATAAAATTTAACCGCACTTGCATTTCCTTGTGCGCGTTTCAGGATTACGCAGCCTTGCTTCAAGGGAGAGTGGCTTTTTTCGGGGATGATATAATATTTACCTCCTTCTTTCTGCATATTTGGGGTGAGTACCAATGATAGAGCTATAATTCCGATGTCGGCGGCTCCGGTGGTGGCAAATTGTGCAGTTTGATTGATGTTTTCACCAAAAACCAATTTGCTTTTTACTTTATCATAGACTTTGTAGAATTTTAAACTTTCGACCGCTTTTTCACCATAAGGCGCTGTTGACGGGTTGGCAATGGCTATTTTCTGGATGTTGGGATCCAAAAGACAGTTCATTTTCCGTTTGTTTGGATCTGTTTTTTTACTCCAAATGGCTAATTTTCCGGTGGCGTACATTTTAATTTCCGATGCTGTCAGTTTTTTTTCTTTCAATTGATTTGGATAATCCATATCGGCGGAAAAGAATAAATCAAAAGGAGCGCCATTGGAAATCTGTTCAAATAATTTTCCTGAAGCTCCGTAGGTTATTTGCGAGTCTATATTTGGGTTTTGTTTTTTGAAAACGGTATTTATTGAGTCTAATGCTACTTTTAGATTGGCAGCAGCTACAATGGTGATTTTTTGTTGTGCTTTTACTGTCCCGAATGCCGACAGTATAAGGGTTATTAGGATTAAGAATAGAGATTTTTTAGGAATCATTAGTTTTACTTAATTTTCATTGTGTTTTGACTAATAGACACAAATTTGAGGATTAATTTTATATTAGAATTCTATTTAATTGCCTCGTAGAGGCTCACGGTTTGTAGCAATTATTTGGTATTTGTTTAAAAGCTCCATAGGAGCGAACTGTTTATCATTGAATCCATTGATATAAATATTTTTCATCATATTCAATTTCAAATTTTTCTAAAAACGAAATATATTCTTCTTTGAAGGTTTGTTTTTTATGATTGCTTTCTTGGTTTAGAATGTATTTTATTACATTATCGAGTTGGCTTTTTGAATAAGAAAATGCTCCATATCCTTCCTGCCAATTGAATTTTCCGTTAATCCATTTGTTGTCATTAATGAATTTTGAAGAACCTGCTTTTATATCCCTTACTAGATCGGAAATTGCCATGTTTGGTTTTAT
>Ga0208124_100468_pt1 | contig 13808 bp, 11 predicted proteins | sample LakWasM104_HOW12_2_FD_183922 | JGI IMG/M metagenome (GOLD analysis project Ga0208124, IMG submission 183922) | Freshwater sediment methanotrophic microbial communities from Lake Washington under simulated oxygen tension - Sediment Metagenome... | ecosystem: Environmental > Aquatic > Freshwater >...
TACTGCGATACCCAGCGACGTTATTGGATTGTCGTGAACATAACCGCGGCACTGGTTCATCATTCGTTGCTCGGCACTTTTCAGTTGATCGCCTTTTTCACCCATTGCTTCAGCGGCCTGACTGGTTGCACTGGCTATTTTATCGACAACTTCATGTGCGGAATGGGATGCTTTGTCTATAGTTTCCATGATGGTTTCCTCTCTGTTTTGAGCCGTTTGTCATTCGGGTTTATGGTCATTTACGGTCGGACAGACAGCCGCTTAGCAGGCGGCTCAGCAGAAAGCCGCCTGCTATGGCAATGCCTAGTGATGTAACGGGGTTGTCGCGGACATAGCCGCGACAATTTTCCAGCAATTGCTGTTCGGCATTTTTTAGTTGCGCTCCTTTTTCGCCAATCGCTTCGGCGGCCTGATTGGTCGCATTGGCGATTTTATCGACTGCCTCATGTGCAGAATGTGATGCGTTGTCTATTGTTTCCACGATGGTTACCTCTCTAGTTTGAGCCGCATGCCAGTTACGGAGTCAAGATTTATGCTTTTCCGTCGATGCGCAGCCTGCGGCAGTCATTAAGGTCAGAACCAAAAAAATGCGGAAAAACTCTAATTAGGTATTTCATGATTAAATCTCCAGTTGGTGTCTATTTCAGTAGGCTGAAGAAGCCCTCTGATAGCTTCGACAGGTTCAGGACAGGCGGTCTACGGAGATAGCTTTAAAATGCAAAAAACAAGCCGACTATGATTCGACTTACGATCAGGTGCTGTTTTAGCAACCGATTACAGGTCTCGCGTCGAATACTCGACAGAAACCTTAAAGACACTTTAGCCGCAAAGTTTGCTGTAGTCGGTACGGTAGAGCACATACCGGCAGTGTGGGCACTTTAAGGAACGCGTACTAAATAACTAATGTTACGCAGTTAGTCGAATTTCGACCGCTTTAACATTAGGGAGTCGCTAGCGCGACACTTGATTGAATCGGGTTGTCGCACCCGAAGGCGAGTTACTTTCTTTTGCTTCGCCAAAAGAAAGTAACCAAAGAAAAGGCGACCCGGTTACCGCTTACTTCCTGCGCTCCTCGCTTTTATCGAGGGTCAGCAGAAGGGGCTCCTGCCCCTCTGCTGACGCGCGGCATCCCTGCCGCGCCCCTAACGGGCTGATCTCGATAAAAGCTCCGGTGCTCGGCGCGGCAAACGGGAGAAATACCATCCGTGCGTAACATCAGTAAATAACTTCAACAGCTTGCACCCTCTCCCTTCGAAAGAGGGTTGGGGGAGGGGATAAGATGCCCAAGTTATTTTGTGCATGTTCCTAATCTGTAGTTTTCATGAAAACCGCTCCACTTTAGTTAGTCAGTGCCGACATCTCTCATGGCTGCTGTGTTAGTCACCATGTCAGCCAGCGCCGCAATAGCCATTGGAGTCTTGGCGTCAGACGCGTGCGGTTGTAAGCGTCAGCTGCTTTCTTGATCGCTTCGGCCTGGGTCGGATAGGCGTGGATGACGTTGGCGAGGGTACGCAGTCCGATTCCCGCAACCATAGCCAAGGTGATCTCGTTGATCATATCGCCGGCATGACGGGCCACGATTGTCGCGCCGAGAATCCGGTCCATCCGCTCCTTGACGTGGATCTTCACGAAGCCCACCTCCTCGTCGTCGGCGATCGCGCGATCCACGTCGTGCATCGGGATGGTGAAGGTTTTCACCGGGATGTCCCGCTCGCGCGCCTGCCGCACATAAAGCCCGACATGAGCGATTGCCGGATCGGTGTAGGTGCACCACGGAATCGTCAGTGCGCTCAGACGCTGACGGCCGAGGAACAGCGCATTCTGGACCACGATGCGCGCCGACGCGTCGGCGGTATGGGTGAACTTGTGCTCCAGGCAGGCATCGCCGGCGGCATAGATGCGCCGGTTGCTGCTGCACAGGAAATCATCGACCCGGATGCCGGTGATAGTGTCGAAATCGACGCCCGCGGCCTCAAGATTCAGGCCGTCGACATTCGGTACCCGGCCTGTGCCGACCAGAATGGCATCGACCGCGACCGTGATGCTGTAGTCGTCGCTGACCAGATCGACGAGCTTTTGCCCGCCTTCCAGGCGTATGTTGACGGCTCTGGTGTTCAGGCGTACCTCAATGCCGTCGCGGGCAAATGCATCCGAGAGGAGCTGTGCGGCGTCGCGCTCTTCCTTGGGCAGAAACAACGGCTTTTCCTGCGCAATAATGGTCTGCGCTCCGAAGCGGCAGAACGCCTGCGCCAGTTCGCAGCCGAGCGGGCCGCCGCCGATGACCATCAAGCGGCGCGGCAGCTCGGTCAGGTCGAAGATGTTCTCGTTAGTCAGGTAGTCGATCTCGACGAGGCCGGGAATACAGGTTGTGTTCGGCCGCGCGCCGGTAGCGATAACTGCCTTTTTGAAGTGCAGTTTCGTGCCATCCACGGCCAGCGTATCGGTTCCGGTGAAGTACGCCTGGCCGAAGAAGACATCCACGCCGGCCGCGATCAGCCGGTGCACCGAATCGGAGCGGCTGATGCGGGCGCGAATACCGCGCATGCGTTCCATCACGGCAGCAAAGTCAACGCGGATGTCGCCCGGGATTTGCGCGCCATACTGCGCGGCATTACGCATCTCGGCATACAGCCGCGCCGTGCGGATGATCGATTTCGACGGCACGCAGCCGACATTCAGGCAGTCGCCTCCGAGCAGTTCGCGCTCGACCAGCGCGACCTTAGCGCCCAGTGCCGCTGCGGCATGCGCCGCCACCAGTCCTGCCGTGCCGGCACCGACGACGACCAGATTGTACCGGCCTGCCGGTTGCGGATTGCGCCATCCGGTTGGATGCACGTTGTCCAGCCGCTCGCGATCGTGCGCGTCCGGTGGGGCTGTCGAATAAAAGGCGTTGCGTTGCTGCATCGTTGTGATCCTTGAATAAACTTAAAAACCGCAGTTAGTCCACGAAAAGCACGAAAGACACGAAAGACACGAAATAAATCATTATGTTGTATTGGCTTGTCTATTCACGCTTTGGGTGATAACTTGCAGTTTGGTATCTCTTTGAAAATTTTCGTGCTTTTCGTGTTTTTCGTGGATGAAATGATTTTTCTAGGATAAAGGAAGCGGCTAAAGCCAGCCGCCTCGGAATCCGGCGCGCCGTAAACCGGCGTGGATATAGGGACAGTCCTGCATCAGCCGCCATATCAGTTGGGTGCGATAGTTTTCGATCATCAGCACCACGATGCCCTGGTCTAGCCCGAAGTGGCCGGCCGAAACCCAGGCGCTACAATCGGCATTGGCGAGAGTCGGATTGAAACTGCTGGTGTACCGCTGAGCGGTCAGCATCTCGGGATAGCGTTGCAGCATGTTGCCTGCGGCGCATAAGGCGATCTCGGGCGCGAAGGGCAGCGATGCCAGCGCCGCCCATCCGCTGAGAGTTCCGTCATCGGGCCCGTACGGCACGCCACGCGCGGCATAGCCGAATAAGCGGCGCCGCTCGTCGGCCAGTTCGGGCAGCAGATTGCTCGGGCCATCGCAGGCGGTCAGGCCCCAGCAGTTTTCGCCATAACCGGCGAACCGGTGCGGGTTGCGCCGCGCGTACTCGCGCTGAACCTCGATTGCCCGTCGGCTGTTCTCGAAATAGTCGCAGCGTTTCTCGCGCATGAAGCGGTCCCGAATGCCGCGAAAATCGATCCAGGCGTGAGAGAACTGGTGCATGAACAGCGGCCCCGCATACAGGTAATCGTAGCCGTACAGATATTCCCATTGGTAGGTTGCCGTCCAGGCCTCGTAACTGTCGTTCTTGAGCGGATGCGTCGGCGAGCCCATCGCGAGGACATAGAGGACGATAGACTCGTTGTAACCATCCCACCCGTAGTGCAGGAATCCGCATTCAGGCTTCCAGCCTTGCCTGATGGTTGCCGCTCCACCCTGCGACCATCGCCAGTCGACGCGAAGGTATAGCATCTCGACGAGTTCGCGCAGCTCGGTTTCCTCAGGCGTATTCGCGGTGAAGTACATGCTTGCGGTCAGCGCCCCGGCAAGCAGCAGCGCGGAGTCGATGGTCGACAGCTCCGAGCGCCAGACGCGGGCGCCGGTGTGCATGTCGAGAAAATGGTAGTAGAAACCCTTGAAGCCGGTCGCTTCCGGGCTGCCGCTTTGATCGCTGTCACGAAAGAAACGCAACACGGAAAGACAGCGTTTGACCGCGTCGATCCGTTCCATCCAGCCGCGTTCCACCGCCACCGGATAGGCCGACAGGGCGAACCCGACGACGGCAATGCTGGCTGGCGAATTCTCGCGCGAGGTGTCGGCGATCAGTCCATTGGCTGGATTTACGGCTTGCAGGAAGTAGCCGAACGCGGCACGCTGGAGCCGGTCGAGACTCGGCTCGTTGCTCATGCATCTGGTTTCGGGATTGAGGTCTTAGCCGGCAACCGTCCTTTGAGATCCTTGACAGTGAACGGACCCGGCTCGGCGATCAATTGGCGTGCGGCTTCCACCTGCTCCCAGACATTCCACAGCAGCACGCCTCGGACGCGGCCGTTCTGCAAGTAGTAGATGACGCCTTCCTCGTTGGGTCGCTTCCAGTCGGCAAAAGTTTCCATACACGAGTCCAGTTCACCCACGGCTTCGTATCCCAAATCGAACATGTCGGAGTAAAAGAACGGCAGGTGATGATAGGGCTCAAACTTGCCTGCCATGTTCCGCCCCGCCAACCGTCCCATGGCATTGGCGTTGTCCTCGTGTTCGACCCGGATGCGTTTTCCCAACGCTGGGTTATAGAATGCGGCAAGGTCTCCTGCCGCATAGATGTCGGAATGGTTGGTGCGCAGGAACTCGTCCACGATGATGCCGTTTTCCACCTCAAGTCCCGCGGATTGGGCGAGTTCGACGTTCGGTTCGATGCCGACTCCCGCCACCACGCCGTCCACCACGATTTCCCGGTTAGTGCGCGTTTTCAAAACATGTTGATTGCCGAGTGTTTCCAAACCGACAATCTCTTCGCCTGCCAATATCTCAACGCCTTTTTGCCGGTAGAAGCTGGTTACAAACTGAGCGAGAGGACTCGGGAAGACGCGATCGCCAATAGCTTTGCCGGGAAAAATCATCACCACTTCTTTCCCGTTCATAGCCAGCGCCGCCGCGACCTCCGAACCGATAAACCCGCCGCCGATGACGGCAAACCGCTGCCCCGTTTCGGTCAGCGCGCGAAGATGCCGGTAATCCGGTAGGGTGCGGAAGTAGATGATATGGTCATCGCCGAATGGAAGGCGTCGCGGCTTGCCGCCGGTGGCCAACAAGAGTTTTTGATAGGTGAAAACGTCTCCCTTGTCGTCCACGACACGTTTTTGCTGGGGAAAAATTTCTTTGACGGTACGGCCAAGGTGAATCTCAACGCCTTTGTTCTCCGTCTTGCGCCAGATGACGTCCATGGGCTTGCCCTTCCAAAGCGCCTTTGACAGGGGAGGGCGGTCGTACGGAGCGTCGAGCTCCGCGCTGATCAGCCCGATGCCGCCGGTTGAATCGACTTCGCGGATGCCATCTACCGCGGCGGCTGCGGTCATCCCACCGCCGATGATCAAATACGGGTAGTTCGTCATGGTTGGGTCTCCTGTCTTGTACTTACTCTTTCCAGAGTTGCTGTTCGGACTCGCGCAGCGCCCTTACAGATCGAGAAGAAATTGTCCTTTAAACAAAGAATGTTGTCTGTACGCTGACGTACGCAACTTCGTTTTCCGACCCACTACGTTTCAAAGATCCTAATGAGCATAGCGTTACGGGGACCTAAAATTCCTTATCCTCAAGCATGACATTCGTTGAAACTGTTTTCAAATGCGGAACCACGATGACCCGAGGTGCCAAACGAGACGCTTTGCCTGGACGCCGCTTCGACGGCAATGCGTGCGGTTATCTGCGGCGGCAGCACGCTGTCGTGGTATTCCTGGCTCTCGAACAGTTCCCTCGACGGCATGCTGATCACGCGCGCATTGGTTCCTTCTGTCTTCAATGGCTCATAAGCAGCAAGGCACAGCGACTTCGCTGCCGGTTATGCGCAGTCGGCTTTGGGGATGTCGAGCAAGGTGGAAAAATCGACATTGATCAGGTCGCCGATCTGCTCAATCGTTATGTCAGCTTGATGCCGCCTCCTTCATGATTTTAACAATGGTGTTTTCCACATCTCGCGCCACCACTTCCAGTTGCGGCACGTTGAACATTGCCAGAAGAGTGGTTGGTTTCAAGGTCGCCAGAACGGTTTTACCTTCCTCCTCGTAAATGCTGATGCGGCAGGGTAAGGCCGTGGAGATGCTCATGTCTTGCTCAAGAACTTTCTTGGCCTGTTGCGGCTGACACACTTCAAAAATAAGGCATTCGGGGATGAATTCCACGCCTTTTTTGGTCATGGTTTCTTTGAGGTTATGTACCTGCATGACGCCAAAGTGATTGGCCAGGACGGCAGCCTCCAAGGCAGCGGCAGCCGCAGTTACGGTTTTGTCGGTAGATAATTTGATCAGCATAGGTATTCCCTCATGGTTGACAGTTCACTTCGCAACAGCGCCGGGCGCTGAGTTTATTTTTGGACAGCTTGATGATAATGACGACCAGCAGCACGACCACAGGATGCCGGTCATTGTCCCACCCTTTCGGTGAATGGATCATCGTTGCCAAAGGATGTGGGCAGCTTCCAATGGGATCGCCACACCGTCGCAGTGCGGTATTATTCGCGCCGTATAGTCCGTGGCGGGACGGGTTGCCGGCACTGCCGCGCTGTAATCGTAGCCGTCCGACGCATCGGCCGGCTGCCGCACGCGCTTCATGTCCACTCGCTCGGCTGCGTTACCGTCAATGCCGTTAGCATAAAGTTCGACTCGCACGGCCTCCGGATTAAGTTCATCGAGATACACTTGGACTTCAAATCGGTGTTGCTCGCCGTCAGTCTCTACCTTGACTGCTCCGAAACGTAGCGCGGCCCATTTAAGTTCCAGACTCCGCTGCCATTCGACTATTTGTCTGCCGATAGCGCCTTTATTGGCAATGCGCAATTGATAGGCGGCCGCAGCAGGGAGGTAATGTTGCTCGGTGTATTCGCGCACGGTGCGGTTGCCTGAGAAACGCGCGGTCAATTGCGCCATACTTTCCCTCATCCGCGCCACCCAGCCGGTAGGAATGCCCCGTTCATCGACAGTGTAAAACGCGGGGATCACTTCGTGTTCAAGCAGGTCGTAGAGTGCGTTGGCCTCGATCGCGTCCCAGGCAGGATCGTGGTCGTGTTCCTGGCCGTCCCCCAACGCCCAGCCCACTTCAGGTGTGTAGGCTTCCGCCCACCAGCCGTCCAATTCCGACAGATTGAGGCCGCCATTGACCAGCACCTTCATGCCGCTGGTTCCGCATGCTTCCCAGGGCCGCCTTGGCGTGTTGATCCAGACATCCACGCCCTGTACCAACTGTTCAGTCAAATGCATGTCATAGTCACTGAGGAAGATCACATGTGGGCGCGCCTCAGGGCGTCGGATGAAGTGAGTCCATTGCTGAATCAGGGCCTGCCCCTCCAAGTCTGCCGGATGAGCCTTGCCGGCAAGAATGAGTTGCACCGGTCGCTCGGCATTGGATAAAAGACGAAGCAGTCGATCCGGGTCGTGCAACAGCAGGTTAGGCCTCTTGTAGGTCGCGAAGCGGCGCGCAAAACCCAGGGTCAATGCGGTGGGATTAAATAGATGTTTCGCTTCCTCCACCTCTTCGGGAGGCGCGCCGGAGGCGGCCAGTTGCCGGGATAATCGCTCGCGGGCGTATTCAACCAGAGACTTGCCGGCATCGGCACGAAATTGCCAGAGCCTGATGTCGGAGATACGGCGGATGTCGTGTTCCAAGGTTTCCGTCGGTCTCAGCCAGCGCTCTTTGCCACAGGCTTCCGTCCACAGATCATCGGCCGGAGCCGAGTCCCAGGTCGGCATGTGAACGCCGTTGGTCACGTGTCCGACAGGCACTTCGTTCACCGGCCAGCTAGGAAAAAGTGGTTCAAAGAGGTGTCGGCTGACTTCGCCATGCAAGCGACTCACGCCGTTTACCGCCCCGCTGCCGCGGATTGCCAGATAGGCCATATTGAAACTTTCCGACGGGTCGTTCGGGTTCCGGCGGCCTAGAGCCAGCAAATCGTGGACTGTCAGGCCGATATTTTTGGCATAACGACCGAGGTATTGCTCGATAAGGGCCGGGGCGAATCGGTCGAATCCGGCGGCCACTGCCGTGTGGGTGGTGAACAGGTTTCCGGCGCGGGTCACGGCCAGAGCGTCATGAAAGGACAGCGCGGTCTCTTTCATGAAACTGCGGACGCGCTCCAATACCGCGAAGGCGGCATGGCCTTCATTCAGGTGACAGACTTCAGGATGAATATCCAGCGCCTCCAACAGCCGCCAACCGCCAATCCCGAGCAGCAGCTCCTGCTTGATGCGCAGCTCCGGTCCGCCGCCATACAGTTCGCTGGTAATTCCCCGATGAGCGGGGAAGTTTGCCGCGTCATTGCTGTCCAACAGGTAAAGTTTTACTCTGCCGACCAGGGCCTGCCAGACGCGTAGCCAGACCGAGTAACCGGGCAAGGCGATTTCCAATCGCAGCCACTCACCGTTGGCTTGGCGCAGCGGCGTTATCGGCAACTGTCCGGGGTCGTTATACGGGAACAGGGCCTGTTGCGCTCCGTTCTTGTCAATCACTTGGCGAAAATAGCCTTGTTGGTAGAGCAGTCCCACGCCGACCACCGGTACGCCAAGATCGCTGGCGGCTTTGAGCTGATCGCCGGCCACATTGCCGAGTCCGCCTGAGTAAATGGGCAGCGCTTCGCTCAACATGAATTCCATGCTGAAATAGGCGATACAGGTCAACGGAGCCAGCGGATGATGTTGCTGAAACCACGCCGGCGCTTCCATCGTTTGCCGCCTGGTCTGCACCAGGTCATCAACGATCTTGCGGAAAACGGGATCGGCCAATACGCGTTCTATCCGGTCGCGAGACACCGTCTGTAGAACCACCCAGGGATTCTGCGTGAGTTTCCATAGTTCCGGATCAAGTTGCTTCCAGACCTGGTCGGTGGCATGACTCCATGACCAGCGCATATCCAGTGCCAGCTCCGCCAGGGCATCGAATCCCTCGACTTCGGTGGGCAACAGGCTGTATAGCGGGTGGCTGACACGGGTTGGTTTGCTCATGTTTTCTCCTTCATGACCGGAAAACACTTTAGCTGCAAAGCTAACTTTAGTCGGTACGGTAGGGCACATAAAGGCAGGGGCTATGGGCTTGTAATAATCTATTCCTTCACATGGTTAGCGCCGCTATGCCAAATCGATCAAGGTTGTTGGGCTGGAAAAAAATCAGGCTATCGTCTTAATAACGCACCGATTTAACGTAGATAAAATTCCCAGAAGGGTAAAGAGGCGCTTGAAAAACCACTCAAGGCCTTATGTACGATAGCGTACAGACCTCGCCTCGCCTGGTCGCTAGAATCCGATGCGAGTTTTCAGCTCACCGCGCTTGACCCAAAGAGGCGTTTTTCTCTGGCGCTTTTAAAAACACAATACTTTGGAATAACCCATGAAAACGACAATTAAGTACAGGCAAAATATTTTAGTGGATAGCGTTATTGTGACTGCCTGTTTATCCGCTGTTCTCGGACTGGCGGGTTGCCAACAAGAAGGCTCAGCAGAAAAGGCAGGGAAAAAAATCGATAGCGCGGCTGAAAAGGCTGAGCAAAAGATTGATCAAACGACAGAAAAAGCAAAAAAGGAAATTGAAGGCGCAAAGGAGTCGGTAACCGAAAAAACCGGAACAGCGGGAGAATACATCGATGACTCGGTTATTACCGCAAAGGTTAAGGCGGCAATTTTAAATGATCCCTTGCTTAATACATCCCATATCGAGGTGACTACAGACAAAGGCGTAGTGAAATTGAGCGGCACGGTTGATTCCGAACCAAGCATCGGCAGAGCGATGGAAGTGGCCGGCAGCCAGAAGAATGTGAAATCAGTGCAAACTGACCTGACAGTAAATGCGAGTATACCGAGCAAATAATAATGATTCATTGTCGTTTATAGGGGGTGTAAACGACAGACACTAATCCGGCGCACGAAAATGCAGGCATAGAAAAGTCGGGTTTTTAATGCCGAATTGAAACATATTAGCCGCGGTTCAGTATGTTGCTAGAATGTGGACCTCGCCTAGTTCTGGAGTGTTAACGATGCGCCGCCTGCAAATAAAGCATGTAACCACTTACCAATACGCTGAACGCGTAACGCTATTGCCGCACAAATTGCTATTGCGTCCCCGTGAAGGCCATGAAATCCGTATCGAATCGGCTGAACTGATTATCTCTCCCGCCCATCAATTGCAATGGCAGCGCGACGTGTACGACAATGCCGTGGCTCAGGCGACTTTTACTAAGCAGGACAATCGACTCTCGATCGATAGTCTTCTCATCCTTCAGCACTATGATAGCCAGCCATTAAATTTTCTGGTGGCCGATTACGCGGTGTTATTTCCCTTTCAGTACGATGCCGCAGAGTGCATGGATTTGGCACCTTACCTGTCAGTGATCTTCGATCAAGATATACCGCCATTGAGCGCCTGGTTGCGGCAATTTTGGCGCTCCGGCCAAGTCGTAGAAACTTATCTTCTGCTGGAATGGATTAATAAAGCGATTGCGAGCGGATTCACCTATCAACAACGTGAGGAACCGGGCGTTCAGACGCCTGCGACGACATTGACCCGACGCGCAGGTTCCTGCCGCGATTTTGCAACCTTGTTCATTGATGCCTGTCGTTTTTTGGGCTTGGCGGCGCGCTTTGTCACCGGCTACCAGTATTCGCCCACCCTTTTGCCGGGCCAGGGCTCAACCCATGCGTGGTCGGAAGTTTACCTGCCCGGCGCCGGTTGGAAAGGATTCGACTCCACGTCCGGCCAAGTTGTCGGCAACGACCATATCGCGGTGGCCGTGAGTCGTCATCCCGAATTGGTGCCGCCGGTATCCGGCTCGTTTATAGCCGCCACCCACCAATCGCCGCTAATGAGCGTAGTGGTGGAGGTGGCTGAAATTCCGGCGTAGCGCCATCTTCCTCTGGATACGCACGATTGCGTAATATCGGGAGCTGCGCGGAGGGACATCGAGACCGGTTCAAGATGGAGAAAAAGACCTTCGTATTCGGCTGAGGGAAGGGCTGCAAGACGATGGTTTTGGTGAGGCCTATGTGAAGCGGACATACGTCACATTCAGGTGTCAGCGCCGTCGGTTGGGCCGTGACCAGACACTTCAGGCAGTTCAATGCCGGTGGGGTTTAAGACCGCATGGCTGAGCTTGTCATTATTATTTCGCGGTATGAATCACTTTGCCCGACAAGCGAATTTGGCGACAATCAAGGAGATAGAGCGTAACATAACATCCTGCTTTTACGCCTGAACGGGGTAGTAACATCAGGGTGATCGCCTTGGACTTTTTGATTTATCGGAGAATCAATCAGTTGTGCTTTACTTGCAAATTGATTCCGATGGATTGATGGTTTTATGTGTATGTTTTTGAATTATTTATTATTTTAATGCGCTTCTTCCGGTAGCGACATGCACCGATTCAGGTGGTGATTTTCACTGGAGAATACGCATTTATTCAACAACGCCATCATGAACTACGATACATCACTGAGATTTTTATGACGACACTACTTTGGCTACAAACCGGTTCCTGCGGCGGCGACACCATGTCGATTCTATGCGCGGACAGCCCATCACTGGAAGAACTCATTGATGAATACAGCATCGAGATGCTCTGGCAACCCTCCCTTTCCATAGAACCGACGAGCAGACTGGATACGTTGATCGAGGCGATCATCGCGGATCAACAAGCCCTCGACATTTTATGCATTGAAGGCAGCATCATCACCGGCCCCAATGGCTCGGGCATGTACGATCCGTATCGCGGGCGTTCCAAAATGAGCCTGGTCGGTGAACTGGTCGAAAAGGCTGAATACGTAGTCGCTTTGGGTACGTGTGCGTCATACGGCGGTGTCCATGCCGCGCCGCCCAACCCGACCGACTGTCTCGGCTTGCAGTTCGACAAGCAATCCCCGGGCGGGTTATTGCCGATCGAATGGCGATCTCGCAAAGGCCTGCCGGTCATCAATATCTCGGGTTGCCCCGCTCACCCCAATGCGATGACCAAAACCTTGGCCATGCTGGCTTCCGGACTTCCACTGGAACTCGATCATCTTAACCGCCCCAAGGCCTTTTTCAATAGCACCGTGCATCAGGGCTGCACCCGCAACGAATATCATGAGTACGACGTAGAAGACACCGAGTTCGGCGATAAGGCCTGCATGTTCTTTAATCTGGGTTGTCAGGGGCCGGTCACGATGGCCATTTGCAATACCGAACTCTGGAATGGCCGCAGCAGCAAGACTAGGGCAGGGGTGCCGTGTTTCGGCTGCACTTCCCCCGACTTTCCGCTGGATCAGGACCTGTTCCTCACCGAAAAAATCGGCACCATTCCGGTACATTTGCCGTTGGGCGTAGAACGGGCCAATTACATGGCCTACAAAAGTCTGGCCCACGATGCGGCTCCCGACCGGCTGCTGAACAAGAAGATGGATACTTAACCATGGCCAGACGAACCATCCAAATCGACCTTAACCGGGTCGAAGGCGATCTCGATTTCCAGCTGGAACTGGAAGACAACAAAGTCGTCGATGCCCGTTGTATCGGCTCCCTCTATCGGGGGTTCGAGCAAATCCTCCTGAGCCGTAAGCCCAAGGATTCTTTGGTGATTACGCCCCGCATCTGCGGCATCTGCGGCACCGCGCAATTAAATGCCGCGGTGCTTGCACTGGAACATATCGGGCGAATTCCCGTGCCGCCCACGGCCATTCGCATCCGCAATCTGTGCTTGATGGCCGAGACGGTACAAAGCGATCTGCGGCAATCTTTTATGTTTTTTACTGCCGATTTTTGCCATTCCAAATACGTCGACCGGCCGTTTTATGAAAAAGCACGGGTCGCTTTCCTGCCGTTTAAGGGCTCGGTTCACCGCGGCGCTCTCGAGCATTCGCGTCATATCGTCGAAATTATCGCCCTGTTTGGCGGCCAGTGGCCGCATTCGTCTTATATGTTGCCGGGCGGTGTGACTACGCCTGCGAGCTCTCGCCATATTATCGACAGCCTGTCCATTCTCAACAAGTTGACCCGATGGTTTGAACAGGCCATCATCGGGACAGACCTGGATGCTTGGTTGGCACTACAATCCGCCGACGAATTCTTTACCTGGCTGACGGCGAAAGATACCCATGCCGACAGCGCCATCGGACTGTTTACGCTGATGAGCCGCGACATAGGCCTGCACAATACGGGGTTCGGCACTCCGCATATGATCAGCTATGGCGCTTATGACGATCCGGACGATGCCGGGACTTTCCCCCCGCATCGCAAGCACTTGTTCAAAGCCGGTTTCCTCAATGGCGATACCGGCGACATCGAGCCTTTCGAGCAAGCCGAAATTACCGAGCATGTACGCTATTCCTGGTTTCAGCCATACTCGGGCGGACGCCATCCGTTTCAGGGACAAACCATCCCTGATTACCAACCCCATTCCGACCGCTATACCTGGTGCAAAGCGCCGCGCTACCAAGATAAAGTCGTGCAAACCGGCCCCCTGGCAGATGCTCTAATTGACGGCGAGCCGCTGATCCGATCGTTATATCAGGCGGAGGGGGGCAATGCCTGGCTGCGCCAGTTCGCCCGCTTACACCGTACCGCCCGGCTGTTGCATAAAATGCGCGAAACGCTGCGCGAGCTGG
>Ga0208124_100472_pt1 | contig 13727 bp, 15 predicted proteins | sample LakWasM104_HOW12_2_FD_183922 | JGI IMG/M metagenome (GOLD analysis project Ga0208124, IMG submission 183922) | Freshwater sediment methanotrophic microbial communities from Lake Washington under simulated oxygen tension - Sediment Metagenome... | ecosystem: Environmental > Aquatic > Freshwater >...
AACAAGCCTTCTGGTTTCATCATTAATATGCCAACAATCACTAATAAGGTAGAGACCTTACCCATAGAGCTGGTCATAAAAAATTGCAATATAGATTGTGCTTGCGCGATGCCAAAGGCCGAGGCAATCGTACCCATCAAGCTAGCTGCGCCACCAAATACCACCACCATGAAGCTATCTACAATATAGAGCGTACCTGTTGTGGGGCCAGTAGAGGCAATCGTGGTAAATGCAGCACCTGCAACCCCAGCGATACCGCAACCCAAGGCAAAGGTCACGCGGTCAACTTTTTGCGTATTGATACCCACTGCGCCAGCCATCACACGGTTCTGAACCGTTGCACGTACTCTTAAACCCCAGCGTGAGCGGTACATAAACAGGTAAACACCAGCAGTCACAAACAGTGCAAGCACCATGACAAAAACACCGTTAATCGGGATGTCAATATCAGGCGTTGGCTTGAATGAACCCAACATCCATTCTGGCAATTCGGCACTGACTTCTTTTGCACCAAAGGTCGAGCGAAATGATTGCTGCATGACTAAACTCAAACCCCATGTTGCTAATAGCGTATCTAGCGGGCGCTTGTAGAGATGCCGAATCATAATAAATTCAATGAAATATCCCAGCGCAAAGGCCAGAATAAATGCCAAAATAATGGCAAAAACAAAGTAATAATTCACAAAACCATACGTCGTTGCGACTTTAGAAAGCATGACTGTGGTGTACGCACCAATCGTCATAAACTCACCGTGCGCCATATTGATGACGCCCATCTGCCCAAAAATAATGGCTAGGCCAAGTGCCATCAGCAGCAATACAGTAAACATACTCAGGCCAGAAAAGCCCTGCATTACCATGATATTGCCTATATCTGCCATCGAATATCCAAACATACGGCCTCCTACTTAATCGCTACTAAGATAAAAACTGCTTAAACATTCAGATTGCAGCAGCTTATTCACTAAGCTGCTGCATCTTTCATACTAACTAACTATTATTGATAACCTTTTGGGAATGGATCTGGTTTGATGTAAGCAGAGGTGTATACCACTTTAGCTTGACCATCTTTGCCCCATTGACCAATACGTAACTTGGTTGTTAAGTGATGGTTTTTCTCAACAGTCACAGGACCTTCTGGTGCATCTTTAAACACATAGCCTGGTAATGCTGCCTGTACTTTATCTACGTCAAAGCTACCAGCGCGCTCAACTGCTGCTTTATATAACCATGGGCCTAAGTAAGCAGCTTGTGTTACATCACCAATAACAGATTTTTCACCCCATTTTTTCTTAAACGCTGCAACAAATTTCACGTTTTCTGGATTAGTTTGTGATTGGAAATATTTCATCGCTGAGTAGAAACCAGCTAAGTTCTCACCACCAATACCCAATACTTCATCCTCTGTTACAGAGATCGTTAACATCGTTTGTTTGGTTGAATTTAAACCTGCCGCATTCAACTGTTTGAACCATGCAACGTTACTACCGCCAACCACCGCCGCATAAATCACGTCAGGTTTTTTTAGTTTGATTTTGTTAATCACAGAACCAAATTGCGTATCGCCTAAAGCAATGTACTCTTCACCTACTACTGAGCCATGTAAATGCTGCTCAATATGTTTACGTGCAATTTTCATTGAAGTACGTGGCCAAATGTAGTCAGAACCGATTAGATAGAAAGTCTTAGCTTTTTTCTCTTTCGCAATCCAATCTAGCCCAGCAAGAATTTGCTGTGTCGCTTCTTGGCCTGTATAGAAAACGTTTTTAGATTGCTCTAAGCCTTCGTAGAAAGTTGGGTAAAATAGCAGACCATTTTCTTTTTCAAACACTGGCAGTGCCGCTTTACGTGATGCAGATGTCCAGCAACCCATAACTGCGGCCACCTTATCTGAGGCTAGTAATTTTTTGGCTTTTTCTGCAAAAGTTGGCCAGTCTGATGCGCCATCTTCTTGAATTACTTCAATCTTACGACCCAAAATACCACCCATGGCGTTAATTTGTTCAATCGCTAATTTCTCAGCTTGAATAGAGCCTGTTTCACTAATTGCCATCGTGCCTGTAGCCGAATGTAAAATACCAACTTTTACTGTCGTGTCTGTTACCGCTAGACCCGTAGTCATCACTTTGGCTGTTGAAGTATCAGCAGCCAAAGCTGTGTTAGTTAAGATACCTGCTGAAAGAAGTGCAGCAGCAAGCGCGCCACCAACTTTCATAAAGTTACGCCTATTTAAAGTACTCATCACTCTGTCTCCTCAATTAAAAATCAAAAAACCACAAATAAAATAAAACTAAACTTACTAACTTCTCTTGGTATTGACGCACCAATTAATGCGATAACATCCAAGGTCTTGCTGTCTTTTTGGTTTGCATTTGCAAAGCCGCCTTACCTGTTTCTGGGTTCACTTTTGTGCTTGTTTTGCACGTATGTGAGCCCGCACAACCACAACTTGAACGTTTTGCTACTTTCGGGTCATGCGCAGATTTTTCATTTCGTTCATGTGCTACACGCTGTGTTCTATCCATCACTGCTAAGCGAGGTGCTGAAAGAATGCGTGGGCTTTCGCAACCACACTCCTCACAAAATGCAGGCTCACTAGATTCACTCATTTTTCTAAGTGCAGTAAAAACACCGCAGGTATCACATTCATATTCATACACTGGCATGCAAATGCTCCTTAGCTGGTTTTAGCGGTATCAATGCCTTGTTTCACCATGACTTTTGGCCCATCCGCATTTGGCTTCATATCGAAGTCAAATATCTCTGTTGGTAACCATAAAGTGGCACAGGCGTTAGGAATATCCACAATGCCGCTGATATGACCTTCTACTGGCGCAGTGCCTAAAATAGAGAGGGCTTGCGCACCGGTGTAGCCAAATTTCTTCATATACTCAATGGCGTTTAAACAAGCTTGGCGATAAGCCTCATTCACATCTAAGTAAAGTTGCTTGCCTTGCTCATTTACCGAGATACCCTCAAAAATGATGTAGTCTTTATAAGTTGGTGTGAGCACGCTAGGTTCAAAAATTGGGTTTTTAATGCCATATTTCTTCACGCCCTCTTTGATCAAGCTGACTTTAATATCTAAATAACCTGCCATCTCAATGGCACCACAGAATGTAATTTCACCATCACCTTGTGAAAAGTGAAGGTCACCCATAGAAAGGCCACCATCTTTGACATACACTGGGAAATAAACTTTAGAGCCTTTGGTGAGGTTCTTAATATCGCAATTACCACCGTGCTCACGTGGTGGCACAGTACGCGCACCTTCCAAAGCTGCTTTTTTAGCGGCATCACCAGACATTTTTCCCATCACGGCAGAGCTTGGATTCGGCGGTAAGGCTAAAGCTGGCACACGATCAGGCTCAGTTGCAATCAAATCCGCTTCGCGTGTGTTCCATGTATCTAATAACTCTTTTGAAGGTAAGCAGCCGATTAGGCCAGGGTGCATAATGCCAGCGAATCTAACATTTGGTACGTGACGTGATGTTGTATAAATGCCATGAAAATCCCAGATAGATTTGCGTGCTTCAGGGTATTGATCAACTAAAAAGCCACCGCCATTTTCTTTAGCGAAAATACCGTTAAAACCCCACTGACTATCTTCAAAAGTACCCACATCTAATATTTCAACGACCATTAAATCGCCTGGCTCTGCACCTTCTACGCCAATTGGGCCACTCAAATAATGTACTTGTGTTAAATCCACATCACGCACATCATTCGCGCTGTCATTATTGCCAATTTGGCCGCCTGTCCAGTCCATACATTCAACACGGAACTCGTCGCCTGGTTTAACCATGGCGATCATCGGTAAATCAGGATGCCAACGATTATGAATCTGGCCTTCCTGCTCCCAAGGTTTTTTGTTTAAATCTAATTTAACTAACGTTTTCATTGGCACCCTCCAGCTTATATTTCAATTAAATTCACAAGTACAAGTAAACAAATCTGCACAGTTAAATGCTTCAATCAATACCAACTTGCAGTGATATAGCGTTTTGCAATGGTGTTAGATTAAGGGCTTGGGGGATGGAATGAAATACGTCAAATTGCGTAGGTAATTAACACTTTTATAAGAGAGATTTGTGCTAATTTAATACCAATACTTTAATGCGGAACGATTCAACGCTATGATTAAAAAACAACTTCTAATGGGTGCAGTTTTGTTAACAATATCCATCAATGCAATGGCTGTGGAGTGGGATTCCATCATTAAGAAGGCCGATTATGAGATTTTTGTCGACATTGATTCTTACAATGTTGCGAATGGCTTCCCCTACTTTTTAACTAAAACTATCTTTAAAAATAGTCAGTCATTGACTAGCAACAAAAGATTAATTAGCTATCAATATGTAGTTAAAAATACCATGTTCAATTGCAAACAATCCTTATTTAAAGTCACTTCAATTGACTTTTACAGCCAGAAAAATAAATTATTATCGTCAGAAAAATTAACGCCTGAATTTAAACCTCTCACTTTAGGTTCAGATGAATCTGCAGTGGCTCAACTAGCCTGCCAAGTCCATCAAATGGTAGGTGGTCAATAAGGCAAATAATCTTTAATTAACAGGGCAATACAAATAGAAAAGGCGCAGCAACATAAAATGTTACCGCGCCTTAGCATTATCTTAGGAGATAAATTCTGGTTTAAAACTGAAATTGCATAGAAACGTTAAATGCATTTACATTGTTAGCACCGTCTGTTTTTGTATCTGAATAGACAGCCGTAATTAATGCGTTGTAAGGCGCAATGACGTAATTAGTGCCAACTTCGTATTTTTTCACATCAATATTGGTGTCTGGCTGAAATGTTTGATAGCGAACAAATGGCATAAACTTGCCCCAACCCACTGCTTCATTAAACAAGTAAGCTGCACCAGCTGAGTATGCATTACCTTGCTCGCTTAAGAATACGTCGTCAGTATCGTAGTCATAGTAAGCCGCTTCTAGTGAAGCTGTACCTGGACCTACATCTTTTTTCTCTAATAAGAAGTCAACGCTGTATGAGCTGTAATCTCCAGCTTTAGTTAAACTAATAGCCCCATCAGATTTCTGTCTACCTGCAATACCAATAGCTAAAATATCTGCAGCGCCAAAATAGTTGCCTGTGCCATAGTAGCCTGGCTCAGCATCCCAAAAATCAACCTGTAGTCGACCTGCATACATGAGTTTGTCATCAGCATTTAGTGCTTTAGCCGCTGCACTAGATTGTGATTGAGCGTTTACACCACTAAATCTGAAAATATTTTCGCCTTCAAATGCGCCAAATGAATAACCAATTTTATTATCCATTGCACTACCAACGATTGCGACACCTTCATCACGACCAATAATGCCACCGTTCCAACCGTAACGTGAGGCAATATTAGACCAATATCCACCACCCATTGAGTAATACGGTCCAGCCATGTTAGCGCGATCACTTGGTGATAAGAATCGACCTGCCCAAATGGCGATTTCTGGCGTCATTTGCAACTGAACGTTAGCATCAATAATTTCCCAGCTTTCACCATTACTTTTTTCAGTGTTCAACATCCCTTTAATGTATTTGTTAAACGAACCTGATAAGTACAAACGTGCACTGTCTAAAGTAAAATCGTTTGAACGACTTCCATTAGCGGCAGCATCTTCAACTGAGCTATAACCGCCGCGCATACCAAAACCAACGCTCACAGACTTATCTTCACCAAATGAAATCGTTCCGCCAGCCTGCGCACTCATAGCTGGTAGCAACAGCGCCGCACTTACAGCAGTTGCTAATAGGCTTGTCTTAAGTTTAAATGTCATTACAACTCTCCATTAATAAAAATATTTTTAGTAGATACAAAAATCTATCGTTTTGATCTGTAGTTTTGGTGGAATATTTCTGCAACACCTTTTAAAACATGTTGCTAGATTAACGAGACTCTAATGACTGTGAAATACGCAATATTGCGTAGGTAATAGCTAAGTGTTAATTTGAAAAATGTGCTAACTTTGCTAACAATTCGATGTTGTTCAAATTGATTACTGGTGAGGGTTTAGCAGAGATGATGCATAGTTATGCAAAAGGATGGATTCAAACGAGTGTGCTATTGACGGCATTGCTACTCAGCGCCTGTGGTGAGCTTGCCTATAAACGCGGTGCCACAGCTAATGATTTAGAAGCTATGAAGAAAACTTGTACGTCGAAAGACTCTTCCAAAGAGGCTGTTGCAAAATGTATGACTGATAATGGATGGACTGTTCAAAACCTAGATGAAGCAGAACCTATAGCCTCAATGCAAAATGAGCCTGATCCTGTGATAGAAGCATCTGAAAATAAAGATAATCGCCAAACAGCAAAACCAACTGTAGCTAGCAAACCCAATACTGCCAACGTAGAAATCTCTTCTCCTGAAAAGAAGAGGCCTGCTGACACTATGGACACATTCAAAATAAGCTCATGGTGGAAGTTAGGCGGCAGCCCCGACAATCTAAAGAGCTCAATTCAAGAATGCGTCCAATCACTCGGAAAAGCTCATGAACCAAATGTGGAAAGCAAAAAAGTAACTAGAGGCTTATTGCTGTGTATGCAAAAGAAAGACTGGCATGGCTTACTTGATAAACAGTAAGCTACAATAAATAAGGCCGAGAATGATCTCGGCCTTATTTATTAAAAACGCACGTATTTAATATTATCTATTATTAAAGAATGCAATATTCATGACCTTGTCATTTACAAAAGTAATCTCTGTTTCTTTGTAAGCATGTTTTGGATCATATTTAACTAAGTTTTTGTAGTACCACATTTCGACGTTTACACGTTTAGAGTCTTTCTCATCAGCACCCACTTTGCCTAAAAAGCCTGTAGCACCAGCAGGTTTAACTGATTGTTCTTTTTTAAATGGTGCGCCTAATTTATCAGAAATCACCTTTTTAGTTTTACCGCTAAATGAGTTAAGAAACTGATCTTCGGTATAAGTTTTACTGGCAGAAGCTGCATTAACTTGGCTTAAGCTTACGGTGACTAACATTGCAGCAGTTAGTAATACTTTAACGGTTTTATTGATGGTGAATTGCATTGATTAAATCTCCTAAACGACTTGTAATTATCTCACTTATAGCTTTTTTACGCACTAATAGAACGTTTAAGTTTAACGTTCGTAAACAACTTTCGCTGACTCAATCAGCAAATACTTTTAATCCATCATAACCAACAAATACATTTTTCGGCAACTGTTCACTTAAGGCTGCATATTCAAGCTCATGCGTCATGTGAATCAAATAAGTTGAATCAGCTTGAATGAGACTGGCATAGTGCAAGCTTTGTTCCAAATTAATGTGTGTATAGTGTGTTGTATATCTAAGACAGTCTAATAATAGAACCTTTAAACCTTGTAACAATGCCAACGAGGCCTCAGGAATGCTAGAGACATCAGTCAGGTAAGCTATATCGCCAATTCTATAACCATAAATATCACTATTTCCATGCTTAAGTGGAATTGGTATGACAGTTTGTTCAAAAAGCTGAAATGGTGCGCTGATTACATGCGTTTTTAGTACAGGTAAATCCCAGAAGTTACTGGGTTCACGTAAAGTGTAGCCAAACTTATCAGCGATATGTTGCATAGCATCATGGCTACCATAGAGCGGAATTTGCGCGCGCTGAATTTGACAAAACGCGCGCAAATCATCAATGCCATGCAAATGGTCAGCATGAGTATGGGTGTATAACACAGCATCAATGCTTGTAAGCTTTTCCCTAAGCGATTGCTGACGTAAATCAGGCCCTGTATCGATTAAGATCGACTTGCCATTTTTCAGATGAATAATGCTAGAACAACGCGTGCGATTGTTGCGAGGGTCAGTTGAAGCACATGCGGGGCATTTACAGCCTATCATAGGCGTTCCGGCGCTTGACCCTACCCCTAACATCGTCAGTTGCATAAAAGTTAACCGCAGCTAGTTAGCTACAGCATGCCTAAATAAACGGAAGAAATTATTGGTGGTTGCTTGTGAAACCTCTTCCAAAGAAATACCACGCAACCGGGCAATCTCTTCGGCCACATGCTTTACGTAACTTGGTTGATTGGTTTTGCCGCGATAAGGCATGGGCGCTAAGTATGGCGAATCTGTTTCTACCAGCATTCTATCTAATGGGACTTGCATTGCAACCTCTTTAATCGTGAGTGCATTTTTAAAAGTCACAATGCCAGAAAATGAGATATAAAAGCCCAACTCAATCGCTTGCTTTGCCACATCTAGATTTTCAGTAAAACAATGCATGACCCCACCCACCTGCTGCGCATTCTCTTCACGCATAATACGCAAAGTGTCTTCAGCTGAGCTACGGGTATGAATGACTAAGGGCTTGCCACAAGCAATAGCCGCACGAATATGCGTACGAAAACGTGTACGCTGCCACTCTAAATCGCCGGTTAATCTAAAGTAATCCAGCCCTGTTTCACCAATTGCGATAATCTTTGGATGGTCTGCAAGCTTCAAAAGTTCATCAACACTGGGCTCATCAATATCTTCGTAATCAGGATGCACGCCTACTGATGCATAGAAGTTATCGTTAGTTTCAGCTAAAGCGAGTACTTGGGGGAAGTCTGGCAGCGTGACTGATATGCATAATGCATGCCCTACTTTATTCTCTTGCATCGCCTGCTTGATAGCAGGCAAGTTTTCTAAAAGTTCAGGGAAATTGAGATGGCAGTGGGAGTCAACAAGCATGTTTGGTTTTCGTAAATTACTACATAAATTGCATCAAAATTGCGATATAAGCTGCATCGGCTATAAATTACATCGTATGTGTTGCGCGAGATGACTTTAATGCACTTCCAAGTAAGCCTTCAATTTTATTTTTAGCTTCAATGCCGCCATCTTTATCACTAAACTGCACACCAACTCCTTGTGGTCTGCCAGCTTGAGCTGCGGGTGTTACCCAGACTACGTGACCCACAACCTTTAGTTTCATCGGATCATCAATCAAACTTAACAGCATAAAAACTTCTTCGCCAATTTTAAAGGGCTTGTTAGTGGGAATAAATAATCCGCCACCTTTAACATACGGCATATAAGCCGCATACAGCGCGACTTTTTCCTTAATTGCGAGCGATAAAACCCCAGGTTTTGGAATGTTATTAGTATTTTCTGCTAGGTCTTCAGCCATTATTGATCTCTACAAATTCAAATACTAGTTATAAATGTTATCTTTTGAGTTTAATTAAAAAATTCGAGTGTATTCAAGAAGTAAGCTTTCCATTTGCAATTCATGATTCAAAGGATGCAGTGCTAGTTTACGCAGTGCCTCAATTTTCTTTTGTAACTGAAACAAGCTACTCAAGTTTACCTTGTCTGCTAACACTTGCAAAGCTGTGGTATGCATTGCATGGTAACGTACTTGGCGTGACAATCGCATTGCAACAATATCATAAATCCATTTTTGCAAAGCAATTATGCCTGACTCTACCGAGCTGGCAATTAATATAGGCGCAGCAAGATGTGGCTGTAATTTTCCACCAAGGGCTAATAGCCGCCATATTTCTCCTAGTTGCGAGAATTGCAATTGTTCATTAAACACTTTAATTGGCGAGCCATCTAAGTAAGCTAGCTGCTCTTTAGCATTTGGCACGCCTTGCTCACTAAGCCATGCTAGTGATTGCGTATCAGTAGGCATCGGCATGCTTATTTTTTGGCAACGACTGATAATAGTTGGTAATAACCGTTGTAGCTGATGTGCCACCAGAATAAAAACTACACCGTCCGCAGGCTCTTCAAGCATTTTAAGCAGCGCATTGGCTGAAGCCAAATTAAGTGCTTCGGCTGGGTGAATAAGCACGATGCGAGCGCCATCACTGCGGTGGCTAGACATACTTAGAAAGTCACTTAAATCACGGATCTGCGCGACAGAGATTTGTGTTTTCTTTTTGGTTTTCTTTGCGGCCACACCCTCTTCATCTGGGTCAGACTCTTGTTCTGGACTCAGCAAGCGAAAATCTGGGTGACTTTCCTCTTTAAACCAATTGCAACTCGAGCAGATACCGCAAGCATGCCCAAAGTCATCTTGATGCGCGCACAGTAGCGACTGGCTAAGCTCTCGGGCGAAATCATATTTACCAATACCAGCTCGACCATGTAGTAACAAAGCATGTGCTCTACGCTTGTCATCTTGATTAACGAGCTGCCAAGCCTTAGTTTGCCATGGATAAATTTTTACTTTTGTAGCCATATACTTTCTATATAAATCATAATTTCATGAAAAAACTATGTGTAAAATGTAAGCGTATTTTAACTTTTTTCGAGTGAAAAATAACTTTTATTCAATTAAATCGTAAACTAAGTTTTACGGCTTGTATCACCAGCGTCTCAGTCATTGCGCATACCATAAAATTGCGAAGTAATGACATACTGTGCCTCCCATCACAAATACATGCCAAATTAAATGACCGTACTTTAGTCGCGAATCAAATATGTAAAATATTATTCCAACTGTATAAAACAAGCCTCCAGCGAGCAACCATAGCAACCCAGCAGTAGGCATTCTCGAAATCAATGGTTCAATTGCAATAACCACAATCCATCCCATTAATAAATACAGGCCATTCGATAATGTTGGATGCGAAGCTTTGTTTAAAGCCTTTAAAATAATCCCTATTGAGGCAAGTCCCCAAATCACGCCGAAAAGCGCCCATCCCCATGCCCCACGTAATACACCCAATGTAAATGGCGTATATGTTCCCGCAATAAGCAGAAAAATAATGGAATGGTCTATAACGTTAAATATACGCTTGATTTTACTGTTGGGTAGAATATGGTAGACCGTCGAGGCTAAGTAAAGAAGTATGGTCGTTAATGAAAATACTGAGACTCCGACTACAAACTGACCATCTCCATGTTGTATTGCATGAATTATTAGAAAAGGCGCACCAACTATTGCTGCTATTAAGCCTATGCCGTGACTAAGGCTATTAGCAAACTCTTCATTTCGAGACTGATCTCGTTTTAAACTTAAAGTATGAGCTCTCATCACAGCTATCCCTAGAAAAGCATTCACTAATAGTAGCTTATATTGATCGAATGAATATTTGTTAATAGTCTAAAAATGACCCAAAACAATCACTAGGCTAGAAATATTAGATTACTTGGTACTGTAAATACTTCAAAGAAGCTGTGACTTTATTTAACGTTAATTTTAAAAAGCGCTAATTCATTTGGCGAACTTTATCTCTAACGTTTTGACTAAGAATACTAAGTAGACAATGTGCAGTGCACAAAGCGTTTACTGATTTTTGATGCGCTGCCGTTGTATTCATGCAAGGAGAATTGTCATGAGCACAATTTCGGTCGATGCTTCATCTGTACATTTAGAATTAAACGCAACTGTACCCGATTTCGAAGCGCAAACCACTGTGGGAGTCATTCGTCTTTCTGAGTGGGCGCTCAATAAGTGGGTTATTTTATTTTCACATCCCGCAGATTTCACACCAGTTTGTACGACAGAGCTTGTTGAGTTTGCTAAGCGACATAACGCATTTAAGCAAAAGAATGTAGCCCTACTCGGCTGCTCCGTGGATAGTGTTTATAGCCACATTGCATGGTCACGTAACATTCAAGACAAATTTAACGTCAAAATCGACTTTCCCATCATTGCCGATTTAGATCAAAAAGTTTCTCGTCTATACGGCATGATTCACGAGTCTAGTAGCAACACATCAACGGTGCGCTGCGTGTTTTTCATAGATCCAAAACGCATCCTCCGTGCAATGATTTATTATCCAATGAATGTAGGGCGTAATTTTGACGAAATCATGCGCGTAGTCGATGCTCTACAGATGGCAGATGCAAATAAAGTGGCATGCCCAGCCAACTGGACACTTGGTAAAGATGTAATCATTCCGGCGCCAGTAACCATGAGCGATGCCCAGAAACGGGCAGAAAGTAAAGACTATCAAGTGACAGATTGGTACTTTGCCATGAAAAAACTGCCTGATACGCAATTAAGCAAAGGAGACTAAAATGTCCAAAGTACTCTGTGTACTCTACGATGATCCTGTCACTGGCTACCCAAAATCTTATGCACGTGATGGTGTTCCCACAATTAAGTCCTATCCCGGTGGCCAGACGCTACCCACTCCGAAATCTATAGATTTCAAACCAGGGCAGTTATTAGGTAGCGTATCTGGCGAACTGGGATTACGAAAATTTCTAGAATCACTAGGTCACCAACTGGTTGTGACCTCAGATAAAGATGGCGCTAACTCTACATTTGAAAAAGAGCTACCCGACGCCAGTATAGTTATTTCTCAGCCTTTCTGGCCAGCCTACCTGACAGAAGAGCGTTTTAAGAAAGCAAAAAAACTTGAACTTGCAATTACTGCAGGTATCGGGTCTGATCATGTCGACCTTGAAGCAGCAATGAGGCATGGCGTAACTGTGGCTGAGGTTAGCTACAGCAATAGCATTAGCGTTTCAGAGCATGTGGTGATGATGATTTTAAGTCTGGTTCGCAACTACATTCCTTCGTACCAATGGGTGGTCAAAGGCGGCTGGAACATTGCTGACTGTGTAGAGCGTTCCTATGACCTAGAGGGCATGAACGTTGGTACGGTTGCAGCTGGACGCATCGGTCTAGCAGTTCTTAGGCGGCTAAAAGCATTTGATGTGAAGTTGCACTATACAGACAGATACCGCCTGTCTCCTGACGTAGAGAAGGAGCTCAATCTTACCTTTCACCCCAATGTTGAATCTATGGTTAAGGTGTGTGATGTGGTAACGATTAACTGTCCACTACACCCAGAAACTGAGCAGATGTTCGATGACAGGTTGATTGTCAAGATGAAACGTGGCGCTTATCTGATTAATACTGCACGCGGCAAGATTTGCGACAAGGATGCGATTGCACGAGCACTAGAAAATGGACATCTGGCAGGTTACGCTGGCGATGTGTGGTTTCCTCAACCGGCACCTCAAGATCACCCATGGCGTACTATGCCACACCATGGTATGACACCCCATATTTCTGGTACCAGCTTAAGTGCGCAAGCACGTTATGCCGCTGGCACTAGAGAAATTCTGGAATGCTGGTTTGGATTACGGCCAATCCGTGAGGAGTACTTGATTGTCGATGGCGGCCATCTAGCTGGCGCTGGCGCACATTCTTATAGCGCAGGAAACGCAACTAGTGGCTGGGAAGAAGCGAAGAAGTACCAAACTAGCGCTAGATAAAAACTTCGATACCTGCACCTGGTATGTACAATTTTTTATAGCTTATTTTTTATAGCTTATTTAAGATATACGGGTACATGCTGAGCGTTGATTTTAAATCAATCTGACCGTCAGTACTGGTACTGGACTGGTGCGTATCACTGCCTCAGCATCACTTCCCATCAGTAAATGACTTAAACCACGTCGTCCATGGGTGCCCATTAAAATTAAATCCGCATGGCATTCCTTCGCGTGCGTTACGATAATCGTTGAGACTCTGTTAAGGTCATTCTCCAGTATCACTGTATCCGCCTCAACCCCTTGAGCTAGAGCTGATGATTTCGTTTGCTCTAGCATAGCCTTACCGTGTTCACGCAATCCATCAATAATTTCAGTCATATTACCGACCTCCATACCGTCAAGCATAGGATGAAAGGTGTCTGCAATGTATATATTCTGTTGAAAAACTCCAACAAATCATGGACTTAATCCCATCGTTGAATTATAATTAACCTATTGATTTTTATAGGGAATTCATCATTATGGGTTGT
>Ga0208124_100473_pt1 | contig 13719 bp, 8 predicted proteins | sample LakWasM104_HOW12_2_FD_183922 | JGI IMG/M metagenome (GOLD analysis project Ga0208124, IMG submission 183922) | Freshwater sediment methanotrophic microbial communities from Lake Washington under simulated oxygen tension - Sediment Metagenome... | ecosystem: Environmental > Aquatic > Freshwater >...
GGTGCTGCACTACAAGGTGTGCTCCACCTTCGATAGCGCCCCGCATGTCGGCAACATCGCTTGCGGCATTCACACCCTGCACCCGTTTGTGAGCAACCGCTGGGTGCCCATCGTGGGCGGGCAGCCCAGCCTGGGGCGCTACTGCGCGTTCAGCAACCTGTTCGCTGCTGCGGGCACGGGCGGCGCCGTGCACCGCATCGACCGGCACCCCACCATGCGCCAGCACCCGGTCACGCCCATGGGCGAGGCTGATCTCCGGCTCCATCTGGCGCGCCAAGGGCTCGATGGCATCACCGCCCTGCACTACCCGCTGTACGACGCCACCAACGACACCGACACCGACGTCCTGGACGCCGCCCTGCTGGCCCTGCTGGCGCATGGAGCAGCGTCCCACGCCATGGCGCCCACCTTGCTGGACCTGACCACGCCCGGCCAGTTGGCCACCGTGGGCCGCCTGCTGTGGCAGCAGTCCCAACATGCCCGGTTGCTGGCCGTGGGCTCCAGCGCCGTGGCCCAGGCGCTGGTCGCCCACTGGGGCAAGCCGGCGTCCACTGCCGCTGCACCGCTGGCGCCCACCGACGGGCCGGTGTTGGCCTGGGCGGGCAGCTTGTCCCCCCTGACCGCCGCGCAGGTGCAGGCCGCCACCGCATACCACCGCATCGCAGTGGACGCCCAACGGCTGTGCAGCGACAAGGCCTACGCGCAGGCTCTGCAGGACAACCTCTGCGCGGGGCTGCACAGCGGGCAGAACGTGCTGGCCTTCACCGGCCCCACGGACGGCGCGCCGCTGGCCGCTGCGGCCTCGTCCACCGACATTGCCCAGGCCAGCGCCGATCTGATCGCCCGCGTGGTGCAAGCCCGCGCAGAACGCGGCGCGCCACTGCGCCGCATCGGCATCGCCGGAGGTGATACGTCAAGCCACGCAGTCCAGGCGCTGCAGTTGTGGGGGCTGTCGTACAAGACCACGGTCTGCCCAGGGGTCACGCTGAGCCGCGCACACAGTTCAGAACCGTCGCGCCAAGGGCTCGAGTTGATGCTCAAGGGCGGGCAGATGGGAGGAGCGGATCTGTTCGAAAGGCTGCTCGGCACCGCCTGACGGAGACATCCAGGCGATAAAAAGCCCGCGCATGGCGGGCTCCTTATGGAAAGGCTTAGCGGCAAGCATGCCTGCCGCTATTCCTTCAAACGCGTGGAACCGGAGTTCCTGAGTTCACGCACAGCGCAAGGTTCAGCGCCTTGATGGCCGTCTTGTAGTCTTCACGCTCGATCACGAACTGCATGTTCACCTGCCGCAGGGTTTGCGACACGCAGTTCACGTTGACCCGCGCATCGGCCAGCGCCTGTGCGGCCTTGGCCAGCACACCAGGGATGCCGATGTTGGAGCCGATGGTGCACACGATGGCGCTGGGCTTGATCGTCACGACCTGGTAGTCCTCCTGCAGCTCGGCCACCAGCTCGGGTGTGACCTGGTTGTCCCACACCAGATGGGCGATGGAGTTGGCGTTGGTGGCCTTGAGGATGTAACTCACGTCGTGCTTGCAGAACACATTCATCAGGCCCGCATCAAAGCCCACCGTGCCCACCATGCTGGGGTCGTGGATCTCGATCAGCGTGACCTTGTCAGTGCCGGTCACGATCTCCACACGCGCGCGCTCACCCACAAAATCCTTGGTGATGAGCGTACCGGGGTGGTCGGGCTCAAACGTGTTCTTCAGGCGGATCGGGATGCCCGCCAGTTCCATGGGCTTGGCGGCCTTGGGGTGGATGGCTTCCATGCCCACATCGGCCAGCTGGTCGGCCACGTCGTAGTTGGTGGCGCCCACGACGATGGCGTTTTCCAGGCCCACGAGATTGGGGTCGGCAGACGACAGGTGGAATTCCTTGTGGATCACGGCCTCTGCGGGGCGCACTTCCACGGCGATCTTGCTGAACGTGACTTCGGAGTAGCCCCGGTCAAACTCGCGCATGATGCCTTCGGTGCCCTTGGTGTAGCCGGTGGCCACCACCACCTTGTCGCTCAGGTCGATGCCTTTAAAGCTGTTGGCAATGCGCTCGTCAATCGTCCAGGCTTCGTTGTCGTCAAAACCGGCCAGGTCCATCAGCATGGCATTCACGCCATTGGCCTTGAGGATTTCGACCGAGTTGAATGCGCTGTGCGACTCGCCAATCGAAGCCAACACTTCGCGCGCCGCGAGCAACACATCCTTGCGGCTGAGATAGCCGCTGGCCAGCACGTGCTGCATGGCGTTCAGATATTCACGCGCCTGGCCAATGCGCTGGTCGATGAAGGCATCGGCCACATCCAGCGGCAACCGCAGGTCAGCGTAGCCGGCGTTCAGCTTTTTGAGGCTGACCGCCAGTTGGGTCAAGGCATCTTGGTAACCCTTGCCTTCGGCAAACAGGGCATAGATGCCGCGTTCGCCCGTCTTCTTGTGCTCCAGCAGCTGGTTCGTCACGCCCGAATAGGCAGACACCACGTAGATCCGGCCGTTAATGCGCTTGGGGTCGTGCAGCACGATGTGGCGCAGCACATCGCCAAAGGCGGTCATGGAAGTGCCGCCGATCTTCTCGACAGAGATCTTGGAGTTTTGAACGTCTTGCATGGACAGGCTCAGGGGAGCAAAAAGGTTAGAAAGCTGGACGAATGCTCTGCCAAGGGGCTCAGCGGCAGGAAACCCTCTATTTTCCACGACTTTTGCCGGGGTACTTTGACGCAAGCGATCTGGATACAGGTGCCGTCAGCGCTCGGATGGCATAGACCTGCGAAGCAGGCGCACGCCCCAGGCGCCGATCCATCACCAGATTGGGGACGTGGCGGCGTTTAGGAGAGTGGCTCGGGAGGCGCTGCGGCGGCCTCTTCGGCGCTCAGGCCCCATTGGTCCCAGTCCTCGCCAAACAGCTCTGCAGGGTGCTGGGTGCGGTCAGAGCCGTTGCCGCAGCGCATGGCATTGGCTGGGCAGTAACGATCGCACCCCCAGCACACCCGCTCCGGGTGGGCGGGGGCTTGGGGGAACCTTTTGGCGGCGGCCATGGCGGCGCTCAGGCGGTTGCGACTGCTGCCTTCGCTCGGATCGTCAGATCACTTCTTCTGTGGTGGCACGTCCGTGCAAGACCCGTGGGCAATCTCCGCCGCCATGCCAATGCTTTCGCCCAGCGTGGGGTGCGGGTGGATGGTCTTGCCGATGTCCACGGCGTCAGCGCCCATCTCGATGGCCAGCGCGATCTCGCCGATCATGTCGCCCGCATGCTTGCCGACCATGCCGCCGCCCAAGATCTTGCCGTGACCATGGGCCTCTGGCGAGTCGTCGAACAGGAGCTTGGTCACGCCTTCGTCGCGGCCGTTGGCAATGGCGCGGCCGGAGGCCGTCCAGGGGAACAGGCCCTTCTTGACCTTGATGCCTTGGGCCTTGGCCTGGTCTTCCGTCAGGCCCACCCAGGCCACTTCGGGGTCGGTGTAGGCAACGCTCGGAATCACGCGGGCGTTGAAGGCGGCGGCTGCCAGCTCCTTGTTGCCCTGCAGTTCACCGGCGATGACTTCAGCCGCCACGTGTGCCTCGTGCACCGCCTTGTGCGCCAACATGGGCTGGCCCACGATGTCGCCGATGGCAAAGATGTGCGGCACGTTGGTGCGCATCTGGATGTCGACGTTGATGAAGCCACGGTCCGTCACCGCCACGCCTGCCTTTTCGGCAGCGATCTTCTTGCCATTGGGCGTGCGGCCCACGGCCTGCAGCACCAGGTCGTACACCTGTGGCTCGGGGGCGGTGCCGCCCTCTTCCGCTGGCGCGAACGTGACCTTGATGCCTTCGGGTGTGGCCTCGGCGCCGACGGTTTTCGTCTTCAACATGATGTTGTCGAAGCGCTTGGCATTCATCTTCTGCCAGATCTTGACGAGGTCGCGGTCAGCGCCCTGCATCAGGCCATCCATCATTTCCACCACGTCCAGGCGTGCGCCCAGGGTGCTGTAGACGGTGCCCATTTCCAGGCCGATGATGCCGCCGCCCAGAATCAGCATGCGCTTGGGGACTTCCTTGAGCGCCAGGGCGCCGGTGGAATCGACCACGCGCGGGTCGTTGGGCATGAAGGGCAGGCGCACGGCCTGGCTGCCGGCGGCGATGATAGCCTTCTTGAAGGCGATGACCTTCTTGGTGCCCGTCTTCTCCTGGCCGGTGCCGGTGGTTTCTTCCACTTCGAGGTGGTTGGCGCCGACAAAAGCACCGTAGCCACGCACGGTGGTCACCTTGCGCATCTTGGCCATGGCGGCCAAGCCACCGGTGAGCTTGCCGATGACCTTTTCCTTGTGGCCGCGCAGCTTGTCGATGTTGACGGCGGGGGCGCCAAAGTCCACGCCCAAGTCGGCCATGTGGCTGACTTCGTCCATGACGGCTGCCACGTGCAGCAGCGCCTTGGATGGGATGCAGCCCACGTTCAAGCACACGCCGCCCAGGGTGGCGTAGCGTTCGACGATGACGACCTTGAGGCCTAGGTCGGCCGCGCGGAAAGCGGCGCTGTAGCCGCCGGGGCCGCCGCCGAGCACGAGCACGTCGCAGTCCAGATCAGCGGAGCCAGCAAAGCTGGATGCTACTGGATTGATAGCTGCCGGCACATTATTTACCTGCGCTACAGCCGATTTCTGCTCAGAAACGGCAGGCGCTGAGGATGCGGCAGGCGCTGGAGCGGCTGCGCCTGCACCCTGCACTTCCAGCGTCAGCACCACCGAGCCTTCGGCGATCTTGTCGCCGAGCTTGACCTTGAGTTCCTTGACCACACCAGCGTGGCTGGACGGGATCTCCATGGAGGCCTTGTCGGACTCCACGGTGATCAGGCTTTGCTCGGCCTTGATGGTGTCGCCGGGTTTGACCAGCACTTCGATGATGGCCACTTCGGCGAAGTCGCCGATGTCGGGCACCTTGATGTCGATGATTGCCATGGTGTGTCTTGCCCTTTCGTTACATCACGATGCGGCGGAAGTCCGCCAGCAGCGAGGCAAAGTACACGTTGAAGCGCGCAGCAGCGGCGCCGTCGATCACGCGGTGGTCCCAGCTGAGCGACAGCGGCAGCATCAGGCGCGGTGCGAACTGCTTGCCGTCCCACTTGGGCTCCAGGCTGCTCTTGCACACGCCCATGATGGCGACTTCGGGAGCGTTGATGATGGGCGTGAAGTAACGCCCGCCAATGCCGCCCAGGGAGCTGATGGAGAAGCAGCCGCCGGTCATGTCGGCCGGGCCGAGCTTGCCGTCGCGCGCCTTCTTGGCCAGGTCGCCCATCTCTTGGCTGATCTGGACGATGCCCTTCTTGTCAGCGTCGCGGATGACCGGCACAACGAGACCGTTGGGCGTGTCGGCCGCAAAGCCGATGTGGAAGTAGTTCTTCATCACCAGCTGGTCGCCGTCGAGCGAGCTGTTGAACTCGGGGAACTTCTTGAGCGCGGCCACAGCAGCCTTGATCATGAAGGCGAGCATGGTGACCTTCACGCCGCTCTTCTCGTTCTCTTTGTTGAACTGCACGCGGAAGGCTTCGAGGTCGGTGATGTCCGCGTCGTCGTGGTTGGTGACGTGCGGGATGACGACCCAGTTGCGGTGCAGGTTGGCGCCGCTGATCTTCTTGATGCGCGAGAGGTCCTTGCGCTCCACCGGGCCGAACTTGGTGAAGTCCACCTTGGGCCAGGGCAGCAGGTCCAGGCCGACGCCGGAGCCGCCGGATGCCGCAGCGGGCGCCTTGGCGGCCTGGGCCTTGGTCTGCACCGCGCCCGCCATCACCTGCTTGGTGAAGGCGGCCACGTCGTCCTGGGTGATGCGGCCCTTGGGGCCGGTGCCCTTGACTTCGTCGATGGGCACGCCCAGTTCGCGGGCGAACTTGCGCACCGAAGGCGATGCATGGGGCAGGCCTGCCGTGGGGGTGCCGGGCTGGTGGGCAGGGACAGGCACCGAGGCGGCGGGTGCTGCGGCTGCGACCGCAGGAGCGGCCGCAGCCACTGGGGCAGGTGCCGGCGCAGCGGCCGCAACCGGTGCTGCTACAGGCGCTGCAGCAGATGCCGTACCTTCAAGCAGAGCCACCAGATCACCAATGTTGACGGTGTCGCCAATCTTGACCTTGAGTTCCTTGAGCACGCCAGCGGCGGGCGACGGGATCTCCATGGAGGCCTTGTCGGATTCGACGGTGAACAGGGACTGCTCGACCTTGATGGTATCGCCGACCTTGACCAGCATCTCGATGACGGCCACGTCCTTGAAGTCCCCGATGTCGGGCACGCGCACTTCGACCGGGCCTGTGGCCGCTGGGGCTGCAGCAGCAGGAGCTGGCGCAGGTGCCGCCACGGGGGCGGGCGCGGAAGCAGCTGCGGCAGGAGCCGGTGCAGCCGCCGGAGCTGCCGCAGCGCCCGCGTCAGCGGACTCCACCACCGCAATCACCGAACCTTGCTTGACCTTGTCGCCCAACGCAATCTTGAGTTCCTTGACCACGCCTGCGTGGCTGGATGGGATCTCCATCGATGCCTTGTCCGATTCGACCGTGATGAGCGACTGCTCGGCCTTCACGGTGTCACCCACCTTGACCAGCAACTCGATCACGCCCACTTCGTCGAAGTCCCCGATGTCCGGGACTTGAATGTTGACCAATGCCATTGTTCTGTCTCCGTTCGTTTTATGCGTAGAGCGGGTTGATCTTGTCAGCATTGATGCCGTACTTGGCGATCGCCTCGGCCACCTTGGTGGCGGGCAGCACGCCGTCTTCGCTCAGCGCCTTGAGGGCGGCCACGACGATGTAGTGGCGGTTCACCTCGAAGTGCTCGCGCAGCTTGCTGCGGAAGTCGCTGCGGCCAAAACCGTCGGTGCCCAGCACCTTGTAGTTGCGGCCACCCTTGGCCGAGCTCTGCACAAACGGACGGATCTGCTCAGCATAGGCCTTCATGTAGTCCGTGGATGCGACCACGGGGCCCGTGCTGCTGCCCAGTTGCTGCGCCACGAACGGCACACGCGGGGTTTCCAGCGGGTGCAGCAGGTTCCAGCGGTCCACGTCCTGGCCTTCGCGGGTGAGTTCGTTGAAGCTCGGGCAGCTCCACACATCGGCCTGCACGCCCCAGTCGGCGGCCAGCAGGGTTTGGGCGGCCAGCGACTCGCGCAGGATGGTGCCCGAACCCAGCAGTTGCACGCGCTTGTCACCCTCGGCGCCGGGCTTGCACAGGTACATGCCCTTGATGATCTGCTCTTCCGTGCCTTCCACGAGGCCCGGCATCGGGTAGTTCTCGTTGAGCAGCGTGATGTAGTAGAAGACGTTTTCCTGCTGCTCGACCATGCGCTTGAGACCACGGTGCATGATCACCGCCACTTCGTGGGCAAAGGTGGGGTCGTAGCTCACGCAGTTGGGGATGGTGTTGGCCAGGATGTGGCTGTGACCATCTTCGTGCTGCAGGCCTTCACCGTTGAGCGTGGTACGGCCCGAGGTGCCGCCCAGCAAGAAGCCACGGGCCTGCATGTCACCTGCAGCCCAGGCCAGGTCGCCAATGCGCTGGAAGCCGAACATCGAGTAGTACACGTAGAACGGCACCATGATGCGGTTGTTGGTGCTGTAGCTGGTGGCGGCAGCAATCCAGCTGGCCATGCCGCCGGCTTCGTTGATGCCTTCCTGCAGGATCTGGCCAGCCTTGTCTTCCTTGTAGTACATCACCTGGTCGCGATCGACGGGGGTGTACAGCTGGCCCTTGGGGTTGTAGATGCCGATCTGGCGGAACAGGCCTTCCATGCCGAAGGTGCGGGCCTCATCCACCAGGATGGGCACCACACGCGGCCCCAGGGCCTGGTCGCGCAGCAGCTGCGTGATAAAGCGCACGTAGGCCTGGGTGGTGGAGATTTCACGGCCTTCGGCCGTGGGCTCCAGGATGGCCTTGAAGGTCTCGATGGCGGGCACGGTGAAGTGCTCGTCCGCCTTGGGACGACGCTTGGGGAGGTAGCCACCCAGGGCCTTGCGGCGCTCGTGCAGGTACTGCATCTCCGGGGTGTCATCGGCCGGTTTGTAGTACGGAATGTCAGCCAGCTGGCTGTCCGGGATCGGGATGTTGAAGCGGTCGCGGATGTACTTGATGTCGTCGTCCGACAGCTTCTTGGTCTGGTGCACGGTGTTCTTGCCTTCACCGGCCTTGCCCATACCATAACCCTTGACGGTCTTGACCAGCAGCACGGTGGGCTGGTTCTTGTGCTCATTGGCAGCGTGGAAGGCGGCATACACCTTGGCGGGCTCGTGGCCGCCACGGCGCAGCTCGAAAACCTCTTCGTCGGTCATGTGCTCGACGAGCTTGAGCGTCTCGGGGTACTTGCCGAAGAAGTTCTTGCGCACGAAGGCGCCGTCGTTGGCCTTCATGGCCTGGTAGTCGCCGTCCAGCGTTTCCATCATCAGCTGCTTGAGCTTGCCGGTCTTGTCGCGGGCCAGCAAGGCATCCCAGCCATTGCCCCACAGCAGCTTGATCACGTTCCAGCCCGCGCCGCGGAACTCGCCTTCGAGTTCTTGCACGATCTTGCCGTTGCCCCGCACCGGGCCGTCCAGGCGCTGCAGGTTGCAGTTGATCACAAAGACCAGGTTGTCGAGGTTTTCGCGCGCGGCCAGGCCGATGGCGCCCAGGGATTCGGGTTCGTCCATTTCACCGTCACCGCAGAACACCCACACCTTGCGGTTTTCGGTGTTGGCAATGCCACGGGCGTGCAGGTACTTGAGGAAGCGGGCCTGATAGATGGCCATCAATGGCCCCAGGCCCATGGACACCGTAGGGAACTGCCAGAACTCGGGCATCAGCTTGGGGTGCGGGTAGCTGGACAGGCCCTTGCCGTCCACTTCCTGGCGGAAGCTGTCGAGCTGCTCTTCGCTCAGGCGGCCCTCGAGATAGGCGCGCGCATAGATGCCGGGGGCGCTGTGGCCCTGGATGTACAGCAGGTCACCGCCGTGGTCTTCGCTGGCGGCATGCCAGAAGTGGTTGAAGCCCGCACCGAACATGCTGGCCACCGAAGCAAACGACCCAATGTGACCGCCCAGGTCGCCGCCGTCGGCAGGGTTCAGGCGGTTGGCACGCACCACCATGGCCATGGCGTTCCAGCGCATGTAGGCGCGCAGGCGCTTTTCGATGGCGATGTTGCCAGGGCAGTGCGCCTCTTTTTCCGGCTCGATGGTGTTGACGTAACCCGTGTTGGCAGAAAACGGCAGGTCGATGCTGCTCTGGCGGGCGTGTTCAAGAAGTTGTTCCAACAGGAAGTGGGCGCGCTCTGGGCCCTCCTTGTCGATCACGGCGGACAGCGCGTCCATCCATTCACGGGTTTCTTGCTGGTCGGTATCGGAACCGATGCCGAAACCGGCCTGAGGGTCGGGCTGAGCTGACATGCTTTGTCTCCTGTAGGTGTGGCAGCAATTTAGTACGTTGGCTCTAGTTTCGCATATTTTTTCGTAATTTCAAATGGTGCCTATTCATTTCATATTGCAATAATTTGCTGCAGGCGCACATGATGCGGAAGGCCTGAGCGCTCCCGGGGCTCCTCTACACTCCCTACATGGATTCGATGCCCACCACCCCCTCCCCCACGGCCACGACCGTGGCAGCGCCGATACGCTGGTGGCGCAAGTGGTGGCGCGGCTTGTCGCCCACCCGGCAAGACCGTTTTGCCGCACTCGCCCCCCTCGCGGCAGTGCTGATGTTCCTGGCGGCCATCGTTGCGGCGTTCTGGTACCTGCGCGCCGAAGAAGCAGAGCGCGAACAAGAAGCCCTACGGCGCGACGTGGAATACGCCCAGCAGCGCGTACGCCTGCGCCTGCTGGAGCGGCAAGAGCAACTCATGCGCATCGCACGCGATGTGTCCAACCAGGACCTGGGCAAGGCGGAGTTCATCAGCCGCGCGGAGGCACTGATCAGCCAGTACCCTGAGCTGCAGGCCATCACCTGGATTGACGACCGCCGACGCATCCGCGCAAGCCAGGCCGCCCCGACACTGGCCAGTGGTGAGTTGCGCATCGCAGGCGAAGTCCTCAAGCCCGGGGATACCGCCGACACCTTTGGCCTGGCGCGGGACCTGCAGCAACCGGTGTACGCGCAGCCGGCCGCCACGTCGGGCGATGCGACCCCACTGCTGCAGTTGCAGGTACCGCTCAATAACCAGGGCAAGTTCAGCGGCGTGGTGCTGGGTGAATATTCCATCGACAGCCTGCTGCGCTACGGCACCCCCACCGAAGTGCTGGCGCGCTACGCGGTGACGCTGCTCGACAGCAAGAACCAGGTGCTGGCGGGCACGCCGCTGGGCCCGCGCAACAAGGCCACGCAGTTGCTCCCCTGGACGCCCAAGGCCAACGAGTACGAGGTACCGGTCTCCCCCGTCGGCAACGGTCTGGTGCTGCGCGCTCAGGCCTACCGCACGTCGCTTGGCGTGGTGGGCAGCGGGCTGTTCTGGCTGGTGGGCACGCTGAGCGCGATGACAGCCTGGATGCTGATCGCCACCTGGCGCCACACCCGTCGCCGAATGCAGGCGCAAGAGGCCCTGGTGGCCGAGACCAACTTTCGCCGGGCGATGGAAAACTCCATCCTCACCGGCATGCGCGCCCTGGACATGGAAGGCCGCATCAGCTATGTAAATGCCGCCTTTTGCCAGATGACGGGCTGGAGTGCCGAAGAGCTGGTGGGCCTGAAAGCCCCCTTCCCCTACTGGCCCGAGGCCGATCACGAAACCCTGCAGGCCAAGCTGCGCGACGAACTGCGCGGCAACACCATGGCAGGCGGCTTTCAGGTGCGTGTCAAGCGCAAGAGCGGAACGCTGTTCGACGCCCGGCTCTATGTGTCTCCGCTGATCGACGCCCATGGCCAGCAGACAGGCTGGATGACGTCGATGACCGACATCACCGAGCCCAACCGCATTCGCGAACAGCTGTCGGCGTCACACGAACGCTTCACCATCGTGCTGGAATCGCTGGACGCCTCGGTGTCGGTGGCCCCCCTGGGTAGCGAAGAGCTGCTGTTTGCCAACAAGCTCTACCGCCAGTGGTTCGGGTCGCAAACCGGCGGGCACCTGCAACTGGTGGCGCAGGCAGGCGTGGTGCCGATTGCGGGCAAGGAGCAAAGTGGCATGGACGATGAGGACGGCCTGATGGGCCTGCCCACCGACACGCTGACCAGCGCCCGCAGTGAAAACGCCGAGATCTACCTGCCCGACCTGGGCAAGTGGCTGGAAGTGCGCTCGCGCTATCTGAACTGGGTGGACGGCCGCCTGGCCCAGATGGTGATTGCCACGGACATCACCCCCCGCCGCCTGGCTGAAGAGCAGGCCCAGCGGCAGGCCGAGCGCGCGCAGTCGGTCAGCCGCCTCATCACCATGGGCGAGATGGCGTCCAGCGTGGCGCACGAGCTCAACCAGCCGCTCACCGCCATCAACAACTACTGCAGCGGCATGGTTTCGCGCATCCAGAGCGGCCAGCTCACCGAAGAGGCCCTGCTCACCGCCCTGCAAAAGACAGCCCACCAGGCGCAGCGCGCAGGCCAGATCATCCAGCGGATCCGCTCGTTCGTGAAAAAGAGCGAGCCCAACCGCACACTGGCCGATGTGCATTCGATGGTCAACGAAGCCGTCGAGCTGGCCGACATCGAACTGCGCCGGCACAACGTGCGCCTGACGCACTACGTCGCCGCGCGCCTGCCGCAAGTGATGGCCGACACCATCCTGATCGAGCAGGTGCTCGTCAACCTGATGAAGAACGGCGCCGAGGCCATCCAGCACGCCGACCGCCCCGCCCCCAACCGCAGCGTGGAGCTGCGCGTGGTGCCCAAGCAGATCGATGACCGCCAGGTGGTCGAGTTCTCGGTGCAGGACACCGGCAAGGGGCTGGCCCCCGAAGTGCTGGAGCGCCTGTTCGAGGCATTCTTCTCTACCAAGCAGGAAGGCATGGGCATGGGCCTCAATCTGTGCCGCAGCATCGTCGAGTCCCACCAGGGCCGGATGCAGGCGGAGAACCTCTACAATGGCTCGGAGGTTACAGGCTGCAGGTTCTCCTTCTGGCTGCCGCTTGCCAAGCCTGCTGATGCCACTACAAATTCTGTAGCAAACGAACAAAACCCAAGGACTGTTGCATGAGCTTGATTCCGAAAAAAGGCACTGTTTACGTTGTGGACGACGACGAAGCAGTTCGCGATTCCCTGCAGTGGCTGCTGGAAGGCAAGGACTACCGGGTGCGTTGCTTTGATTCGGCCGAGACGTTTCTCTCACGCTACGATCCACGCGAGGTGGCCTGCCTGATCGTGGACATCCGCATGGGCGGCATGACCGGACTGGAACTGCAGGATCGCCTCATTGAGCGCAAATCGCCGCTGCCCATCGTGTTCATCACCGGCCACGGCGACGTGCCTATGGCCGTGAACACCATGAAGAAAGGTGCGCTGGACTTCATCCAGAAGCCTTTTGACGAAGAAGAGCTGGTGGGCCTGGTCGAGCGCATGCTGGACCACGCCCGCGAAGCCTTCGCGGGCTACCAGCAGGCCGCCAGCCGCGACGCCCTGCTGTCCAAGCTCACCAGCCGCGAGGCGCAAGTGCTCGAACGCATCGTGGCCGGTCGCCTGAACAAGCAGATCGCTGACGACCTGGGCATCAGCATCAAGACGGTGGAGGCACACCGCGCCAACATCATGGAAAAGCTCAACGCCAACACGGTGGCCGATCTGCTGAAGATCGCTCTGGGGCAGAACGCGCCCAAGGGCTGATCGCTCCCATTTTGATAGCTACCAGCGCATATTGCACTAGCGCTACCAGCCATTTTGACTTGTATCTTCTGACATGACAGCCCAACTCATCGACGGCAACGCCCTTTCCCGCCAACTTCGCAGCGAGGTGGCGCAACGCGCTGCCGCCCTCACCGCCCGTGGCCACCAGCCTGGCCTGGCGGTGATTCTGGTGGGCGAAGACCCAGCCTCGGCCGTGTATGTGCGCAACAAGGTCAAGGCCTGCGAGGACAGCGGCGTGCGCTCCATCTTTGAAAAGTACGACGCCGATCTGAGCGAGGCTGCGCTGCTGGCACGCATCGAAGCCCTCAATGCCGACCCCACGGTGCACGGCATCCTGGTGCAGATGCCCCTGCCCAAGCACATTGACCCGCACAAGGTCATCGAGGCCATTGCCACCTCCAAGGATGTGGATGGCTACTCGGTGCTGTCGGCTGGCGAACTCATGGCCGGGCTGGACGGTTTCCGCCCCTGCACGCCCTACGGCAGCATGAAGCTCATCGAGTCCACGGGCCAGTCGATCAAGGGCAAACATGCCGTGGTCATCGGGCGCAGCAACACCGTGGGCAAGCCCATGGCCCTGCTGCTGCTGCAGGCCAACGCCACGGTCACCGTCACCCACAGCGGCACCCCCGACCTGGGCTACCACACCCGCCAGGCAGACATCGTGGTGGCTGCGGTCGGCCGCGCCAACACGCTCACCGCCGACATGGTCAAGCCCGGTGCCATCGTGATCGACGTGGGCATCAACCGCAAGGCCGATGGCAAACTGTGTGGCGATGTGGACTTTGAGGGCGTCAAAGAGGTGGCGGGCTGGATCACCCCCGTCCCTGGCGGGGTTGGACCCATGACCATTACCATGCTGCTGGTGAACACCATCGAAGCCGCCGAGCGGGCTGCCGCGCGCTGACCGCGCCCGGGGAAGACGCCAGCCGCTTTGCAACTTGAACCTGCGCCGCCTGGCGCCATCTAATCCCGCATGAGCA
>Ga0208124_100482_pt1 | contig 13538 bp, 15 predicted proteins | sample LakWasM104_HOW12_2_FD_183922 | JGI IMG/M metagenome (GOLD analysis project Ga0208124, IMG submission 183922) | Freshwater sediment methanotrophic microbial communities from Lake Washington under simulated oxygen tension - Sediment Metagenome... | ecosystem: Environmental > Aquatic > Freshwater >...
ATCCTGCAACTCCAAAATAGGAAAGGATTTTATTCAAATAAGTTAATTCAATTAGGAATGCTCCAGAAAAAATAAAAATAGCCCTTAAAACTAAAGCGCCTATAATTCCCCAAAATAAAACCTTATGTTTATTTGAATTTGCAACATCAAAGAATTTAAATACTAATATGAATACGAATAGATTATCTACTGATAAAGCTTTCTCAATCCAATATGCTGATTGGAATTCATAAAATTTTGCTGAGCCAGCATAATAATAAACTAATCCACTAAAAAGCATGGAAAGTGAAATCCATACTATTGACCAAGTAACCGCTTCTTTATTTGAAACTTCATGGCTTTTTTTACTAAATATTCCTAAATCTAATAAAAGCATTATTACTATTGCAATTGCAAAAGTCACTATTAATCCTGGATGTTCTGTCAAAATTGGATGAGTTGTCATTTAATTTAATTATTAAGTTAGATTACTATTTTATTTATTTGCCATTGTTATTACTACTACTCTGCCGCCATCTTCTTTTGATAATAGTAGTTTTTTGCCGTCTGTTAATTCTACCATCGTGTTGATAGGAATTTCTTTGTCTTCAGTTACGTCTTTTAGTCCTGTTAATTTTTGATTTACCAAAACCCATTTGTTATTATGAAAAGTGAAATAACCAACTGGTACTTTTTGTTCCGCAGTTAATTTTTCATTTCTCGTAATATTTCGGTTGACGTGCCATTGAAACAAATATTGATTATCATAAACCATTAATCTATGATTTTCTGGCTTCCATACAGATTCTTTAAATTGATAATATAAGTCTAATACTGGTAATGTTCCTTTATGACCAGTACCACAAAAAGGACATTTTGGTGTATTGGTATTATCAAAAACATACCATTTTTGTTCACAAGAACTGTTATGACATTTTTGCATTAAATCGGTTGTTTTTAATAACCCTATTTCCCATTCCTCGGCAGTTGGTCTTTGCATTGGATTATGTAAGCCATCTATAAAAACTTTATCAAATAAGGTTTTTAAATAAGGTCCAGTTACAGAGTAGGGTAGCTTGTTTATATCTGCCCAAGGTAAATCCCATTTTGAAACTTGATTCATTTTGGGTCTGTTAGTTGCATCTTTTGGATGTTCAATAAACATTGCTTTTTCACCCATTGATAACAAATCATCTTTTTCAGTGTCTAAATCATGTACTTTACCACCTTTTAAAGGATGCCTATGCAATAAAAACATATAAATCAGTATAGGCAAAGCATGTAAATCAGTAAGTCTATTAGGAAGCTTTCTATTAGGATCCGTTTTACTTAAATGTTTTGTTGCCAATACTTCCGGAGCAATAAATTCCGCTGTACCTATTACTTCCGCAGCAAACATACCAGGAACAACTAATCCATCTAAATCAATCATACAAGCTGATTTTTCAACAGGATCAATCAAAACATTATTATAAGATAAATCAGAATGCGCCAAACCCATAGCGTGCATTTTTTTTACGCCGCGTGTTAAATTAACACATACCTGAAAGTAGCTTAACCAGTCTCCAAGTTCTGACTTTGCAACTTTTAAAGGAAATTGTGGATTTCTAAATTTTGCACCAGCAAACCATTTTCCATTTTTCTCTTTACCTTGAATTAAATCACTTGTTTCATATCCCTTTTTAAAGAAAAATTTTGAATTGTATATTGGGACAATAATTCCCGTTAACCCATTGTGTTCAATAACATCCGTTGGCCATCTATACACTTCGTTCAAATAATAATCACCTGCATCTTTAGTTTGAATTTGAGGTAAATAATGATTTGTGATTTTTTGTAGTCGTTCTTTTTGATTGAAATCTAGTTTATCTCTAAATATGGCTACAACATATTTTTTATCTGGACTAAAAAAAACATCTTTTACACCACCTCGCATAGGTTCACCATTATCAACATATTGATATGTTTTTGATGGGTCATTAATTGATTTTACAGTTATTGTTTTCATAGCCTAATAGATTATAGCAAGGGTTCTGTCGTCATGATTACCAGGATTCCAAAAGTCCATCCAAGTTGAAAGCTGATTTGCAATTTCAGCGTTCTTTTTATCAAAATCTACTTTACAATTATCTTCGTTTTTACCTTGTAAATCTTCAATAAACTCATTCCATTTTTCAATCTTCTCTAAATTAGCTTCTACAACAAATTTTGGGTCATATATACCATCGGTCATAAGCATTAAATGCGAAAAGTCTTCAATTAATTTAAAGCCAAAACGAGTAGAAAACTTATCGCTTTGAAATATTTCTGGCATAGTTATAAATCGTGTTCCACCACCAAATTCACCAACATCTAACCAGTTCATTAATTTAATCTCTGTTTGGTCTTTATTAATTAAACCAATAGGACAATCACCAACACCAAAGGTTAAGATTGCATATCCAAATTCATATTTTTTTACTAGAGCAAAAATTAAAGTGGAATGAAAATCTTTTAATGGCTTTTCTAATTTTATTGCAAATTCATCTAGTTGCTTATGTACGAACCACGCTGCTTTAGAAAGGTTGTCATAAACGAAATGACTAATTTTTTTTGACGAATCTTCATCTGTTTTGTTATGATGATTTAATAAAGTTTCATCAAAATCTTTTAAAAAATCTTGGGTAAAGTTTTCTTCAAAATAAGAAACTATTAGCTCGCAAGATATTTTAGAACCTTGTCTAGATGAACTAGCAGAACCTGCACCATCTGAAACAGCAATTACACTCCAACCAGAATTATTAATACTTTTGAAAGCAAAATCATCATCTCTAAAAGAACCTACATTTGCATGACTGCGACCTCTTTTGGAAGCAATAACAATTTTTTTATCTAAAAAATCACTTGATGTAGCAACATTATCTTCTTTCCAAAAAGGATCGTTTTTATCGCTTTCAATATCTTTCCACAATGATTTAGGATCCGGATTTATTATTATGGTAATTACTTTTTCATTTAATGTAGATTTTTCCGCTTCTCCTTCAATTCTAAATAATAACTTAATTTTTAAATCCCCACTGACTATTGGATTTCCAGAAAGAAGTTCTTCATTACTATCATATTCAAGTCCAGTATCTTCTAATCCTTGAATTTCAGAATAAATTACATCATTCCAGCCTAATTTAATAAAGTCAACCTTTGTTTCGTATTTTTTATTTACAGTTCCGTTTGGCAATAGTACTTGTTGAGAAATAATATCATCAATTCGAGTTTTTAATTTCCAATTTGCCATAATCATTTTTTGATTTTCTTGAATTATTTTTACCGAATTAATGTTATTTTCATTAGTAGCAAAATCATCAAAAAGAGGAAGTTTATTTGCTGTAATTTCAATTTTATTTTGAGATAAAAGTGCTTGGATATAATTTTTAGTTTCTTCCATATTCTAACCTTGAGTTCTATTAACATCAAATCCTCCCTCACCACTTCCATACGTTCCTTGATTGCCACACCAAGGACATGTACTTAATTCTTCCTCGCCAATGCAATGTATTTTTCCACAAGTACAAACTGCAAATGCAATTTGATTTCCGCAACACGGACAAGTAGGTCCACCAATTAATTCATCGGTATTTACTTTGTTACTAAAATTAGTATTGTCTGCCAACTCAAAGTAAGAATTGTCAACTTGATAGGCTCCAACTAATCTATAACTTTTTGTACCTAATTCAATTCCAGCAAAATTTGATGGAGCAATTGATTTTCGGTATTTCATTAAGTAAGGTCTTTTGGTATTTTGGCATTTACCGTTTAATACAACAAAGTTATCATCAACAAATTGACGATTTGGTTCTGTTTTTGTCAAGTCAATTTTTGAGATTGTTTCTCCATCTAATTTCGCTAATTCAAAACCTGTGGCATTATTTTCAACACTAATACTACTTGTTTTAATCGAATCGGTTACCCATTTAAAAAACTCTTTATAAGATTGTACATTGGTGTTTTTAAATTCCAAGACAGTATCCGTTAATTCTCCTAAAAGTTTTGCATCAGTATTGTTACCAAACGAAACAGCTATTAAATTTGCTGTTTTTTGCCAATTTTGTTTCCATTCATTGATAGCAACTTTACTATCGTCTGTAGGAACTCCGTCAGTAAAAAGAAAAACAATCGGTTTCCAATCGCCTTTAACCTCATAAGTCGTTTTAACAATATTTGTTCTTAGTTCGTGCATTAAATGCCCTAAACCTTTGCTTAATGATGTTCCGCTACCAATAGGGAATTTTGGAGGATAAAAACTAACTATTTCTTGCAATGGAACCAATGTTTTTGGTTGACCGGCAAAAACGATGATTGATACAAAAACTGTTTCTAAAGCATGTGGATCTGTTTTTAATGCTTGAATAATTGTAGCCAAACCTTCTTCAACTTGTTGAATAGGTTCTCCAACCATTGATTCTGAAATGTCTATTAGGAAATATATGGGTAATCTTCTCATTTTAAAACAAATTTAAAAGCATTAAAAAAATAATTAAAAGAACAATTTGAGACATATCAACAGACAAGCCTATTCCAACTTGAAAAGGTTTTACTATGTTTTTTAAAAAATTAAAAATTGGAGAAAAAAGACTATTGAAAAAATCAAAAATCTTTTTGTACTGCGGATTCAACTTGTCTTTGTAAGGCAATAGTTTGGAATATAAAAACAAGCCAACAATTAGAATACTTATTAAAATTGGAATCAATTTACTCATATCACAACTGTTATTTCACTTGGAGGTGGTGGCAACGTTATGCTTTCTCCAGTTCCTTGACTTTTATTTCCTTGCTCTATTGTTTCTGAAACCCATTTAAAGAATTGTTTTAATGTTGAACTATCTGCGGAATCAAGATGTACAACATTGTCTGTTAATTCTTTAAGGATTACATCATCTGCTTTTGGACCAGCTGCACATCCTACAACAGCACCAAAGTTTAGATTTTTAATTTCAAGAATTTTTTCTCTGTACAAAGGCATATCAGATGGTTTACCATCGGTAAACACAAAAAGCAAAGGTTTCCAATCTCCTTTTTGAGTCGGTGAACCTTTAATAACATCATTTTTAACTTTTTGAATTACATATTCTAATCCAGCTCCAGTATTTGTAGGACCGCTTTGTGGACATGTTATTTCTGGAAGTTGAAAGCTAACTAATTCTGTTAACGGAGCTATTTCTTTAATTTCTCTATCATAAGTAATAATGCTTATCCAAAGTGAGTCTAACGCCTGAGCATCGGAACGCAATGTATTGACCATTCCACTCAAAGCATTATTTAATGCTTGAATAGGCTCACCTCGCATGGAACCAGATGTGTCTAATAAAAAATATACTGGTAGTCTTCTCATATTACTTTTTTCCAAATAATGATTTAATAATAAAATTGCCTAATTTTCTTTCTATACCACCCTTAGTAGTAGGGACGCCAGTTTGTCTAGCAAAACTTTGTTTTGCACCGGTAATTCCTAAAAGTCTATTTAATGAAAATGAAAATCCAAACTTCCCCATATTTTTAGGTTTTAAACAACAATATTTAATTCAGATGGTGGCGGTGGTAATTCATTTAAACCAGTAACCTCTTTCCCTGAATCTTCTACTTTCGTAGAACTAACTCCAATTGAAGCTGTTACCCACTGAAAGAATTTTCCAATACTAGCGCTATCAGCTGTATCTAAACTCACAACATTATCTGTTATCTGTTTTAATATATTAGCATCTGCACCACTACCAGCGGCACAAGCAACCGTAAAAGCAACTTTAGATTTTTTGAATTCATTCAATCCACTTTGCCAATCATCAGTAGGAATTCCATCTGTCATAATAAAAACTAATGGCTTCCAATCACCTTTTTGTTCGGTAGTTGTTTTTTGAACCTCAGTATCAATTTTATAGGCAACTAATTTTAAAGCTTCTCCTAGAGCAGTAACTCCAGTTGCTTTAATATCGACCATTTGAAATGATGCTAAATCAGTCAATGGAATAATTTGTTGTGCAGTGCTATCAAAAGTGATTACACTTAAAAAAGCAGTTTCAATAGCCTGTGGATTTTGACGTAATGAACTAATCATTATTTGAACTCCATTTTTCACAGCTTCAATTGGTTCTCCTGACATTGAGCCAGACGTGTCTAATAATAAATATACCGGTAGTCTTCTCATTTTATAAATATTGATTTGTTACTGTACTTACTGTTTGTTCAAGTTTTTTATCTTTTGTAGGTTCTCCAATAGCATTAAATTTCCATTCGTTATTTTTCTTGTAAAAAACACCCATTACCATAGAAACATGACCTGCAAAATTAGAACCGTTTGCAATATCAAAAGTTGCAAAAACTTCGTTTACTCTTGTTGGAGTTCCTTCGTAAATTCTAATTGAAGCAAATGGAATAGTTCCAAAATCATGACCTTGAAAACTATTTAATACAAAAGCTACATAACTACATGAAGCATTCAATCTTGAAAAATCGACTGTTATAATTTCATTGTCTAATCCGTCATCACCACCCATATCTCCAGTCAAGTCATCGCCACTGTGTTTAATGGTGCCATCTTTAGATTTTAAATTTCCGAAATAAATAATTTCTAATAAATTTTTATTGTCATCATATAATGCACAAGAAGCATCCAAATCAACTGCTTCTTTAGACGTACCACCAAACCAACCTTTTTTCTCGATTGCACCCCAGTTTATACCAACACAAAGGTTTTGTAGTTTACTACCATTACTTTTTTCAAGATTTATTCTTTGTCCTTTTTGAAGATTTATTGCCATTTTTATATTTATTTAGTTGTATTTATTTAGAAAATCTTCCAAGCCCCCTTTTTGTCCCATTCCAATGGCTTCAAATTTCCATTGTCCTTCTCTGTTGTAAATTCTTCCAAATTCTACAGCTGTTTCAATAGAAAAATCTTCTTCAAGTTCGTATTTTACTAACTCAGTGTTATTACTATCGTCAACAATTCTAATAAATGAGTTACGAACTTGTCCAAAGTTTTGTTTTCTTGTTTCTGCATCGTGAATGGTTACTACAATACAGATCTCTTTAACCGATGGATCAATTTTTGTTAAATCAATTTTGATTTGCTCATCATCACCATCACCATCGCCAGTTAAATTGTCTCCTGTATGCTCAACTGAACCATCAGGTGACTTTAAGTTATTATAGAAAATGAAATGGCTATCTGATAGCACTTTTTTGTTATCGCCTAAAATAAAAACTGATGCGTCTAAATCGAAATCTACTCCTGTAGAGCTGCTATTAGTATCCCAGCCAAGACCAATTGTAAATTTTGGAGCATTAATGTTTTCTCTTTGCCCTTTTTGTAAGTTGATTGCCATATTTTAATATTTTTAAAATTATTTTACCAGTTAATCTATTTTTATTACTTCAATATTATTTTGATATTCAGCGATTTGATGATAATTATTACTAATTGCTAAATGAAATAATTCATTACGCTTGTCAATCGGTATATTATTTATCAAAAAACTAAATTGTACTTCATCTAATTTTAATATGAACTTTATAATTCTTGTATTATATTGGAAAAACCTTCTATTGATTAAATCAATTATATCCTCTACATTTTTTACAGCAAAATAATTATAATGATTCTCAATTTTAGGATGAATTGTTTTATTTGTTAATTCTGCAAAATAAACAAAAACAAAATCGCCTTGAACATCATATTGATTCAGTATTTTATTAACCGTATGCTCATGGCTACCGGTGATTTTTATATCATCGACAAAAATGCATAACTTATTATTAATAAAGTCTTTGTCAATATAATATGTATCATTAGATATTAGCTTTACTCTTTCTTCAAAATCTAAGTTACCATAATCAGTGACATAGGTTTGATTTCTATAAATTTTAGATTCAACACTTGCCTTTATGTTATTTTTATAAAGAAAGCTATTTAATCTTTTTTTAAAATAATAACATAAAAAATTTGAAGCCGTTGGAATTGACAAATATGGACTTGGTAAAATAATAATCTCTTTGTTTGACAAAAGTAAATCACCGTATTTTTCTATAAATCCTTCAAATAACTCCGACGCAAATTTTTCGGCATATTGCTTATCCCCAAATTTAAACCAGCTATACTCATTTGCATCAAATGGGTATTGGTTCTCATCTATAATTTTATGTAAACTGTAACTATTATTCACGTTTTATATTTATATTAATAAAGCATTAAAACCAAAATTTATTGCTCCGTTATAATCGGCTACTTTATTATCACCAATGTGTAGAACTTCTAATTTATTAACGATTTTATTTTTTCCAATTTGTTCATACACTAATTCAAACATTCTGATATTGGGTTTAGAAAATCCTGTTTCGTCAGAATATATTTGAAATGAAAAATACTGGTCCAATTCGAAATGATTCATTAGTTTTCGTAATGTATAACCTTTAATAAATCCTGTATTACTTAATATGTTTATAGTTTTATCTTGTTCAACCATTTCCTTAAACAAAAATTGAATTTGCGGATAAATTAAGTTTGGCTTAAACTGCATAAACAACAATTCTGTTTCTTTATAAAAATCATCTAGTTTCTCAATTTCAATTTCTTCTATTTTAACGTTTAAAGCATTTAGAATTAAAAAATAAATTTCGAATGTATCAACATTAAGACCTGTTTTTTCATTTGTATTATTAATCAAAACATCATAATATCTAACTACCTCATTAACTTTATCTAAAGAACAATCTATGTTAAAATACTCTTTAAAAAGTAAATTTCTTTTACTCTTAAATTCTGGATTCGATTTTATTAATGTTAACCATAAATCAAAAGAAAGGTGCTTATAATTGGAATGTTGTAATTTCAACTTCTATAAATTAGTTTACATATTTCTTTAAAATCTCAACAAAATTGTCAGTATGGAGCGGTTCTCCAATTGCTCTAAACTTCCATCCATCATTATGACGGTATGTTTCTCCAAAAATTAACGAATGTTTATTTTCAAGTTCTGGACTATTTGAAAGTGTGTATTTTGCAATTTCCTTATTGTTCTTATCACATGCTCGAATAAAAGCATTTTCGACCTTTCCAAACTGTTGATTTTTTTGAACACCTTGATATATACAAACTAAAAAGATAATTTTTTCAATTTTTGCTGGAAGTGAATCTAATTTTATAATTATTTGCTCATCATCACCATCTCCTTCACCAGTTAAATTATCTCCAGTATGAACAATAAGTTCACCATTGTTTAATAATTGTTTTATTTTTTGTTCCATCGAATATTTTGGAGTTCCTTCAGGAAATAGTGTGCTTGAAGTCCCCGAACCTGACGGATAAGTCATACTATTAAAAAACACAATATCACCACCATGTAAACCAACTTTATTTCCGTTAGAAAAAACTAAATCTCTTCCAAGATTTGCAACTTTGCCATTTGAATCTAATAAGAATGCTATTACATCTAAATCGAACTCTTCTTCTTTAGCTCCTCCAAATAATTTCCCGAAAAAACCATTTTCTTTTTGTTTAACATCCCAACCTAAACCAATAGTTACTTGAGATAAATCAAATGATTCTCCCTTGTCATTTTTACGCAAGTCAATTGTTTGACCTTTTTGTAGATTTATTGCCATAATACTTTTATTTAATAATCTGTCCTGAGTAATATTTTTCTAAAAAGAATCCTAAATCAGCTTTGTAACCTATTCCTGATGCTTCAAATTTCCATTGCCCGTTTCTTCTATATAACCTTCCAAATTCTACCCCTGTCTCAATTGAAAAATCTTCATCTAATTCATACTTTGCAATCTCTTGACCGCTAGCATCATCGACTATTCTAATATATGAATTTCTAACTTGTCCAAAATTTTGTTTTCTTCTTTCAAAATCCTCAATTGTAACTACAAAAAGAATTTCTTGAACATTAGCATCAATTTTGTTTAAATCAACTTTAATTGCTTCATCATCATCACCATCACTATTTCCTCCTGTCGGGTCATCACCAGTATGTTCTAAAGCTCCATCAGGAGAATTTAAATTGTTGTAAAAAATAAAATAATTTTCTCCTAGAAGCTTACGCTCTGAATTAATCATTATGGCGGAAGCATCTAAATCAAAATCATGACCTGTACCTTCATTTGGATCCCAACCTAATCCAACTGTAATTTTTGATAAACCAATATCTATCTTTTGCCCTTTTTGTAAATTTATTGCCATTTTTTACTGATTTAAGATTTTTTTTTAAGAATACAATAATACAAAAAGGTATCGATATAAAAATGAGGAAAACCGTAAAAGGATGAAAATAACAGAAAAATAATGCAAAAAAAATTAGGGCAAGGAGGGTAACCAAATTTAGAGTAAAAGATATTTTATTTTTTTAGAAAATAAAAAACCGATTTATATGGCTTTATGGGTGCAAACTGGAACGTTTACTTTATTAATTTGCTTTGTTATGTTTAGATGTTACCCGATTGTTTGAGAAGAAAAAAAATTAAAAATGTTTGTTGCGTTTTTTGGTTACCCTGCCTGCCCTGTGAAAATGATGTAAAATAAAGTAATCCAAAGTTGTCATAATAAAAAAAGTGGAAACGCTAGTTTTCCACTTTAATTTTTATGCTTACTTACTGTTTATTCTTCAACAACTTTGTTCCTGTTATCTACTTCTTCCCAAGTGTTTTCAATTAAAGCGTAGACTGCTATTCCGTTCTTTTTTAGTCTTATGAAGTTGTGCTTTTTGAGTGCTTTTCCTAACTTGTTTATTGTACCATCGGTAATGTTTATTTTAGCTTTTTCAGCCAATTTTGCAGCTATTTGAGAAGCGTTTAAAAATGTATTTGCTTTGTCTTTTTCGCAAGGTTCAAACCACGTTAATAATAGTTCTTCTTCTGGGCTGTGTAGTTGGTATTGTTCATTATTTTCGGTTATTGATTTGATTTCTTCCTGGTCAAACCAGTATCTAAAACCACTTTTAAAAAGGAACAACGCTTGCGAAAATGCAAGGTTTATATCAACATTGTGTTGGTATTGAATGCCTTCCAACTCAAAACAAAGAAACCTTCTACTTCCTGTACTGTCGTTTAAGAACTGAGCTGTATTTACACTTCCGGCAAACGATGCCCTTCTGGGCATAGTTTCGTTGTTATGTCCATAGGCTTTTCTCATTCTGATTTGGGTTTTTGTAATGATTTCTTTTAAGCTGCCGATTTCGGAACGGTTTAGGTTTTCTAATTCATCGAGATTAATCAACATACATTCCGCTAATTGCACCAACGTATCTTTGTTATTTGGGTTTATGGTTCCGGAAAACAAATACTCTTTTAATTGTTTTGGAACTAATCGTTCTACCCAAGTCGTTTTTCCTAATCCTTGTTTGCCGCTGAATACAATAACTGTGTGATTAATTACTTTATCATCGAGTACACAACCTACCATTGCCACTAACCATTTTTTAAAACATTGCTGCCAAAGGTCTTGTTTTGTTGTAGTGATTGTATTTGCTAAGTCAGTAATGTAATCGGTTTTTTCATCATAAGTAGGCAAATTATGGAAGTAGTCTTCAAATGGGTTGTACAACGGACAAAAATCAGAATAGAGTAAGTTTCGTAATGAAGATAAATTTGTTTTTAATCTTCCTTTTAAACATTCGCGAAGCATTGAATTTTCAATAAAATCGTTCATTACATTCCACTTCTTTTTTCCGAAATACTGGAACTCTAATTTACCCGAAACGATGTTGTGTCGAAATACATATTTGTTTGATAAAAATAGTTCTAAACGGTCTATTTGTGTTGGTTTTGGCTTGTCTTCGTCGTCTTCATCGCCTTCGGCAGTTGTTGGTTGTCGGTTTTCAGTTTTCGGTTTATTCTGTTTAGGCTTAAATTCATTCGTTCCGAATTCGTTTAGGTTTCCGTAGGCACTGTTAACTGCTTGATTTACTTCTTTTTCATCATAACCAAAATCAGTCATAATATAACCGAGTGCTTGTTGTAATGAAATCCCTTTTCGGTTTAGGTTGCACGCTAATTGATGTACAAAAACGTTGCGGCTACCATTCGCATATTGTACTTTTTTTTCAGTGAAATTTACACAATGGGTGTAGATGGCGTCGTAATCTAAAAGTGGTATTGATTGAGTTCCCTCGACTGCGCTCGGGATGACAGTTTGGATTTCTTCGATTGTGCTCTGTGTAACAAAAGTTTTTGAATTTTCATTTAGGTATAAATTTTCATCCCAAGAATAAAAACATAACCTAGTTAAATCTTTACCAGATTTGTCAATTTCCAGTTTTAAAATACTCTCGTAATGTGCTTGAACTTTTAGAAACGTTTCTTTGTGTTCCGATTTTGGCGTGTCGATTTTTACTAGAATTTTTAAACCATTACCTGATGGACTAATGAAACTGGCAAAAGTGAATTCGGATTGATTGGCCAAATGCTTTGCATTTTGCAAATCGGATGGACTTAATTTGTCAATGTCTAAGATTATGAATTTTGAATATTCGGTTAGGAATTCCAACTTTCTTCCTCCAACAAATTTCCCTGAAGGTGTAAATGCCGGAAGTGATTTTTTGGCTTTGTTGTATGCTTCCTCTTTTTTTTCAGCCAGTGATTTACGCAAGTAAATAATGCCTGGTTTGTACTTTCCTGTTTTAATCTCTTGAAGGACTTCTTCAATTTTTTTGTGTTCTATGACTTCATTGAAGTTTTTAAAGATTGTGATCATTTTTCATTGTAATTTGAAGTTTAAATTTTTAATGTCTTTTCTTTTGTCTTGACACAAAAGAAACAAAAGGTCAAGTCTAGGAATTTTCAGCGGTCAATTACAATCTCATATCCTAAAAGAAAAGAACTCGCTACGCTCAAACAGCTTTTCTTTTTACGGATATTTCGATTGATTGACGCTCGCTTCCAAATCCCTAGGACGGTTTAAAATCGGATTGATTTACGCTTTGGTTTACAATCGCAACTCTCGCAGGTTCCGTTACAGCTGCCCATACTATCTGCCTTTAAAAGATTTGTTATAATGCTCTTGCATCAATTTCTCTACATCGGAAAGTTTGTAGTAGATTTTGTTCCCAACTTGGCTGAATGAAATTTTACCTTCGTCTCTCCAGGTTTGTGCGGTTCGTTTTGAGATTTTCAAGAGTAACAGGAATTCTTGATTGTCTAAAAAGGTTTCTTTTTTAGGGTCAGCCTTTAAACTGATTTGGCTTTGAATTGTGTCTAATTTTGTCATTAGATCTGTGAACTGGTCTTTTGTGAAGATAATTGCTTCCATTTTTTAAAGTTTTTAAAAGTTATGGTGCAAATGTGAAGCAATAAAAAAAGTCCCCGAGTCCCAAAATAGTCCCGCGGGACTATTTTGTTTTAGAGCATTTTGTCGATGTCCAGTCTTTTATGAGGTTTCGGACGTTTATCGGTTCTTGAAGGTTTGAGTATTGTTTCGATGGTTTGGGGACTTATTTCATTACCCTCTTTATCGATGAATGAATTTGTAATTAATGAAATGATGTCGTTGGCAGTTCCATCAATATATGATTTCCCATCAACAAATAATTCTC
>Ga0208124_100487_pt1 | contig 13444 bp, 10 predicted proteins | sample LakWasM104_HOW12_2_FD_183922 | JGI IMG/M metagenome (GOLD analysis project Ga0208124, IMG submission 183922) | Freshwater sediment methanotrophic microbial communities from Lake Washington under simulated oxygen tension - Sediment Metagenome... | ecosystem: Environmental > Aquatic > Freshwater >...
TGCAAGTAAAGCACAACTGATTGATTCTCCGATAAATCAAAAAGTCCAAGGCGATCACCCTGATGTTACTACCCCGTTCAGGCGTAAAAGCAGGATGTTATGTTACGCTCTATCTCCTTGATTGTCGTCAAATTCGCTTGTTGGGCCAAAGCGATTCATACCGCGAAGTAATAGTGACAAGCTCAGCCATGCGGTCTTAAACCCCACCGGCATTGAACTCCTGAAAAAACAGCCTGAAGTGTCTGGTCACGACCCAACCGACGGTGCTGACACCTGAATGTGACTTATATCCGCTTCACATAGGCCTCACCAAAACCATCGTCTTGGTGCCCTTCCCTCAGCCGAATACGAAGGTCTTTTTCTCCATCTTGAACCGGTCTCGATGTCCCTCCGCGCAGCTCCCGATATTACGCAATCGTGCGTATCCTGGGGAAGATGGCGCTACGCAGGAATTTCAGCCACCTCCACCACTACGCTCATTAGCGGCGATTGATGGGTGGCGGCTATAAATGAGCCGGATACCGGCGGCACCAATTCGGGATGACGACTCACGGCTACGGCGATATGGTCGTTGCCGACAACTTGTCCGGACGTGGAGTCGAATCCTTTCCAACCGGCGCCGGGCAGGTAAACTTCCGACCACGCATGGGTTGAGCCTTGGCCCGGCAAAAGGGTGGGCGAATACTGGTAGCCGGTGACAAAGCGCGCCGCCAAGCCCAAAAAACGACAGGCATCAATGAACAAAGTTGCAAAATCACGGCAGGAGCCTGCGCGCCGGGTCAATGTCGTCGCAGGCGTCTGAACGCCCGGTTCCTCACGTTGTTGATAGGTGAATCCGCTCGCAATCGCTTTATTAATCCATTCCAACAGAAGATAAGTTTCTACGACTTGGCCGGAGCGCCAAAATTGCCGCAACCAGGCGCTCAATGGCGGTATATCTTGATCGAAGTTCACTGACAGGTAAGGTGCCAAATCCATGCATTCTGCGGCATCGTACTGAAAGGGAAATAACACCGCGTAATCGGCCACCAGAAAATTTAATGGCTGGCTATCATAGTGCTGAAGGATGAGCAGACTGTCGATCGAGAGTCGATTGTCCTGCTTAGTAAAAGTCGCCTGAGCCACGGCATTGTCGTACACGTCGCGCTGCCATTGCAGTTGGTGGACGGGAGAGATAATCAGTTCAGCCGATTCGATACGGATTTCGTGACCTTCACGGGGACGCAATAGCAATTTGTGCGGCAATAGCGTTACGCGTTCAGCGTATTGGTAAGTGGTTACATGCTTTATTTGCAGGCGGCGCATCGTTAACACTCCTGGACTAGGCGAAGTCCACATTCTAGCAATATCCTGAACCGCGGCTAATATGTTTCAATTCGGCATTAAAAACCCGACTTGTCTATGCCTGCATTTTCATGCGCCGGATTAGTGTCTGTCGTTTACAGGCCGCCACTAATCCCCATCTCTTCGATTAGAAGTGGTAATGCGCACCCAAACCAATATATTCCACTTTTTCTTTATAAAACTGACCACTAGGAGTGAAGCCGTTATAGTATTCCACAAGAATTTGAAGCTTCCGGCCTAATACTTGCAAGTTTTCAAACTCAACGCCTGCCCTGGCTGATACATCAGTACTCCAGTTATTTTCATCATAATGTTTGATGTCAGCCGCAACGATAGGCCGCATTGATGCAAAATCCATGCGCCAAGGGCTTCGAAACTCAATGCCGTATTGCGCCGACCACACTTTAAGCGCCGAAGGTTCTTTATGGAACAGACCGCCCCCGCCACCATATAAACGTACGCCATAAGGAAGTTCATAAGAAAGTTTCAGATCCACGCCTTCATAACTAAGGTTCACCCGCTCGAGTTTAGTGCGCAGTAGAAATTCATCGCCAAGATGTGAACTCTGATGATAAAGGCGGCCAAAAGCTGAAAATTGACCGGCACGCATACTTGAATAGGCTGACGCAATAAAATCGGTGTTGATAAGATCAGAGGATGAGGCATTCAAATTGAAGTCACTAAAGACCCCGGCTTGAATTCCCGTTTCCCATTGCACAGTGGATTGCCCGAAGTTACTGCGATAAAACGGTATAGTTTCACCGAAGCTGACAGAGGCAATATCTATCCCATCAAAATTTTTGCTTTGGTAATTGCGGTAAGCGGCCGAGAAATGAGCCCAACGCGTATCTGCCAATAATGGCTTGAATAATTGTTCCTTAGGTAGAAATCCTGTCGGCAATAGGGTCGATTCAGTTGCAGCAGGCACTGCCTCATTACCAGAAACCTGAGCAGCGTTTGCGCTGGGACTCTCACGCTGTTGGCTTGTGGATTCCGATGTCTTTACAGCATTCACTCCAGGGATTTCCCATAACAACTGTACCGCTTTGGCGCGGTCGGCAGATTCCAGGCTACCTACCGGCAAAGTAATTATGCCATCCCGTACCATTAATGGCGGCATATCAAGCTTTAAACTATGCTTCAACACACCAGCGGCATAACCGGCAATGTAAATGTCATCCTGAGCTGTAGCATAAGCAAAAGATACAGGCATTAGCATAAATGCCCAAACAGTTATAAATCGACAATAAATCATTATTATTTACTCGGTAGACTCGCATTTACAGTCAGGTCAGTTTGCACTGATTTCACATTCTTCTGGCTACCGGCCACTTCCATCGCTCTGCCGATGCTGGGTTCGGAATCAACCGTGCCGCTCAATTTCACTACGCCTTTGTCTGTAGTCACCTCGATATGGGATGTATTAAGCAAGGGATCATTTAAAATTGCCGCCTTAACCTTTGCGGTAATAACCGAGTCATCGATGTATTCTCCCGCTGTTCCGGTTTTTTCGGTTACCGACTCCTTTGCGCCTTCAATTTCCTTTTTTGCTTTTTCTGTCGTTTGATCAATCTTTTGCTCAGCCTTTTCAGCCGCACTATCGATTTTTTTCCCTGCCTTTTCTGCTGAGCCTTCTTGTTGGCAACCCGCCAATCCGAGAACAGCGGATAAACAGGCAATCACAATAACTCTATCCGTTAAAATATTTTGCCTGTATTCATTTGTCGTTTTCATGGGTTATTCCTTAAAGTATTGTGTTTTTAAAAGCGCCCCAGTGACCTAGCGACACTCCCGTTAGAGAAAAATCGCCAGAGAAAAACTTCTCTTTGGGTCAAGCGCGGTGAGCTGAAAACTCACATCGGATATTAACGACAAGGTCAGGCAAGGTCTGTACGCTATCGTACATAAGGCCTTGAGTGGTTGCTGACTGGGACCGGTTTCAACATTAAAATCCGGCTGGTTGACATAAAAAATCCGCCTTGAAAGCGGATTTTAACAAGCCAGGGAGCCGGATGGAGGAGCACTTTGGACCGAGGTCAACGAGCGCGATGAACTCGGCAGCGATCTGGTTCCGGATTACCCTTCATCTCAGGCATTGCACCCGTCCAATTGCCCATATCATGTGATCACGATTGACGGTGGCTTCCAGACAGGGCCTGCCCGGCGTCTGACGGAGTAATTTATTCATCGTTATGTACGATGCCGTACAGATAAGTGGCGGAAATTCGCGCGATACTGTTTCAAAATCAACTTTATGGAGACTCATCATGACCTTTCCTACTGATCCAGCCGCTGACGAACTCGGGTGTGAACGACCCTTGTCAGGTATCTATCCCGAATCCATGCAGGCCAATGCAAGCGCTGTGTCGTGGAGCGCCATAGTGGCGGGTGCCGCGGCAACAGCAGCCCTGGCATTGATCCTTTTAATGTTGGGAACAGGTTTAGGTCTGTCCTCGGTATCACCCTGGGCATACAGCGGCGTAAGTGCAACCACCTTCGGCGTATCGTCCATACTGTGGTTGACCTTTACGCAACTCGTTGCTTCCGGAATGGGTGGCTACCTCGCCGGCAGACTGAGAACAAGGTGGGTTTCGGTGCATACGGACGAGGTCTACTTCCGCGACACCGCTCACGGTTTCCTGTCCTGGGCGGTCGCCGCACTTGCGACCGCCGCGCTACTCACTTCGGTGATTGGATCGATCGTCAGCGGTGGAATTCAGGCTGGGGGCGTCGCGGCTACTGCGGCGGTGGTCACGACGGGCAATACGGCGACGGTCGGGTCCGATATGACAAAGTACCACAACGGTGAACCGATGGGGTACTTCGTGGATTTGCTGTTCCGAAAGGACATCAACGCGGCCGCAACTGCCTCGGCTCCTGATGAAAGCGGCGCTATGCCAAGATATAACCTGGAAAATCCGGAACCGATCACTGCCGCATCCAGGTCCGAAGTTACCCGCATCTTCATGAACAGCATACGCACGGACCCTCTGCCCGCTGACGACACTAGGTATGTCGGTCGGATTGTCGCGCAGCGCACAGGCCTGACAGAGCTGGACGCAGAGAAGCGAGTGCTTGATACCTATGCCCGCGTACAGACCAAACTACGTGAAGCGGAAACCGCGGCCAAGGAAGCTGCCGACTCCGCACGCAAAGCTTTTATCTATGCGTCGCTGTGGCTTTTCATCTCGTTGCTCATCGGTGCATTCGTCGCCAGCTTTGCGGCTACTTATGGCGGTCGGCAGCGTGACATGTAATTACTCATACAACTACCTTACTTAAGGAGACAAGCAATGCGCTCAATACTTTTGTACTTTCTCGGCATCCCCATTCCCATCATCATTCTGATTGCGTTGTTCGTGCGCTAAACGCGCTCAGCATGCTGAGCGGTGCGACTCAGGACCGGTCGCACCGTACTTAGAATCTTATCTACCTGACGTTACACACGGTCTAAAACCGTCGTGAAAAAGATAGATCGCAGTCAGGAAATATCTTGTTCCGTGTCTGGAAATATCCGCCGTAGGGCGTGCCGTGCGCGCCTTGGGAGCTAAGGAACAGGCTTAAGCAATGACCATGAAAGGCTGAAGACTTCAATCCTTCATGGTTTAAAAATAAAACCAGCTTACGTTATTTCATGCTCATTGCTAAGGCGCGCACGGCACGCCCTACTCACATCCGTCGCGGTCATTCAGTGAAGGGGCGTTATCCATTATCAAACCCTCTTTTTGCGGTTTTCGCGGGCAATGCGTAACATCAGTTATCTACGTTAAATCTGTACGTTATAAAAAGGCAGCCTGATTTTTTCCAACCCAACAACCTTGACCGATTTGGCATAGCGGTGCTAACCATGTGAAGGAATAGATTATTACAAGCCCATAGCCCCTGCCTTTATGTGCTCTACCGTACCGACTACAGTTAGCTTTACAGCTAAAGTGTTTTCCGGTCATGAAGGAGAAAACATGAGCAAACAAACCCGTGTCAGCCACCCGCTATACAGCCTTTTGCCCACCGAAGTCGAGGGATTCGATTCCCTGGCGGAGCTGGCACTGGATATGCGCTGGTCATGGAGTCATGCCACCGACCAGGTATGGAAGCAACTTGATCCGGAACTGTGGAAACTCACGCAGAATCCCTGGGTGGTTCTACAGACGGTGTCTCGCGACCGGATAGAACGCGTGTTGACCGATCCCGTTTTCCGAAAGATCGTTGATGACCTGGTTCAGACCAGGCGGCAAACGATGGAAGCGTCCGCATGGTTTCAGCAACATCATCCGCAGGCTCCGTTGACCTGCGTCGCCTATTTCAGCATGGAATTCATGTTGAGCGAAGCGCTGCCCATTTACTCAGGCGGACTCGGCAATGTGGCCGGTGATCAGCTCAAAGCCGCCAGCGATCTTGGCGTGCCGGTGGTCGGCGTGGGCCTGCTCTACCAACAAGGCTATTTCCGCCAAGTAATTGACAAAAATGGAGCGCAACAGGCCCTGTTCCCGTATAACGACCCCGGACAGTTGCCGATAACGCCGTTGCGCCAAGCCAACGGTGAGTGGCTGCGATTGGAAATCGCCTTGCCCGGTTACTCGGTCTGGCTACGCGTCTGGCAGGTCCTGGTCGGCAGAGTAAAACTTTACCTGTTGGACAGCAATGACGCGGCAAACTTCCCCGCTCATCGGGGGATTACCAGCGAACTGTATGGCGGCGGACCGGAGCTGCGCATCAAGCAGGAACTGCTGCTCGGGATTGGCGGCTGGCGGCTGCTGGAGGCGCTGGATATTTATCCTGAAGTCTGTCACCTGAATGAAGGCCATGCCGCCTTCGCGGTATTGGAGCGCGTCCGCAGTTTCATGGAAGAGACCGCGCTGTCCTTTCATGACGCTCTGGCCGTGACCCGAGCCGGAAACCTGTTCACCACCCACACGGCAGTGGCCGCAGGATTCGACCGTTTCGCCCCGGCCCTTATCGAGCAATACCTCGGTCGTTATGCCAAAAATATCGGTCTGTCAGTCCACGAGTTGCTGGCTCTGGGCCGCCGGAACCCGAACGACCCGTCGGAAAGTTTCAATATGGCCTATCTGGCAATCCGCGGCAGCGGGGCGGTAAACGGCGTCAGTCGCTTACATGGCGAAGTCAGCCGACATCTCTTTGAACCGCTTTTTCCTGGCTGGCCGGTGAACGAAGTGCCTGTCGGATATGTAACCAATGGCGTCCACATGCCGACCTGGGACTCGGCTCCGGCCGATGATCTGTGGACGGAAGCCTGCGGAAAAGAGCGCTGGCTGAGGCCGACGGAAACCATGGATCAAGACATCCGCCGTATCTCCGACATCAGGCTCTGGCAATTTCGCGCCGATGCCGGCAAGTCTCTGGTCGAATACGCCCGCGAGCGATTATCCCGGCAACTGGCTGTCTCCGACGCGTCTCCCGAAGAGGTGGAGGAAGCGAAACATCTGTTTAATCCCACCGCATTGACCCTGGGTTTTGCGCGCCGCTTTGCGGCCTACAAAAGACCGAACCTGCTGTTGCACGACCCGGATCGGCTGCTTCGTCTTTTATCCAATGCCGAGCGACCGGTGCAGCTCATCCTTGCCGGCAAGGCTCATCCGGCAGACTTGGAGGGGCAGGCCCTGATCCGGCAATGGACTCATTTCATCCGACGTCCCGAGGCGCGCCCTCATGTGATCTTCCTCAGTGACTACGACATGCATTTGACCGAGCGGTTGGTGCAGGACGTGGATGTCTGGATCAACACGCCAAGGCGGCCCTGGGAAGCATGCGGAACCAGCGGCATGAAGGTGCTGGTCAATGGCGGCCTCAATCTGTCGGAATTGGACGGCTGGTGGGCGGAAGCCTACTCGCCGGAAGTGGGTTGGGCGTTGGGGGACGGCCAGGAACACGACCACGATCCTGCCTGGGACGCGGTCGAAGCCGACGCGCTCTACAACCTGCTTGAACACGAAGTGATCCCCGAGTTTTACACTGTCGATGAACGGGGCATTCCTACCGGCTGGGTGGCGCGGATGAGGGAAAGCATGGCGCAATTGACCCCGCGTTTCTCAGGCAACCGCACCGTACGCGAATACACCGAGCAACATTACCTCCCGGCGGCGACCGCCTATCAATTGCGCATTGCCAATAAAGGCGCAATCGGCAGGCAAATAATCGAATGGCAGCGGAGTCTGGAACTGAAATGGGCCGCGCTACGCTTCGGAGAAGTTAAGGTAGAAACTGACGGCGAGCAACACCGATTTGAAGTTCAAGTGTATCTCGATGAACTTAATCCGGAGTCAGTGCGAGTCGAACTTTATGCTGACGGCGTTGACGGTAACGCATCCGAGCGAGTGGATATGAAACGCGTGCGGCAGTCGGCCGATGCGTCGGACGGCTCCCTTTACAGCGCGGCAGTGGCGGCGACCCGCCCCGAAACGGACTATACGGCGCGAATAATACCGCACTGCGGCGGTGTGGCGATCCCATTGGAAGCTGCCCACATCCTGTGGCAACGATGATTCATTCGCCGGAAGGGCTGGACAATGACCGGCATCCTGATGATCGTGCTGCTGGTCGTCGTTATCATCAGCCTGTCCAAAAATAAACCCAGCGCCCGGCGCTGTTGCGAAGTGAACTGTCAACCATGAGGAAATACCTATGCTGATCAAATTATCAACTGACAAAGCCGTGAGTGCGGCTGCGGCTGCCTTGCAGGTCGCCGTCCAGGCCAATCACTTTGGCGTTATGCAGATACATAACCTCAAAGAAACCATGACCAAAAAAGGCGTGGAATTCATCCCCGAATGCCTTATTTTTGAAGTGTGCCAGCCGCAACAGGCCAAGAAAGTTCTTGAGCAAGACATGAGCCTCTCCACTGTCCTACCCTGCCGTATCAGCATTTACGAGGAGGAAGGTAAAACCGTTCTGGCGACATTGAAACCAACCACTCTTCTGGCAATGTTCAACGTGCCGCAACTGGAAGTGGTGGCGCGGGATGTGGAAAACACCATTGTTAAAATCATGAAAGAGGCGGCATCAAGCTGATATAACGATTGAGCAGATCGGCGACCTGATCAATGTCGATTTTCCCACCTTGCTCGACATCCCCAAAGCCGACTGCACATAACCGGCAGCGAAGTCGCTGTGCATTGCTGCTTATGAGCAATTGAAGACAGAAGGAATCAATGCGCGCGTGATCAGCATGCCGTCGAGGGAACTGTTCGAGAGCCAGAAATACCGTGACAGCGTGCTGCCGCCGAAGATAACCGCACGCGTCGCCGTCGAAGCGGCGTCCAGGCAAAGCGTCTCGTTTGGCACCTCGGGTCATCGTGATTCCGCATTTGAAAACAGTTTCAACGAATGTCATGCTCGAGGATAAGGAATTTTAGGCACCCGTAACGCTATGCTCATTAGGATCTTTGAAACGTAGTGGGTCGAAAAACGGAGTTGCGTACGTCAGCGTACAGACAACATTCTTTGTTTAAAGGACAATTTCTTCTCAATCTGTAAGGGCGCTGCGCGAGTCCGAACAGCAACTCTGGAAAGAGTAAGTACAAGACAGGAGACCCAACCATGACGAACTACCCGTATTTGATCATCGGCGGTGGGATGACAGCAGCCGCCGCGGTGGATGGCATCCGCGAAGTCGATTCAACCGGCGGCATCGGGCTGATCAGCGCGGAGCTCGACGCCCCGTACGACCGCCCTCCTCTGTCAAAGGCGCTTTGGAAGGGTAAGCCCGTGGACGTCATCTGGCGCAAGACGGAGAACAAAGGCGTTGAGATTCACCTTGGCCGAGTCGCTAAAGAAATTTTCCCGCAGCAGAAACGTGTTGTGGACGACAAGGGAGACGTTTTCACCTATCAAAAACTCTTGTTGGCCACCGGCGGCAAGCCGCGACGCCTGCCGTTCGGCGGTGACCATATCATCTACTTCCGCACCCTGCCGGACTACCGGCATCTTCGCGCGCTCACCGAAACGGGGCGGCGGTTTGCCGTCATCGGCGGCGGGTTTATCGGTTCGGAGGTTGCTGCGGCGCTGGCTATGAACGGGAAAGAAGTGGTGATGATTTTCCCCGACAAAGCTATTGTAGATCGCATATTCCCGGGTCCTCTCGCCCAATTTGTGTCCGACTTCTACAAGCAAAAAGGCGTTGAGATATTGGCAGGCGAAGAGATTGTCGGTCTGGAAATACGCGGCAACCAACGTGTTTTGAAAACGCGTACTAACCGGGAAATCGTGGTGGACGGCGTGGTGGCCGGAGTCGGCATCACGCCGAACGTTGAACTCGCCCAATCCGTGGGGCTCGAGGTGGAAAACGGAATCATCGTGGACGAGTTCCTGAGCACCAGCCATCCCGACATCTATGCAGCAGGAGACGTTGCCGCATTCTACAACCCTGCGTTGGGAAAGCGCATCCGGGTCGAGCACGAGGACAACGCCAATGCCATGGGCCGATTGGCGGGGCGTAACATGGCCGGCAAGTCTGAGCCCTATCATCACCTGCCGTTCTTTTATTCCGACATGTTCGATTTGGGATACGAAGCCGTGGGCGAAGTGGACTCGCGCTTGGAAACTTTTGCCGACTGGAAGCGACCCAACGAGGAAGGCGTCATCTACTACTTACAGAACGGCCGCGTCCGAGGCGTTCTGCTGTGGAATGTGTGGGAACAAGTGGAAGCCGCTCGCCAATTGATTGCCGAGCCGGGTCCGTTCACTGCCCAGGACCTCAAAGGACGGTTGCCGGCTAAGATTTCAACCCCGAAACAGGATGCATGAGCAGCGAATCATTGATCAACGAGCAGAGTCTCGACCGGCTCCAGCGTGCCGCGTTCGGCTACTTCCTGCAAGCCATAAATCAGGCCAACGGACTGATCGCCGACAACTCGCGCGAAAATTCGCCGGCCAGCATTGCCGCCGTCGGGTTCGCCCTGTCGGCCTATCCGGTGGCGGTGGAACGGGGCTGGATGACGCGGGCCGACGCGGTCAAACGCAGTCTTTCCGTGCTGCATTTCTTTCGTGACAGCGATCAAAGCGGCAGCCCGGAGGCGACGGGCTTCAAGGGTTTCTACTACCATTTTCTCGACATGCACACCGGCGCCCGCGTCTGGCGCTCGGAGCTGTCGACCATCGACTCCGCGCTGCTGCTTGCCGGGGCGCTGACCGCAAGCATGTACTTCACCGCGAATACGCCTGAGGAAACCGAACTGCGCGAACTCGTCGAGACGCTATACCTTCGCGTCGACTGGCGATGGTCGCAGGGCGGAGCGGCAACGATCAGGCAAGGCTGGAAGCCGGAATGCGGATTCCTGCACTACGGGTGGGAGGGTTACAACGAGTCTATCATCCTCTACGTCCTAGCGATGGGCTCGCCGACGCATCCGCTCAAGGACGATAGTTATAAGGCCTGGACGGCAACCTACCAATGGGAACATCTGTACGGCTACGATTACCTGTATGCGGGGCCGCTGTTCATGCACCAGTTCTCGCATGCCTGGATCGATTTTCGCGGCATTCGGGACCGCTTCATGCGCGAGAAGCGCTGCGACTATTTCGAGAACAGCCGACGGGCAATCGAGGTTCAGCGCGAGTACGCGCGGCGCAACCCGCACCGGTTCGCCGGTTATGGCGAAAACTGCTGGGGCCTGACCGCCTGCGATGGCCCGAGCAATCTGCTGCTAGAACTGGCCGACGAGCGGCGGCGCTTGTTCGGCTATGCTGCGCGTGGCGTGCCGTACGGGCCCGATGACGGAACGCTCAGCGGGTGGGCGGCGCTGGCATCGCTGCCGTTCGCGCCCGAGATCGTCTTGTGCGCCGTAGGCAACATGCTGCAACGCTATCCCGAGATGCTGACCGCTCAGCAGTACAGCAGCAGTTTCAATCCGACTCTCGCCGCTGCCCACAGTAGCGCCTGGGTTTCGAACGGCCACTTCGGGCTAGACCAGGGCATCGTGGTGCTGATGATCGAAAACCATCGCAGCCAACTGATCTGGCGGCTGATGCGGGACTGTCCCTATGTTCACGCCGGTTTACGGCGTGCCGGATTCCGAGGCGGCTGGCTTTAGCCGCTTCCTTTATTCAAGGATCGCAACCATGCAGCAGCGCAACGCCTTTTATTCGACAGCCCCACCGGACGCGCACGATCGCGAGCGGCTGGACAACGTGCATCCAACCGGATGGCGCAATCCGCAGCCGGCAGGCCGGTACAATCTGGTGGTCGTCGGTGCCGGCACGGCGGGACTGGTGGCGGCGCACGCCGCATCGGCACTGGGCGCTAAGGTTGCGCTGATCGAGCGCGACCTGCTCGGAGGCGACTGCCTGAATGTCGGCTGCGTGCCGTCGAAAGCGATCATCCGCACGGCGCGGCTGTATGCCGAGATGCGCAATGCCGAGCAGTATGGCGCGCAAATCCCTAGCGACATCCGCGTTGACTTTGCTGCCGTGATGGAGCGCATGCGCGGTATTCGCGCCCGTATCAGCCGCTCCGATTCGGTGCGCCGGCTGATCGCGGCCGGCGTGGATGTCTTCTTCGGCCAGGCGTACTTTACCGGAACCGATACGTTGACCGTGGATGGCACGAAACTGCGCTTCAAAAAGGCGCTTATCGCCACGGGCGCACGACCGAACACAACCTGTATTCCCGGCCTCGTAAAGACCGACTATCTGACTAACGAGAACATCTTCGACCTGACCGAGCTGCCGCGCCGCCTGCTGGTCATCGGCGGCGGCCCGCTCGGCTGCGAACTGGCGCAGGCGTTCTGCCGCTTCGGAGCGCAGACCATTATTGCACAGGAAAAACCGCTGTTCCTGCCCAAGGAAGAGCGCGACGCCGCACAGCTACTCTCGGATGCATTTGCGCGCGACGGCATCGAGGTGCGCCTGAACACCAGAGCCGTCAACATACGCGTGGAAGGCGGGCAGAAGCTCGTCGATCTGGTCAGCGACGACTACAGCACCACGGTAGCGGTCGATGCCATTCTGGTCGGCACCGGCCGGGTACCGAATGTCGACGGCCTGAATCTGGAGGCCGCGGGCGTCGATTTCGACACTGTCACCGGCATCCGGGTCGATGATTTCCTGTGCAGCAGCAACCGGCGCATCTATGCTGCCGGCGATGCCTGCCTGGAGCACAAGTTCACCCATACCGCCGACGCGTCGGCGCGCATCGTGGTCCAGAATGCGCTGTTCCTCGGCCGTCAGCGTCTGAGTGCACTGACGATTCCGTGGTGCACCTACACCGATCCGGCAATCGCACATGTCGGCCTTTATGTGCGGCAGGCGCGCGAGCGGGACATCCCGGTGAAGACCTTCACTATCCCGATGCACGACGTGGACCGCGCGATCGCCGACGACGAGGAAGTGGGCTTCGTGAAGATCCACGTCAAGGAGCGGACGGACCGGATACTCGGCGCGACAATCGTCGCCCGTCATGCAGGCGATATGATCAACGAGATCACCCTGGCGATGGTCGCAGGGATCGGACTGCGTACCCTCGCCCACGTCATCCACGCCTATCCGACCCAGGCCGAAGCCATCAAGAAAGCGGCGGACGCTTACAACCGCACGCGTCTGACACCGAGAATCCAATGGCTGCTGCGGCGCTGGCTGACATGGTGATCAACACAGCAGCCATGAGAGGTGTCGACACTAACGAACTAAAGTGGAGAGGTTTTCATGAAAATTACAGCTTAGGAACATGCACAAAGTAACTTGAGCATCTTATCCCCTCACCCCTCCTCCGAAGGGAGAGGGGTGCAAGCTGTTGAAGTTATTTACTGATGTTACGCAGTTATTCGAATTTCGACCGCTTTAACATTAAGGAGTCGCTAGCGCGACACTTGATTAAATCGGGTTGTCGCACCCGAAGGCGAGTTACTTTCTTTTGCTTCGCCTCGGCAACTGCTCCTGCGTTGCTCTACCTCCTGCATCCATGCAGTCGAAAAGAAAGTAACCAAAGAAAAGGCGACCCGGTTGCCGCTTATTTCCTGTGCTCCTCGCTTTTATCGAGGGTCAGCAGAAGGGGCTCCTGCCCCTCTGCTGACGCGCGGCATCCCTGCCGCGCCCCTAACGGGCTGTTCTCGATAAAAGCTCCGGTGCTCGGCGCGGCAAACGGGAG
>Ga0208124_100490_pt1 | contig 13429 bp, 8 predicted proteins | sample LakWasM104_HOW12_2_FD_183922 | JGI IMG/M metagenome (GOLD analysis project Ga0208124, IMG submission 183922) | Freshwater sediment methanotrophic microbial communities from Lake Washington under simulated oxygen tension - Sediment Metagenome... | ecosystem: Environmental > Aquatic > Freshwater >...
CGCTTTTTCTTCTACTGCTGAATTATTTGCAGCGGAGCTTGGGACATGTTTTTGTGTAGAGCAGCTTGCTAAAATGCATAAAGCGATGCTCAGCAAAGAATATTTCATGACAACTCCTTAACTATTGTAATGGGTTGAAAAGCTGTGATCTGAACATTCAGACTCTGATTATATGTTGGTGATGGCAATGCTTGCTACACGTGTCAGCACGTATAAGTGGGCAGTCATGCTGAACTATCTTGTGTATGCCTCAATCAGATAACGCCGCATCATACGGTGGCTATTGAAATAAGATGCATTTTTGCTGATTGCGTACTTCATTACTTTAATCCAGAGCGTTTTATCAGATCTGGAGTAAAGAGGTAGAACCACCTTTTCTAATTTGTCATATAAGTCGATGGCGTCGCTAACTTCATTGTTGCCTATACTGCCGATAGCCCAGCCAGTGATGCCTTCAATACATCCTTCTATCCACCATCCATCCAGTACAGAAAGACTAGGTACACCATTGATCGCAGCTTTCATTCCACTTGTGCCAGAAGCTTCGAAAGGCTGTAGCGGAGTATTTAGCCATATATCGCTGCCAGACACCATATTGTGCGCAATGTCTAAATTATAGTTAGGTATGTAAGCTGTAGGAACTAAACTAGAGAGTTGTTCAATATCGTTGTGTAGTTCCGCAATGAGAGATTTGCCCTCTTTGTCACTGGGGTGCGCTTTACCACTCATGATTATTTGAAAAGGAAATTTTTTAGCTATCTGCTTTAATCTCTCAATATCTGAAAACAGCATATCAGGTCGTTTGTAAGCAGTCATCCGCCTAGCAAAGGCAAGAATCGGAATATTGATATCCAAATGAATGCCAGTCATGTCAAACACTTGCTTAATCAGCGCTGCTTTAGCTTGCTGGTGTGCATCCCAGATCTCGTTATCTGGTATACAGCACTCAGCACGTATTAACAGCTCTGGCTCATGATGCCAGCCTGAAACATAACTATTATAGAGTTTTATAAAGCCATCAGATGCCCATGTTAGGGGGTGTACGCCGTTAGTAATAGCGTGTACTTGATAACCGGGGAACATTTTATTTGAAATATCAGCATGGCTTTTAGCAACGCCATTTACATATTCGCTTAAATTTAAGGCTAAGCGTGTCATGTTTAAGCAATCTTCACCAGCTAGATACTTGATTGTGGCAAGGTCAACGCTACCATCAAACGTTGTGGTGACCATGTCATAGTTAAAATGGTCATGCCCAGATTCGATGGGAGTATGTGTGGTGAAACTGCACATTTCTCGTACTCGTGGAATATCATAAAGTGCTTCTCCGGGCCTGATTTCTTCAGGTGAGTAAGCATAGCGATGAAGTAACTCCAAGCCAAGCAGGGCAGAATGCCCCTCATTCATGTGATAGTGAAAAATAGTAAAACCCAATGCAGGAAGTATTCTTGCGCCACCTATGCCCAATACAATTTCCTGCTTGAGACGATAAGTTGCATCGCCGCCGTATAGATAATGAGTCAGTACCCGGTCCTCAGGTGAATTTTCGTTAAGATCAGTATCTAATAAAATTACTGGTTGAATACCGCCGCTAAGACCTTTTACCTTATAGAGCCATGCGCCAATCCAAACTACATGACCTTCTATCGTGACGGCAACTTTGGCGTTAAGTGGTTTAACCCACAATTCAGGATTCCAGCTATCGGTCTCTTCTGTTTGATGTCCTTGGCCATCAATTGTTTGATGAAAATATCCTGCACGACTGATGAGGCTTACTGCAACCATAGGCAACATTAAATCGGCTGCCGACCTTACCATATCCCCAGCTAAAACACCTAAGCCGCCAGCATAGGTTGGAATTTCATTGCACAAAGCTATTTCCATTGAGAAATAAGCAACACGGGGAGAATGAATGAATTCTTCAAGCACAGATGCCCTTTCAATACGACATTGAATACTTATAAGTTGAATGTTGAGTGAATGATAAATAGTTAGCGCGCAATACTTTTGACTTTCATCAAAAGTCACTTTCAAATCCATTTTAGTATCAACCAAAGACATCATAAATTCTGATATTGCAAATTAATAACAGGTGAACCATCATGACAATTCAAGATCAGTTTGCGCACTGGGCTAATGGATATGGCGTTATCAAGCATTCAAGAGAAACCGAATTATGGGTGCATGAGACTATGAGTGAGTTGCAGGAGCAAGGTGCAAAGCCTGAGTATCTTTTAGAGTTACTCTGCGCGGCTGATAAGCTGGCAAACGCTGCTATGTGGTTAGTTGTGCATATGACCTATGCTGAGAAAGTGAAGCTTGACGGTAAGGCTTTATCGCATGAGGATTTTAAAGATAACCCGCAAGGTCATACAGGAGGTTCTTTAAACATGGTGCCAGCTTATGTGGGCTATATGCTGGCAAATGCTATAAGCGGGGTAACTCGTGCTTGGTTGATGGGGCAAGGTCATGCAGTAGCTGCGGTAGATTCTGTTAATTTGTTACTAGATAATATGCGTCCCGAACATGCTGAGCGATATTCTATTTCAGAGTTTGGTTTGTCCAGATTTGTGCAGGATTTTTATTCTTACAAATTAGACGAGCATGGTAATCAAGACTCTCCTTTAGGTAGTCATGTCAATATCAATACTGCCGGAGCCATATTAGAAGGTGGGTATCTAGGTTTTGCCGATCTGCAATACGTGCATATGCCACTTGTGGGTGAGCGACTAGTGACGTTTTTATCCGATGGTGCATTTGAAGAGCAGCGAGGATCAGACTGGGTTCCACGCTGGTGGCGCCCAGAGGATAGTGGATCCGTGGTGCCAATCATGATCTTTAACGGTCGCCGAATTGATCAACGTGCTACCCTTTCTCAGGGCAAAGGTCTTGAATGGTTCAAGAAACATCTGACCATATATTCGTTTGACCCCATCGTGTTTGATGGTACTGATCCTGCGGCGTTTGCTTGTATGATACTTGAAGGTGAACGTCGACTAGCGGAGAGGGCGAGTGTTGCCCAGCTTGAGTTAAGTTACCCTGTAATGTTGCCATATGGTATTGCAGTGGCTAAAAAAGGTGCAGGGTTTTATGGCGCAGGTACGAATGATGCGCATGGTTTGCCGCTTGGTAAAAATCCTAAATTCAACAATCTGGCGACGGAACACTTCAATGAATATGCGCATAAGATGTTTGTGCCTTTAGAAAAAATCTTGCAAGCAAGTGGCATGCTGCGCAATCACGCATTAACTGACCGGCTGTTAGAACGCGATAACACAATCGCGAACAGAGATGTCTATATTCAACATTTCCCTAAGTTGTCATATAAGGTAGTTAATAGCAATACTTTTGATATCGCTGACTATGCATTAAGTTGCCCAATGGTTGCTATCGACTATACCTTTTTGGCCTTCGTTGAAGCAAATGCAGATTTGCGTCCTCGTGTAGGTAATCCAGATGAAATGCGTTCAAACCACTTAAGCGCTACATTAGACTTGCTAAAGCATCGTGTAACAGAAGCTGAGTCTGGAATTGCTGAGTCTATTAATGGGGCTGTGATTACAGCGCTGAACGAAGAAACCGTTATTTGTGCATGTCTTGGTAACAAAGGTGGTATTAACCTAGCAGTCACCTATGAGGCCTTCGGTCCTAAGATGCTCGGCGCCTTGCGCCAGGAAATCATTTGGTCTGATCATCTTGCCTCACGTGGCAGAAAAGCTGGTTGGCTTTCTGTACCTGTTATTTTGACCTCAAATACTTATGAAAATGGTAAAAATGAACGCTCGCACCAAGACCCAGCTTTGTGTGAAGCGCTTCTCAATGAGCCCGCGGATGTCTCTAGAGTGATGTTTCCTGCTGATTTTAATACTGCTGTGGCTAGTCTAGAGGCTTGTTATCGCACGCACGGTAAAATATTCTGTTATGTTATCCCTAAGTCCGACAGTATTCCTGATTTGTTCTCAATGGGCTCAGCACAGGAGCTGGTTGAGAATGGCGGCATTACATTTAACGTCTCTAAGCTTGCTAATGCTGAAGTGATTTTAACTGCTATCGGTGCCTACCAGATGATTGAAACGCTTAAAGCTGCAGAAAGATTAGAGCATCGAGATGTTAAAGTCGCTGTTAACTATTTGCTTGAGCCTGGTCGATTCCGTCAGCCGCGAGGTAGTCGCGAATTGTTACATTGTGCGCCGACTGAGTTGCGTCACAGTTTATATCCTAAGCATATTACAACTCGAGTTTTCGTATGCCATACACATCCAGAAGTGATGTCTGGCGTACTCAGACCGCTTGATACAGGTGACAACACAGTATTTATGGGTTATACCAACCATGGTGGTACGCTTGATACCTCAGGTATGCTATTTGTGAATCGGTTATCATGGGCGCATATTGTTCGTGTGGTGGCACATAGTTTGCACATCAATCCGGACGAGGTGCTTGAAGTTGATGAGATTGATGCACTCGAAGGGCGAGTGAACCCGCAAAGTGTTTTTTTATAAAACTATTTTGATTCTTTTAATTTCTGCGCAAACCATTCAGAAGATATTTTTGCAACCTCTTCCAGCTTACCAGGCTCCTCAAAAAGATGCGAAGCTGAATACACGACTTTAATGGATTTTTCGCACGTCATTAACTCTGCTGCTTGTTCGTTAAGTTCTATGACTAAATTATCAAAACTACCTACGATGAACAGCGTGGGAGATTTCACTGCGCTGAGTGCGCCCTCAGCAAGGTCAGGACGGCCTCCGCGTGAAACCACCGTAAAAATCTGTTTGCCTAATACAGCCGCAGCAACTAATGCTGCAGCTGCGCCAGTGCTAGCGCCAAAATAGCCAATTTTTAAATTAGCCGTACTGGGATTTTTTTGCACCCAATGGGACACTTGGATGAGGCGTTCTGCTAATAGGCCAATATTAAATCGTAAATGAGCCGTAACTTTATCGATGGCTTCTTCGTCTTCAGTCAGTAGGTCAAATAATAGTGTGCCAATTCCTGTGGATTGCAATATTGAGGCAACATAGCGGTTTCTCGCACTATGCCTGCTACTGCCGCTACCAAGGGCAAATAAGACGATGCCTTCCGTGTTGTTCGGCAAAGAGAGCTCTCCTGTTAATATTACATTACCAGCGCTTATCTTAACCTCAGCTTTAAGAATCCTTTTTAATGTTGAGTTTGAGTCGTTATGTAAAATCATAAAGTTATGCCTATTCAAGGTTTAATTAACATTCGTAATAGATTGTCTTGTCACAACCAAATTAAAGCTGATTTGGTTGGCACAGATACTTCATTTGACCAGTGTCACTGGGATCTTCGCCAAACGAACGACCTGATTTGATGTTGAGCCCAATATGACATTGCCAATTAACCCCATACCCCTTGTTCCCATGATGATGCTGTTGCAGCCATGTTCTTTGGCGTAGCTAACAATATTGTTAGCGATGGACCCTTTGGATATGTTTTTGGTGTAACTCAGGCCTGCGTTCCTTAATAATCTACTGGCGGATCTAATCACTTTTTTTGATTGCTCATGTTGCGATTTTTCAACTAAATCCAAATCTATTAGCGGTAAATCTCCCATTGGAAGTATGTCTGGTTGAACATTAATCAAATGAATTTCTGCCCGCAGGCCTTCTTTAATCGAAGATATAGCGTACTTAATTGCATGTTTAGAGTGACTGGAACCATCCACTGGAATAAGTATTGAGTACATTTTTACCAACCCCTTTTAATATTTACTTTTGTTGAATGTAAAAACAGCAAGTTTATGCAAATTTTAAATTGGGCTTATAAACAGTTTTTGATTTTCATCAATTGCTTGAATGGTTCTGCAATTAAATTCACAAAAGTAGAGTTAGAGGTTATTTATCTTTAGATTTTCTGATGTATTTTCTGTGGCAGTAAATATTTTTAAAAAGAAAGCTAAGTTTTTGATGCTTAATTTAGATAATCAACATTGGCTAGAGTCTGTAGGAATCCAACAACAGCATCTGTCTGCTGGCGCTGAGGGGCTAACAAGTGCGGAGGCGAATGTTCGTATAGCAAAGTACGGTAAAAATATCACAAGCGTCATTAAAAAAAGTAGTTTGGTTTTGCAGTTTCTTTCACGCTTTAGAAATCCACTAGTCATTCTGTTGTTGGTAGCAAGTGCAGTTTCTGCATTTACAGCGGACCTGGTGAGCTTTGTCATTATTGTCTGTATGGTTGTATTGAGTGTGACGCTTGATTTTATTCAAGAGCATCGTGCAGAAAATGCGGCGCAGGCTTTGCGGCGCTCGGTGGCCGTAAAAGCAACTGTGCTTAGAGATCAGAATCTTACAGAGGTTAATGTCGAGTTGATTGTACCAGGCGATGTTGTGTTATTAAGTGCTGGTGACCTTGTACCAGCTGATGGACTAATTATTGAAGCGGATGATTTTTTTGTAAATCAGGCACTGTTAACGGGTGAGCCTTACCCTGTAGAAAAGCATTCAACTAATAAAATAGAACCTGAAATTAATCAAGCGCCTCTTGAGTTAGATACTGCAATCAATGTAGTCTTTGCTGGCACACATGTTGTGAGTGGTTCCGCAAAAATTTTGGTATGTGTCACAGGCTCACATACTGCACTGGGTGATATTTCCAGCGCATTGAATATCACTCCACCTCCTACGGCTTTCGAGCAAAGTGTTTACCGTTTCGGCATGTTGATTCTTAGGTTAACATTTTTTTTAGTATTGTTTGTATTGTTGGTTAATCTGCTACAACACCGACCTTGGCTTGAATCGTTCATGTTTGCATTGGCGCTTGCAGTAGGCCTCACGCCTGAGCTTCTTCCTATGATTATTACCGTGACGCTTTCTCGTGGGGCAATACGCATGAGTCACCAGCATGTCATTGTTAAGCGTCTTTCGGCTATTCATAACTTAGGTAGTATGGACATACTTTGTACCGACAAAACTGGCACTCTTACAGAGGCCAAGATACGTCTGGAGCGTCATCTTGATTGCGCAGGTATGGAGAGTGAGCGTGTATTGTTATGGGCTTATCTCAATAGTTTTTTTGAAACTGGCTTAAAAAGCCCTTTAGATGAGGCTATTTTGCGCCATCAGACATTGAATGTTAGCGCTTGGAAAAAACTCGATGAAGTACCGTTCGATTTTGAGAGAAGGCGAGTTTCTGTGCTGCTGTCGAATCAAAATGACCGTTTTCTAGTAGTAAAGGGCGCATGCGAAGATGTTTTGCATTTGTGTAATCGCTATGAGCTTTCATCAATGGAAATCTCATTGCTAGATGCAAATAAGTTGAGTGAGCTAAATTTACGTGCAGTTGAATTGGCGCAACAAGGATTTAGAGTGCTAGGTATTGCTTGGCGAAAGGTGGAGTCTGGGCACATGCATGCCAATGTTAGCGATGAGGCTGAACTTGTTTTCGCGGGATTTGCAGCATTTCTTGACCCGCCAAAGATTAGCGCTAGCAGTGCACTTGCTCAATTACAAAAAAGTGGAATCACTATCAAAATAGTTACTGGAGATAGCGAGCTGGTTACTCAGTATGTATGCAAGCAATTAGAACTGAACGTCAAAGGTGTTCTAACTGGAGCTGAGATAGTGCAAATGAGTGATGAGGCGCTACGAGCAAAGGTAGATAGCATCAATTTATTTTGCCGTGTGACGCCAGCACTCAAAAGTCGCGTGATAACAGCGCTCAAGCAACGTGGTCATGTCGTTGGATATTTGGGTGATGGCATTAATGATGCGCCAGCGCTGCATTTAGCTGATGTTAGTATTTCGGTAGATACTGCCGTTGATGTTGCAAAAGATGCAGCAGACCTCATCCTGCTAAAGCATGATTTAAACGTATTGCATCAAGGCGTGGTTGAAGGGCGTCGTACCTTTGGCAACATTATGAAGTACGTCATGATGGGTACCAGTTCTAATTTCGGTAATATGTTCAGCATGGCTGGTGCGGCATTATTCTTGCCATTTTTACCAATGTTGCCAATACAAATATTGCTCAATAACCTGCTTTATGATCTTTCAGAAATCACCATTCCTTTGGACAATGTAGACACTGAGTATCTTAAAAAGCCAAGGCAGTGGGACATGAAATTCATACGTAATTTTATGTTGCTAGTTGGTCCCGTCAGCTCAATCTTCGATTTTCTGACCTTCTATGTGATGTTGAATGTATTCAATGCAAAAGAAGAGTTGTTCCGAACTGGCTGGTTTGTGGAGTCAATTGTGACGCAAGTGTTAGTCATCTTTATTATTCGTACGCGTCGTAATATCTTCAAAAGTAAGCCTAATAGTTGGCTTGTATATACATCTTTATTCATTGTTGGCGTAGCTATTACGCTGCCATTCACAAGCATAGGTGCATATTTTGGCTTTTCTCCACTACCAATAAAGTTTTTCACCATTTTGTTAACCATGGGTATTGGCTACCTTGTGATGGTTGAATTTGTTAAGCGTTGGTTCTACAGAGTTTATTACAAGACTAAATTTTAATATGTAAGGAAATCGTTATGAAAGCGATGCTATTAAAGAAGCAAGGCCAACCTTTAGTCTATAAAGACGTGCCAGACCCTTTGCCAAAAGAAAATCAAGTATTGCTTCGCGTTCTGTCTTGCGGTGTTTGCCGCACTGACCTGCATATTATTGATGGTGACCTAAAAAGTCCAAAAAAGTTATTGATACCTGGTCATGAAATCGTTGGGGAAGTCGTTGGTTTAGGCGCAAATGCAAATCAATTTTCTATAGGTGATCGAGTTGGCGTGCCTTGGTTAGGTTGGACATGTGGAGAGTGTTATTACTGCCAAACTGATCGTGAAAACCTGTGTGATAAAGCACTATTTACCGGCTACCAGTTAGATGGAGGTTTTGCGGAGATGGCAGTGGCGGATGAGCGCTACTGCTTTTTAATGGATAATCATTACTCAGATATTGATGCGGCACCTTTGCTATGTGCTGGTCTTATAGGCTATAGAGCTTTAATGTTGTCAGATGATGGGGAAAGACTCGGCATTTATGGGTTTGGTGCAGCCGCACACACTATTGCGCAAATTGCTACTTTTGAAGGCAGTGAGGTGTATGCGTTTACACAAGAAGGTGATACTCAAGCACAAGATTTCGCCAGACAACTAGGTGCTGTATGGGCAGGCTCTTCTAGGGAAATGCCACCAGAGTTGCTGGACGCTGCCTTAATATTTGCGCCTGTAGGTGCTTTGGTGCCTTTGGCATTAAAAGCGACTTCAAAAGGTGCAACAGTCGTTTGCGCAGGTATACATATGACAGATATTCCAAGCATTCCCTATTCATTGTTATGGGGGGAGAGAGTGTTGCGAATCTTACTCATGTAGATGGACTAGCTTTTATGGCATTAGCTAATCGCGTTCCTATAAAACTGAGTAAGGTTGTTTACCCTCTCATCCAAGCTAATGAAGCGCTATCTGATCTTAGAGCTGGGAGACTGAACGGTGCAGCAGTCTTAGTTCCTTAATATTAATAATGATAAACCAGAGACATAACGATGTTAGAAGCTTAAATAGTTATATAAATTAACTATTATTTAACTAATAAATCCCCCTGAATAATATATTGCACCTTGTCAACCGGACTTGTAGTGTTATAAACAAAGGTATTGAGCAGCATGTTACATTGAGTTTAGCAATTTCAATGACTTGTAATGTGTAGGATTTAAGTGTGCAAGATTAAGAAATAGTTTACTTTCTCACTAGACCAATTTATGGAGTGAACAATAAATGAAAAATAATTTCTTTAATTTGAGTTTGATGTCATTAGCAATAGCGAGTTGCTTAACATCAAACGCTTGGGCTGAAGGTTCGCAGGATGTTGAGCAGCTTAAACAGCAGCTTGGCGATTTGAATAGCAGATATGAAGCACAAAGCGTAGCTTTGCAAGCACTATCAAAAAGATTGCAACAACTAGAAAACCCACAACAAGTTCAAGCAAGACCGATTCATGCAGTTAATAAGACAGTTGTAGCTGCGGATGATGAAACACAAAATACCCGTGAAGAAAATCAGCCATCACAGGGCGGTAATGAACCTGTGATTAAAGAAGCGCCAGCATCTCGCAGTGCTGAAGCTGTGTATCGCGAACAAAATGCATTGTTTAATAAGACTTTCACGCTAGAAACTGGGCTTAGCTATAGCCATTCAGATCGTCGTCAACTGACATTAGAGGGTTTCTTGGCACTAGATTCTATTTTTCTTGGCAACATTAATCTTGATCACATTAAGTCAGATATAGTTCAATTCGATGTAACAGGGCGATATGGTGTTACAAATCGACTACAGTTTGATTTTAATGCGCCATTTTTGTATAGATCTTCGACGTATGAGTCTGGTGGTGCGGGAGGTGGTGGTGCTTCGACATTAAGTGAACATGATGTGAGTAACTCTAATATAGGTGATGTTAGTGCTGGAGCTTATTATCGATTATTTACAGAGACGCCCACAAGTCCAGATGTTGTTTGGAACGTACGTGTAAAAGCCCCAACTGGTAAAAATCCTTATGGTATAAAACTCAGAACCGATCCTTCAAACAATAATTTGGTTGTACCTGACGACTTGCCAACTGGTAATGGAGTATGGACACTTTCTACCGGGTTTACGTTCGTGAAGACCATAGATCCAGCAATTTTGTTTGCAAACGTAGGATATGCACACAATTTTACTCGCAGTTTTGATGATATAAGTGGTAGCCCGTTGACTAAAACTCCAGGTGAAGTTGATTTAGGAGATTCTTATCAGTTAGGTGGAGGCTTAGCATTCGCTTTAAATGACCGTATGAGTACAAGTATGTCTTATGCACATCGTTTTGCAGATAAATCTAGAATTAAACAGAAAGGTAAATCGTGGCAGAGTATCGTCGGCAGTGACTCAAGTTCTGGTTCACTTAACTTTGGCGTGACTTATGCAATGTCCGATAAGCTTTCCATGGTGGCCAATGTGGGGGTAGGCGTAACGCCAGATGCGCCAGATGTAACAGTGGGAGTGAAGTTTCCTTACAACTTTTAACTGAAATGATGTTAGCTTACCATTTGAAAAGTTAAGAGCCATTTAGAGAGCCATAAAAAGCTCTCTAAATTTTTGTGTACTTGATAATATAGTTAATTTTTTACTCTAGCTAGACAATTTAAGCTGTTTATTGAATTGGGATAATGTAGCATTCTGTTAAGCCAGTTACAGCGTGATATGATTAGCTTACTAGCATGATATTTATGCTTATATAATAAAATACAATCAGTTAATTAATGTAACCGATTGATGATTAAAAAAGTATTACTATAGAGGGGCGGCACAATGGCTACTAGTATGGTAACCAAGAAATCTGTGGCTAAAAAAGCAGATAATGCTGTGCATGTGGATAGTTTCCCGGTTGTGGGCATAGGCGCCTCGGCTGGAGGTCTCGAAGCATTCGAACAGTTCTTTAAACATATGCCAATTGACAGTGGAATGGCTTTCGTTTTAATTCAGCATCTTGATCCAACTCACAGCAGTATTCTTAGTCAAATTTTGCAACGTTCAACCAATATGTCCGTGGTTGAAGCGCAAGATCAAATGGACGTTATCCCAAATCATATCTATGTGACTCCACCAAACCGTGATATGGCAATTTTTCATGGTAAGTTGCAAGTGAATGTTCCGAGTGAGTCTCGTAGCCAGCGCTTACCAATCGATATTTTTATGCGATCCTTGGCTGAAGATGTAGGGGAAAATGCAGTCGGCATTGTGTTCTCCGGAAATGGCACTGATGGCACATTAGGGTTACGAGCCATCCTTGGCGCTGGCGGGGTATCTTTAGTGCAATCGCCAGATACAGCTAAATTTACGGGTATGCCTAGCAGTGCAATTCAAGCAGGCTATGCAACGCATATTCTGCCAGTAGAAGAAATGCCTAAAGTGCTGATGGGGGATTTACGTAGACTCTTTGCACATGATGACATCAATACCAAGCTTGAGGGCAGCAGTATTAGTCATGTTTTAATGATGCTGCGTACTGCTCTAGGGCATGATTTCTCAGAGTACAAAAAAACGACGATTACACGTCGTATTGAGCGGAGAATGTCTATTCACAATATTGAACGTGCAGACATTTATGCACGATATCTAAAAGAACATCCTGCAGAACTGCAATTGCTGTTCAAAGAGCTACTAATTAATGTGACGAGTTTTTTTCGTGATCCAGAAGTGTTTATTGAGCTAAAACGAAGTGTGTTGCCTCAACTTTTAGAGGGTAAGCCTGACGATTATGTATTCCGTGTTTGGGTCGCAGGCTGCGCAACAGGTGAGGAGGCTTATACCATCGCCATATTGCTGCGTGAGATCATGGAAGAAGCTCATAAAGAGTTTAGAACGCAGATATATGCAACAGATCTTGATGATGAGGCTATTGCCATAGCGCGCGCAGGCTTTTATTTGCCGAATATCGCTCAGGATATTTCTCCTGAAAGACTACGCAGATTTTTTATCAAAGAAGAAAATGGATATCGAATAAAAAAAGAAATTCGTGAGATGGTCGTATTTGCCGTTCAAAACGTGATTAAAGACCCGCCGTTTACTAAGTTGGATTTACTAAGTTGCCGTAATTTGATGATTTATCTGGAGCCTGTTTTGCAAAATAGGCTTATTCCTGCGTTCCATTATTCATTAAAATCTGGGGGAGTGCTGATAGTTTCTCCGTCAGAGAGTATAGGTAACCATTTAGAGTTGTTTGACCCAATAAGTCGTAAGTTAAAGTTATATCGTGCCATTCATACCGATGTTTCAGTTAAAAAGTTGGTGCACAGCGGCTTGTCATGGGCGTCAAGCGCTGTAAATAGAACACCTGAGACAATAAGCAAGAAGCCTCGAGAGCTGAATGTTAGTGAGCTTGCGAAGCGCATTTTACTTCAAACTTATGCGCCAGCTTCGGTGGTGACTGATATGCAGGGCAATATTTTATATGTCCACGGTGACACAGGAAAATACCTGCGACCAGCTCCAGGACAGGCTACATTGAACGTCATTGAAATGGCTCGTGAGGGGCTACAAGCAGAGTTAAGGGCTGCTATTTTTCTGGCGGCAACGGACAGTCTTCCAACACTAAACAAAGAGTTATCTGTTAAAACAAACGGCAGCTTCACTGTAGTGAGTTTTAGTCTGCGCAAGCAAGCAAGTGCTGATATCACTGAAGGTGTGTTGCTGATTAGTTTTCAGGATGTTGCTGTAGAGCCAAACAAGAAAAAGCCCCGTTTACTTACCTCTGATACTACTGCTCAGCTTCGCATAATTGCGCTAGAGAAAGAGCTTGCCAATACTAAGGAAACTTTGCAGCTTATTATTGAGGCGCAGCAGGTAGCAGTTGAGGAGATGCTTTCCAGTAACGAAGAAATGCAATCCACCAACGAGGAAATGCAATCTACCAATGAAGAGCTCGAAACC
>Ga0208124_100492_pt1 | contig 13393 bp, 20 predicted proteins | sample LakWasM104_HOW12_2_FD_183922 | JGI IMG/M metagenome (GOLD analysis project Ga0208124, IMG submission 183922) | Freshwater sediment methanotrophic microbial communities from Lake Washington under simulated oxygen tension - Sediment Metagenome... | ecosystem: Environmental > Aquatic > Freshwater >...
AAAATCGGAAGGAGAAATAACCATGGAAGAAATTGAGCGGCATCTCCATAAAGGCATGGCGAATACCGCTGAATTACTAAAGGCTTTTGTAGGCTAGATTGCTACAAAATGTAACGACTCAGCTGCTGGAAAAATAGACCGTAGGCCGGACCACCCAAGCGCATAGCGCGAGGTGGCGTTTCCGGCCTACCGCTAAAGGTTTTTGTGGGTTAGGTTACGGCCTAATGATGACAACCGGCGCCGTGGATATGTCCATGTTCGGCTTCCTCTTTAGTCGCCGGTCTAACGTCCACCACTTCCACATCAAAAGTTAAGGCCACTCCTGCCAGCGGGTGGTTGCCGTCAATGGTAATATCATCGCCTTCGATCTTAACGATGGTGACTTCGCCGGAACCGGAACTGACGTCGGCATGAAATTGCATGCCGACTTCAATCTCATCAATGCCTTCAAACATGGCTCGTGGGATTACCTGGATCATCTCATCATTTTGTTCGCCATAAGCATCTTTGGCCGCAATGCGCACATTAAATTTGTCACCGACAGCTTTGCCTTGTAGAGCATCTTCCAAGCCCGGAATGATGTTTCCCGTGCCGTGCAGATAAACCAAGGCATCATCACCTATTGAACTATCCAGCACTTCGCCTTCATCATTAGTTAAAGTATAGTGAATTGAGACAGCCATATTGTCAGCTACTTGCATGATAAAACCTTTTTCGTAATTTAAAAGCCGACTATGATAAAGAGTTGCAGCTGTTTTGTCTGAAAAATTATTTCCATCCATCATAATTATCTACAGGAAATCAATCATGTCGCGCTGGAAACCGCCGGGGCCAAAGTCATCCCCTTACATCACGCCGGAAGGCTATCAATCGCTGGAGATTGAATTAAGGGATCTGTGGACCAAACGCAAAGAGGTCACCCAGGCTCTATCAGCGGCGGCCGCGGAAGGCGATCGCTCGGAAAATGCCGAGTACATCTACCGTAAAAAAGAATTACGCGGCATAGACCGACGCATTCATTATCTGCAAAAACGCCTGCCTTCCCTTAATATCGTATCCCAACCGCCTGACGACCAGGACAGGATTTTCTTTAGCGCCTGGGTGACTCTGGAGAATGAAACGGGCGAGGAAGTGACCTACCGCATTGTCGGAGCTGATGAACTTAATCCTAAAAAACACTACATCAGCCTCGATTCGCCGCTGGCGAGAGCGCTGCTAAAAAAAACCTTTGATGATGACGTCGCCATTAAGAATGAGCTTAAAGAAACCCGGTACACCGTCGTTGATATTAATTACGGCAACAGGTGAAGCCTATTCTGTAACCGTTCAGAATACATTCCGTTACCCTGACTTCGAACTGCATTATTTTCGGTTGAAATAAAGAATTAATATTGCAATAAATATAACACCCTATATAATACGCCGGGTATGGAGAGGTGGCTGAGCGGCCGAAAGCGGCGGTCTTGAAAACCGTTGAGGGTTGATCCCCTCCCAGGGTTCGAATCCCTGCTTCTCCGCCATATATACAAGATAACCGATTGTTTTTTAAAGACAATCGGTTTTTTTATGCCCGACAGCCCTAACTTTGGCCCTAACTTTGGCTGCGGCTAGAATTAAAAATAACTCAAAAAGTCACCCGCAACGATTGTCGAATTTTAGGCATAATAAAGTTGCACCTGCTGTGAATTGTCCTTAAAAAAGATAAATTCTAAGTTCACATGCTTAAACCAAGCAAGGGATTTTATAAATGAACAACCCAGGGCCCCGAGCAAAATTCATAGACGCTTTAGTGCTAGTCAAAAGATACATAACAGAAGAAGGCTCCGAGAAAATTAGAGACTATTTCAACAACAATTCATCAATATATATAACCCAAGATTGCTTTAATGAAGCGCTAAACATATTAAAAGATAAGTGCGAAAATAACAAAATCACAGAGGATGAATACATAGCGGCCAAATCAAGCATGGCCGCTTGGTATGAAATTGACATAAACAAAAAATCTGAAGAAATCGATATTAACGACCCAAATATAATTTATGCTGCTCAAAAAATTATCGAAAGGCACACAAAAATTGACATATCAAGCGCATACCTAATCCTCAATGTAAAACGTGAACCGTATTGCGGTCTAATAAATAATGCTCAAACCGTTCTAGTCACAACAGATAAGGAACTTGCCGAAGCAGCAGAAATAGAAGGTATAACGCCATGGCTTATCCTTGAAGACGCAGAACCAGAATGAAAAGCCCTCGTTAATGAACCCCATGTAAAAAAACCGCCGAAGCGGTTTAAATTGCATTTAGAATATAACTAACTCACTACGGTTTTGTACCGAGTTAACATATCAATAACACATTTTTTTAAATTAAAAATTCCTTTGGGGGAAGTGTGAATGGAGGGTGGCTGTCAAGGTCTAAGATAGTAACGACATTATCCAGATATTTATAATGAAGGATATATTCAGAAGTCCAGTCGCCAACTTGATTATCTTTTTTATAATCAGGAATACCGATATGGTAGTGATAAAGGCTGTGCTCCCTTGCGTATCTAACCTTCTCTATAAAAAGATGGTCGTCTTTATCTACATCGGTTGATGCTTTGTTTCTGCCTGGTAATCCACCAAAGCCATTAATTTGTATGTGATAAGTGAAATCAAATATTTTTTCTCGGTCTTTTGCGGGAAAATTGTAGTATCTGCTTTCAAATATTTCACCAAAAACTACAACTAATCCTTTTTCTTTCTGCTCTTCATCCATTCTTCAAAGCCCTTAAAGTCAAGGTTATTAGGAACTCTACGGGTAGGGGCTTCAATAGCTTGCTTCATTCTTTCTAAGTCAAAATTGAATGGCTTGCTGTCAGTTTTTTTAGAATTAAGCGTGGCGGCCATGGTATTCACCGTTAATGATGGTAAAAACATCAGTGCATTTAAGTTAGGATAATTATAAGCCGTTGGATATTTAGTTGTCGCTTTCTTTTTCAACTTTATCAACAATTGATAAAGCTCTAAGTAAATAACCTCGATCTCAAGCAACAAAAGTTTTAATCAGTTTTACATCTCGCCCCGATTGCTTCGCCGTATTTATTTTTTGCTTCTGTTCAATAGAAAGGCCATCTGCGGAGCGAAAAAACAGAACCAATGCTGGTAATGACACGCGCCGTTTGCTTTCAATCAAGGCTAATCGTTTTTGCAAGCTATTCATCGTAAAACTTCTTTTCAGCTGAACTGATGCAGATTAGCAAAACCGGCTGCTTTTCAGAATCGGCCTTATCAAGTTGTGCTTGTTCTTGTTCGCTCAATCCTGCTTCCTCATCGTAAATAATACATAATGGCGCAACCTTAATATTTTTTGTTTCAAGCGTGGTGAGCCTTTTAAGCAGGCTAGTTTTTGACAAAGGACACCTCATTAACCAGTCTGTTCGGTTTGCTTGTGTAAAAATCCGCAAGTGATAAGTTACGAATCAATGGCACGGGTTTAGATTCGATTCCATAAAACCAGTCAATCGAGTAGCAGGTGCTATTCTTTGGTTGCTGTTTTACTTCCAGCTTCATCAGTCTGTGAATTAATCGCATAGCTCCTCCCAAGGCTTTGGTACGCCGCTAATCCAAACCGTGCTTGGTAGCCTCATGTAGAGAAAAACACGCCTCCCAATGGCCTCAGCGCGGTCTATAGCCCTTATTTGTTCGGCACTTGGCGCGTAGTCGCATTGCATGGCTAGCGGCGGCATTTTGTTAATTATTCGTTCTAAAAATCTAACGCGTTTGATTAGTGACATATCATTCCTAAAAATTAAGTTATCTAATAAAAACAACGGGCTAGAAAACTAGCCCGTGTTATCAATGACCGCTAATATTTAAGCTATTTCTGTGCCTGAAAAAAAACCTTTTCCGGGCAGGTAGCCTCTAAATCCGGCCGGTATTTCTTCTGATTCCTGTTGCGGTTGTTCTGTGCGACCAAATAGATTTTCCCTAAGCGCAACATACTCAAAATATGTCCTATCGGTGTCGCGAACATTCGTTCTGATATTGACTATGCCGCCGATTTCTCTATGCTTTTGCGCTTCGGCCTCTTGAAAATGGGTTAATGGTTGTCCGTAGCGTTGATTCAAAATTAATACTGAATTTTTGTTATTTGACATTGTTGTTTATCTCTATAAAGTTAAGTGGTTGCACTTTCAACGGCAAGTGCATAAGCCGTATTACTTTTGTTGTTCCAGCTGTTCGATGCGTTTTTCCAAGTCGCTACCTTCGATAACTTTAGCTACTGCCTGCAAGCACCAAGTTAATTTGGTAGCGTCCTGCACATCAACTAAGCCAGACCTTGCCTCACGGTACACCTTAGCCATTTCGCGCTTTATATCGCTCATACTGTCCAACGGACAACGATAACGGGCAGGCTTACCGGCAGGGGTGTACTCTGTGACTTCGCCACTAGCAGCATCTATCTCGACGGGGTTTTGATTACTCATAAATCACCCATTAAACCGGCAGTTTGTTAGCATCATATTCGGCTTGAGCTTTGATGCTGTTTAACAACTGATTTCTTTGCTCATGATCGGCAACAAAACCTGTTTTGTTCTTTCGGATGTCATCAATAGCTTTTTGTAACAGCCTGCAAACATCATCGGCACTGGTATTTTCTTTAACCATGATTTCCACGCTTGCAGGGTCAAATGATAATTCCCAGCTTTGGTTTGTATATGAGGTGTCGCCGTTGCGATCAATATCCTTTTCCTGTGGATAAATCTCGTAATCGAAGTCAATATAATCAGATTCTTGATAAAGTCTGATGTTGTGGAAATGATGAGGTTCTTTGTATTTCACATCGGACATTAACCGATCTTTAATAAGTTGCTGGTCTTGCATGTGTAAATCCTTTGCCGGTAATCCGGCACTTATAATTTAATTTTTTAATCCAGTTATTTATCGAACAAAGACCGAACAACCGAACACACCTAAAGGTGTGTGTTCTGTTCGTTCGCTTAGGTCTCGCGAACAAGTTCGAACATGTTCGGGTTTTGTTCGGTGTTCGTTCATTGTTCACAAAGCCAAATCAGGCCATCACGCTCGACAATAAAATCCAGTTTGAGCAACTTTTCTTTACAGCGATTAAATGCCATACGCTTTGCATCAGCCTCGCCGTCGATAGCTTGCATAACTTCATCACGCCATGATTCAAGCGTTGCAAAGTCATTGCAGTCATCACGCGCTAACACATCCGTAAGGCTGGTTAAAATAACCTCCTCTCGTGTTGTTAGCTTTGACTTGTTGTCGCTTGCTATAACATCACCTTGATGCTGCAAATAGACGCTTGTCAGCGGTTCTCCGTCCTCATCCAACCAGCCATCAAGTTCAGTTACTTCCAGCTTGAATTGCATCGGCTTAAGGCTTTCAAAGTCTTTTGACTTATGGCAAGTTAAAGCAACACCACCGCCGCTCTTTGTGGTTGAGAACTCGCCATCCATCGAACCCCGAATCGAACTAGAGCCTCGGCTACGGTCTTTCTGTCCGTGGCCGGAATGATGGCAGACTAAAGTTGCAGCACCCAACGGCTTAAAGTACATGTCGATATTGTTGATAAACGCGCCAATATCTTGGGAAGAGTTCTCGTCGCCACTCATATTCCTGTGAAGGGTATCAATAGCGATTAACTTAACATTCGGGCAGTTTTCTTTGATCGTTTCAGCGATCCATTCAACATTGCCAGCATCGAGCATTTGCGCCGGAATTTCGCTAATGTACAGGCCAGCTGGTGCTTTCATCCCATATTTAATCTCTAGCGCCCTAAGTCGCCGTTGTTGACCTGAAAAGCCCTCGCCACACAGGATAACAACATCAACTTGCTTGGTACGTAAACCACACCAGTTCAAGCCTGCCGCCATACAGAACGCCCAATCCAAAATAAACAGCGATTTAAACGACCCAGGCTCACCAAATAAAAGATTCAATGTGCCTTGTTCAATAAATCCCTTTAGCAACCAAACAGGCGGCTTTAACTCGTCAGTCATGGTTGAGGCAGATTTCAAAGGAAACGGCGGTTTTTTAGCATCGACATTTACGCCATTAATAGGCTTAACATTCGATGTTTTGGTTTTGGTCTGCTCCTGCATAAACAGGCGTTGATTCTGGCGCGTAAGCTCAGGGTTCCAATTTAACGCGCCCATCTACCACTCACCATTGCATTCAAGCAGGCGAAAACAATCAAACGCATCCGAAGCAAAACCAGTGTTCAATACATCAGAACTATGACTAAATACCCGAACAACACCATCTTTGCAGTTATCGCAAATTTGAACGCCGGGTATTTTGCTGCTAGAGTTCGGGTGTAGATATTTAGCACCTTTCTTAATGTAACCGTTCCTAGTCAACACATCATGCACACTATAAGCTTGGTTAAATGCTTTGATAGGGCATTGCCAGCCTTTTATGCTTTCTCCTGGCTGTGCCTTATATGGCGCGATTTTGGGCGGTTTTATCTCGACAGGCGCTTGTTTCTTTATCCAATCTTGTGTGATTCCATCAACATCAAGAGCAGAACCTTCATGCTGATAGAACTTAAACAATTTCATCCGACTATCATCTGGACAGCGCGGAAAATACCATGCTTGCGCCCAAGTTTTATTCTCGGTAACAGGCGCAAGCATCACGCCTGCACCATGTAACTCAGTGAATAAATAATCTAGTAACGCTGGTAATTGTTCAGGTGTGTATCTTCCGAGAATGGCAACACGGTATTTATGATAATCAGCTCCATACATACCGCCGCTATCAATACCTTTTGCTGCTAATTCTTCGCGCGTTGCACCATTGCTGTGACTTGAATAAATACAATGCGACCAACCAAGCTTGGTTAAAACTTCATGCAATCCCAAAGGATGTGGTGCGCCTGCGATTATCTCGCCACCGTCGCCGATCCGACTATCACCATCTAAGATCACGATTTCAGCAATGTCACCTGTATCGGCAGTGGTACGAATAGCTCCGGTCGTCCTGATAAGGTAGCTACCGTCCTTATTCCCAATAGCAGGTGAACTCAGTTCTTTAGCCAAGCTTTTGAAGTCAGTTTCCCATTCAGTTAATGCCGTATTAGCGAAACCACCGCTACACTTTGCAATTGTGAATAAGGCTCTTTCAACACGATTGAAAGTCTCATCATCAACCGGCAAAGCTGGTGTAGTTTCAGCCAGCAAAGCCGTCATTGCTGCATTAACTTTTTTAGTCACACCTTGAAACTTAAGCTGGTTTTTATTCAGCTTCATATTGAGCTTGTCGGCCAGATCATCCCAACTCATGCCGGATTGAGTTAAAAAGGTTTCAATGTCGTCAAAGGTAATAGCACTCATAACAGCACCGCCGCCAGCAAAATGACTACTAACTCAACTTGAAAAACCATGTTATAATTAGCTTGAAAATCATATAAAAATGCTATTCCGGTATTGGCGTACCGGATAGCACCATCGAAGCATTTATTCATCAGCAACATCTCCCGATAGCAGCACATATTGAGCGATTTTGCGCTTGCTACCATGAGTTACATTGACCGGATAAGTCGCAATGATGTGACCTTTATCCTTAAGCTCGAAAATTCTAGCCGCGATTGACATAACAAACAGCTCCTGGCGAGCCTGTATTGTTGTTAACGGTTTTTTCCTAAGCCACGCAAGAACGCGATTGCGTTGTGAATTAGCGGTATCGTTTAGTTTCTCACTTGCACGTTCTACCTGTCTATCCAGTGCAGCATCCATGCCGTCCGATAATAGATAAGGCGTTTCGTCGTCTTGGTCAATATCTTGGTAATTAATTGATTCCATTATACTACCCCGCCATTCAGCTTAGAATCAATCCAAACTTGGAGCTGCAAAGAGGAAAAAGCAATCGCTCTCGCTCCGATTTTTACCGGCACGGGAAAAGACGGGTCGTAATACTTTGAATTTGGGTCTACTTTGCCGTAAATGCACGACCTTGATAAACCGATTTTGTTAATTACTGCGGGTAAGCGTAAAAAAACATTTGTATTGCTTATTGCTTGTGGCATAATGAAAATCCCGAAAATATAAGTTAATTTCCGAACTGTTTTTATTGTGCCAAAAAAAAGACGGCACAAAACAGAACGGTGTTGCTTCTGTTCGGCCGTCTTCTCATCGCGATTGGACTATTATGGTACACATTCCCTTCTGCTTGTGGCATCACGCCTCGTGACCTCGCGTCACGGCAGAAAGCCCTATGTATCGGCTTACTATTTTTACCTGCTTTGCATCAGGCTATTTTGATTGCCTAGTTTTTTATTTTTTAGCCTTACGCCAAAAAATAAGAATTGTCAATGAAAATCCATGATGTAGATACTAGCATACAAGTTTTTAACTTGTCAAGCGCTTTGGACGTTCAAAGCAATGCTAATACGGATTATATCAACTAAATCAATACTTTAGTGTTTTATTTGGTGTTAATAACAGCCGCACTCGTTGCGGTTTTGGTGGCGATTCATTATAAAATTAAGCTGTTTTTTTAAATGGCAACACGACAGCAATAGGTTTTAATCTGTACCCAATCTCGGGGTATTGCAATACATAGCCCAATCTTCCATCAACAGACAGCGCTTTTTCATCAAATCACCGCGCCGATAAGCTTCTTCCGAATCATTTTTAATAGCGTGAGCTAGCGCCATTTCTAGCACATGGTTAGGATAATTGGTTTCTTCTGCCGACCAGTCTCTGAATGTTGACCGGAAACCATGCACCGTAATATCTGCCCTATCCATGCGCTTTAAAACCGCCAGCATTGCCATGTTGCTCAAGCCTTTTTTAGTGCTTGGAAAAACATAATCGTTTGTACGAATAGCGGCCATATCATTAATAATAGACATAGCATTACTGCTTAATGGAATAGAATGTTCTCGCTCCGCCTTCATCCGAACCGCTGGGATAGTCCAAGTTTTTGCATCAAGGTCTATTTCATCCCAAGTAGCACCGATAGTTTCACCTGTTCTGGCTGCTGTCAAAATAGTGAACTCAAGGCATTTAGCGGCTATTCCGTCCTGCTGCCGTAACCGATCAATAAAACCATTGATTTCACTATACGGCAAAGCACTATGATGCTCTGTTTTTTGAACCTTGCTTGGTTTAGCCAAAAGCTTATCAAGATGACCTTTCCACCTCGCTGGATTTTCACCGACTCTATACTTATGAGCAGTAGCCCAATCTAAAACACATTCGATACGACCGCGAACCCGTCCAGCAGTTTCATTCTTGTTCAGCCAAATAGGTTCAAGGCATTTTGTGATTAATCCGGTGTCGATGAACTTAACATCCAACCCACCAAAGACTGGATAAACATATTGTGCAAGTGTGTTTTGCCATTGTTGGATGTGTTTAGGGTTTTTCCATCCAGCTCGATGAGCACTGATATAAGCATCGGCGCATTGCTGGAAGGTCATCATTTTTGCGCGTTGTGCCTTGTCCTCGTTGGCTTGGCGCTGTTTTTCGTCTAGTGGGTCAATACCAGCCTTTAGTTGTTTATTATATTTATCTCGTTCTTCTCTGGCCTTGTCTAGCGACACAACATCAAATGAACCCAGGCCAATCTCGGTACGTTTACCATCTTTTTTGTAAATAAAGACCCACGCTTTATTTATATGTGTTTCTGGTAGCCTTTTGCTTGTAGTCCTTGTAACGCGCAAGTACAAATTTTTACCGTCAGCGTAATAGCCGGGTTCGCGCTTATTGCTTTCGACGAATTTAACTGTCAGTCCAATTTTTTGTTTCTTTTTTTGGGTTTCACTCATACAATCACCTTGGATTTTAACCCTAACTTTAGCCCTAACCTTGGCATTGGATTGTAGTATATTTTAATGTATCTTATTGGACAATGTTTTTATAAGTTACTGTTTATTATTAGTGGTTTTTGTTCTTATTGGACTTAATCGAATCTTAGTTGGGCGGACTGCTTCTCCGCCATATACATAAAAGGCAGCTTACTTTTAGTCAGCTGCCTTTTTTTATTTCAGCTCCTTTCTAAAATTGTCGCCCCCAAAGACACGTCTTTTATTCTTGCCGAACTGGTCCCCAAGCTCGTACACGCCACAAGCCTCCAACTTACGTTGAACTTCTCTGGAACTGTCCATCTATCGCATTACCTTAACTAAAGCTCCGCTTGCAGGCCAGGTATGCCAATGCGTTGGATGCGCATAGCATTGTCGCCTTCCTCATAAACCGGCAGTTTTCCCTCTATTTTCCAGAGCCGGAAAGCGAGCGCGTGCGATAAAACACGAATCGGATAATCGCGCGGCAATTGTTGCAAATAAGGCTGTATGGTGATGAAATCGATCGCGCCATACTGCTGCATGATAAAGCGAAGGCCGCCATTGGCTGGACCGATGTTATAGGCCAGCAAGCCCAGAAACAGGTCGTTGTGCATCTCGGTCAGATAGTATTTTAATGTGGCGGCGGCGATAAAAGCATTGTGCCTCGGATCGAGCAATGAAGGTTTGCTCACCGCCAGTTGTTTACCGGCCTGCGCCATGACCGCTTTAGGCACCTGGGTAATTTGAAACAACCCATGCCCGCCATCCCGACTGTCTCTGGGCAGAAAGGAGGATTCCGTCGCGGCGATGCCTTGCAGAAGATTGGGATCGATGTCGAACACCTTGGCCGCTTCAACAATAGCCGGATTATAGGTCTCTGCCCGGTTAACCATCTGTAGCAATTGTGCCGTATCATAACGCCGGTAAGCGGCATAGACCTGATGCGCCAGCGTAACCCGACTGGCTTCCTGCTTGCCGCCGACCAGCATGCGAAAATGCCCGAACGCTTGGGCAAAATGGTTTTGCAGCACAAACCAGCCGATAACCAGCGCAAAGCTGAGTGCCAGAATCGGAGCTAATATCGCCGCCCTGCCCTGCAACCATTGTCGCAGTCTCCACCAGCCTATCAGCAACACAGCGGCCGCAACGATCAATGCCAATACGCCGATGGCAAACGGCAATAAGCTGGTGAAAAAACGGGTGCCGGAAAACCAGCCCGCCGAATAACCCAACAAAATCATCACCGCAGAAACCGCCGTTATCGCCAAACCCAGCACTTCAAGGCCGATCATCAACAGCCGGTGTTTGAAGCTGCCAACCGGCGGTTTGGGCAACTCTTTTTTTGATGTTTTCCGTGTCGTTCGGGGTTTAGGTTTAGGTTTAGGTTTTGGAGCTGTCTCCAGTTTGACACTGGCCCGTTTTCGAGGCGCTGCCGGTTTATTCATACAAACAGATTATCCAGTTTCGGTAAGGGTCGAAGTCGTAAGATTATAGCTTGAAAGACCGTAATCCGCAGACCGAACACGCTAATCATGCTTGGCAAAAATAAGCTGATCGGTAGCAAAACCCAGCGCCTTGGCCCGATCGATCAATGTCTGCAAAGTCGCCTCGGGCAGTTGTTTGGTTCGGGATAATATCCAGAAATAAGAGCGATCCGGCCCGGCGATCATCGAATAAGCATAATCTTTTTTATCCAGTTCAATAATATTGTAGCCGCCGTAAAACGGCCCGAAAAAAGACACTTTCAGCCTCCCTTTATCCGGCTGTTCGACAAAATAAGCCTTGCCTTGCGCCTCATGCCATTCCCCGGCCTTCACATCCCAACCCTTATTCAGCACATCAACGCCGCCATCGTCCCGCAAGGTATAGGTTGCAGAAATATTCTCCAAGCCCCGCTCGAATCGATGATCGAGCCGCGCGATTTCGTACCAGGTGCCCAGATAGCGGTTAACCTCAAAACCGTCAACTGCCGTAACCCCTTCGGGGATGCCGGTGCAGCTTGTCAATAAGGTAAAAATCAGCATACATAATGCTTTCATGCGCAATCCCTTTTAAAAGTGTTTTATAAATCAGTCGGCTAACTGTAACCGCCAAACCTCCGGCAATCAACTTAAAGGCATTAGACAAGCCATTCATCCGGCGGCAACAACGGCAATCATTTGCCGGTTGATAACAAACTGCACGGTTTTTTCCAGACCATTCTCTCGGTACACGCCATCAATTTAACATTGGCCGAAAATCCTTAACATTCTTTAACTTAACTTTACCTTTACGAGCCTGTTCTGACTCCCTTGCTGGCCGCTATATTGCTCAGGAACTTATGTAGTTCCGTTAAGTCAGTTAGACGCTGTCTTACAAGAACGGCAATACGGACGGCCAACCGGCCATCCATCAATGATAACCAAGATGAGGATAAAGTCATGAGTATTAGCAGTATAAACAGCAGCAGTTCGGCAATGATGTCAGGCGCAATGAGGCGCCCCGATCCAGCGAAAATGGCCGAAGATTTATTTTCGAAACTGGATACCGCGGGGAAAGGCTATATTGAAAAAAGCGATTTGCAAACCGCGCTTGGCAAAGTGTCGCAATCGGATAGCTCAAGCAGCTCCACTTCCGCTGACGACATGTTCTCCAAAATGGATAGCGATGGCAACGGCAAGGTCACCAAAGAGGAAATGTCGGCGACTATACAAAAAATAGCATCGGAACTGGATGGACAATCCCCGAGAATGCGCATGCAGGGCGACATGCCTCCACCGCCACCGCCCGGCGGCGCTCAAGGCGCTCAAAAATCAAGTTCGTCAGACAGCTCAAGCTCCAACCAGGACATTGAGCCGGCAGATGCCAATGAGGACGGCACGGTGAGCGCTAAAGAGGCGCAGGCCTATGCGGCATCGCAAGCCTCGTCCGATACGTCATCGACGTCAAGCGCCGATGTGCAGTTAATGCAAATGTTGGCAGGCGGCATGCCGCCCCCACCGCCGCAAGAGGGCGGCCAAGGCGATCAAGGCTTTACCAAAGATCAACTGACCTCAATGTCAAAAGACCTGAGTTCGACAGACAACGAAAGATCCAAGGTAATGAGCGATGTAGCCGCCAATTTCGACGCTGCCGACATTAACGGCGACGGCAAGGTGAGCGGTAGCGAAGCGAGGACTTTTGAGGATTCGAAAAACGCGTCCGGCACCGGCAGCAGTACCGATACGTCATCAACGTCTTCTACCTCAAACGCCGATGCGCAGTTCATGAAACAGATGGTGCAATTGCTGAAATCTTACGGCTTCGATCAGACAGCGGAAAGCAGCGGCTTTTCGACATCCGCTTAATTTAAACCCCGCCGTTACGTAATTTTCACCACGAAGACACGAAGAGCATGAAGTTTTATTTTTTCTTCGTGCTCTTCGTGGTGTTTTTATGCGACTTACAAAGTATCGCTCCCCTCTGCCCGGCCTCGTCGCGCTGAAATATTTACTCGGTAAAAGGAATATTTATTTCAATACGCAACCCGCCTTGCGGGCGATTGCTAGCTTGTATGCGCCCGGCATGGGCCTCTATCGCACGATAGGCGATGGCTAATCCCAGACCTATACTGT
>Ga0208124_100494_pt1 | contig 13352 bp, 8 predicted proteins | sample LakWasM104_HOW12_2_FD_183922 | JGI IMG/M metagenome (GOLD analysis project Ga0208124, IMG submission 183922) | Freshwater sediment methanotrophic microbial communities from Lake Washington under simulated oxygen tension - Sediment Metagenome... | ecosystem: Environmental > Aquatic > Freshwater >...
GCGTTTCGGTGTTTCCGCGCAAACTGGCAGGCAACACAATTTTGCGCGACGCCTCGCCCGGCTTGGAGCGCACTGCGATGACGCTACGCGACAGGCTGGCCTCGGTGCGCTGCCGCAAGCTCTCGGCTTCGCTCCGATTAATCACCAGTCGCCAGCCTCCGGCCAGCAGTAAAAACAACAACAGCCCGAAGCCGAATCGCCTGACAATAATCAGCGTCCGTTGCGGATGGGATGGCAAAGCAAAGACAGGATTTTGATAATTACTCATGACGGTTTCATTCAGTGATAAGGATAGGTCGAGTCAAATGGCGATGTTCAAGCCAGCGATGCGTGGCGGCGAAAACGATCGGCACAAACAGCAACGTGGACACCGTGGCGAATGCCAACCCACCGATGACCGCGCGGCCCAGCGGCGCGTTCTGTTCGGCGCCCTCGCCCCAGCCGACAGCCATCGGCAGCATGCCGACGATCATCGCAAAGGCGGTCATCATGACCGGCCGCAAGCGGGTGGCTCCGGCTTCCAGCGCTGCGGTCACCGACGGCACACCGTCGCTCAGCCGGGTGCGGGCGAACGAAACCACCAGAATGCTGTTGGCGGTGACCACGCCCATCGACATGATGCTGCCGGTCAAGGCCGGAATGCTCAACGTGGTTCCGGTCAGGAACAAGGTCCAGGCGATTCCGGCCAGCGCCGCCGGTAACGCGCTGACGATAATCATCGGATCGAGCCAGGATTGAAAATTGACCACCAGCAACAAGTACAACAATACGATAGCCACGGCCAGCCCGGTCGCCAGCCCGATAAACGAACTGTTGAGGGTCTGGATCTGTCCGCGCACCGCCAGTTCAACGCCGCGCGGCAACTTGGCCCGGCTGTCCTCGATCAGTCGGTCGATATCAACACTGACCGAACCCAAATCCCGGCCCTCGACATTCGCGTAAATATTAAAAACGTTATTCGAGTTGAAGTGAGTCACTGCCGCAGGTTGCACCGAGCGCTTCATCGTCACCAGATTGCCCAGCAATTGTGGCTGGCGGTTATTGTCGCCGCCCACCGGCGTCCGCATCAGCGCTTCGATGCTGTCGAGATCGAGCGGATTGCCCATCACGCCGATGTTGACCGTGTTGCCATTGTTGGGATTCAGCCAATAGGTCGGCGCGGTTTGCATACTGCCGCTCAGGGTTAGCAGCAGGTTTTGCGCGACGTCGCGAGCCGAAAGTCCCAGTTGCTGAAGCTGCGAACGGTTCATCTCCAGGTCCAGCGACGGCCGGTTGGTGCGTTGGTAAATGTGCGCGTCGACGATGCCGGGAATTTGCCGCAGCCGGTTATTCAGTTCCACGACCAACGGCATGATCTCTTCGGGCTTGCCGCCGACAAACTGGATGTCGATCGGTGCCGGAATACCGAAGTTCAACGTTTGACTGACTTGGTCGGCGGGTTGGAAAAAGAATTCGAGTCCGGGAAAACGGCGCGGCAATTCGGCGCGCAAATCCTTGATATAGTCGACGCTCGGCGCGTGATCGCCGGGACGCAGGGAAATCATGATCTCGGTGTCGGCGGTTTCCACCGTACCGGAGTTGCCGAACAGCGTATTGCGCGTACTATAAGGCCCGCCGATAATATCCAGCACATCGCCCAGTTCGTGCGCCGGAATGCGCTCGCGGATCGCTTTTTCCACCGCGTCTATTTGGCTGGGCATCTCTTCTATCCGCGTCCCCGACGGCGCGCGGACATGCAGCCTGATTTGGCCTGCATCGACCGCCGGAAACAAATCCTGACCGAGCAGCGGCACCAGCGTCAGCGACAACAGGCAAAATCCCAAAAAAGCGGAACCGTAGCGCAAGCGATGGTTAAGCAAATGGCTCAACAGCACCACATACTGCTCCCGGAATACCTCGAAACCATGCTCAAAGACGTGGTGAGTATGCTGGAACATGCGGGCGATGGCGTTGGCCGGAGGCTGGTGCTTGCGGCCATGATGACCCGCCATCATATACATCACCAGCGTCGGCACCAGAGTCCGCGACAGCAAATAGGACGCCAGCATCGCGAACACCACCGCCTCGGCCATCGGCACGAACAGGCTGTGCGCAACGCCGGTCAGAAAGAACATCGGCACGAACACGATGCAGATACACAACGTCGATACGAAAGCCGGCATCGCGATTTCCGCGGCACCGTCAAGAATAGCCTGACGCGGATTTTTGCCCATCAACATTTGCCGCTCGATATTTTCGATTTCGACGGTCGCATCGTCGACCAATACGCCCACGGCCAGCGCCAAACCGCCCATCGTCATCAGGTTGATGGTTTCGCCGATCAGGTACAGCACAATCAGCGAGCACATGATCGATAGCGGGATCGACACCGCAATGATGCAGGTGCTCCGCCAGTTGCCGAGGAACAGCAGTATCATCGCGGCGGTTAAACCAGCGGCGATCAAGCCCTCGTGGATCACGTTGCCGATTGCCGCCTTGACGAACAGCGACTGGTCGAACATCAGTTTCATATTGATGCCTTCGGGCATCTGGGCCAGCATTTTGGGGATGACCTGCCTCACATGGTCGACGACGTCCAGCGTCGATACCTTGCCCCTTTTAAAAATGGAAGTAAGAATGCCGCGTTCGCCGTTCTGGCGTGCGATGGTGGTCTGCGGCGCTGAGCCGTCGCGCACATTGGCGACGTCGCGGATCAGCGTGGTCGTGCCGTTGACCGTGCGCACCGGAATATCGCCGATGCGGGGAATCGCGGCAATCGCGCCGTTCAGCGTAACGTCGTACTCGGTCGAACCGACCTTGATCGTTCCGGTCGGCAAAATCAAGTTCTGCGCCGCCATCGCATCGACCAGGTCGGACGAGGTCAGTCCGCGGGCAAGCAGTGCCGCCGGGTCAATATCGACGGTCACCTGGCGGCTCTTGGAGCCGAACGGATTGGTCGAGGCAACGCCCGGTTTGGACTGAAGGAAGTTCCTGACGATGTTATTGGTCAGGTCATTAACCTCGGTCTCCGGCACGATGCTGCTGGAGATGCCCAACTGCACCAACGGCAAATCGGAAGCCGAATACTGAATGACTTGCGGCGGGGCGGTGCTGGCCGGTAGCGAGCGATAGACCGAGTTGCTGCTGGACATCACCTGAGCAATTGCCGTGCGAATATCGGTGCCGGGGTGGAAAAACACCTTGATAACTGCCGATCCTGCATACGACACCGATTCGCTATGTTCGATACCGTCAATCAACGACATCGAACGTTCGACCGAACCGGTCAGACGGTCCGCGATTTCCTTGGAGTTCATGCCCTTGTAATCCCACAGCATGGCCACCACCGGAATGTCGATATCCGGAAATATATCAGTCGGCATGTTGCGCAACACATAAGGAGTGGACAAAAGAATGAGTAGCGCCGCCACAATAAAGGTATAAGGGCGGCGTAGTGCAGTATTAACAATCCACATGGTTTCTCGGGAAATTCGATTGAGTAACGAGTCGGCTCTGAAAGGTCTAGCCGTTTTTAAACTATCGTTTCCCCTGTAAAGACAACAAATATCTGAATGTATGCAATTCACATACCAGCAAGGCGGCATCGCTTGGCTATTCCTTCTCCAGCTTAGTCATACACCCCAGGTATCCAGGCAAGTACCGGCCTCTTGTCTCGTTCCCACGCGCTACGTTCATCGATATACATACGTATGTCCTTCCTACAGTCCCTCACCTAACATTAGGTGAGAAACATGCCGATAGGCAGACCTTCCAGGTTTTAAAAACCTGGAAGGTCTAACTTGCAACGCTTCGAACGGAGCAAGAGGCATGCCCGTCGGCGTTGATCAGGGAAACGGCATCTGAAGGTACGATAATGTTGCCTTTGGTAGTAAGAAGCGATTGACCTATTCCGTAACACGGCCCAGTCATGCTGAAATTCCAGCAGCTTTTGTTGAAGCGCTGCCTCTATCGGAGCAGTTGCCGACGACAGCAAAGATGCAGGAGGTAGAGCAATGCAGGAGCTATTGCCGAAGCGGCGCAGTCGGTATGTCGACCCCCTCAATCGCACGGCCCATGTGGCGCTACGTGCGCGATTGAAGTAGAATTGCAAGGTTTTACCCCCTTCAATTCCTTTAAGATTCTACCGAGGTCCGCCATGCCACAATACCGTTCCCGCACTACCACCCACGGCCGCAATATGGCAGGCGCAAGGGCGCTGTGGCGAGCCACAGGGATGAAGGAGGAGGATTTCACCAAGCCCATCATCGCCATTGCCAACTCGTTTACCCAGTTCGTACCCGGCCATGTCCACCTCAAGGACATGGGCCAACTGGTGGCCCGCGAAATCGAAAAAGCCGGTGGCGTGGCCAAGGAATTCAACACCATCGCCGTGGACGACGGCATCGCCATGGGCCACGACGGGATGTTGTATTCGCTGCCCAGCCGCGACCTGATCGCCGATAGCGTGGAATACATGGTCAATGCCCACTGTGCCGACGCGCTGGTGTGCATCTCCAACTGCGACAAGATCACCCCTGGCATGCTGATGGCCGCACTGCGCCTGAATATTCCGGCTATCTTCGTGTCCGGCGGCCCGATGGAAGCCGGGAAGGTGGTCTGGAACGGGCAAACCCGCGCCCTGGATCTGGTCGATGCGATGGTCGAAGCTGCCGACGACCGAATCAGCGACGAACAAGTCGCCGCCGTGGAACGCTCCGCCTGTCCGACTTGCGGTTCCTGCTCAGGCATGTTCACGGCCAACTCGATGAACTGTCTGACCGAAGCGCTGGGCCTATCGTTGCCGGGCAACGGCTCCATCGTCGCGACCCATACCGATAGAAAAGAACTGTTCCTGCGTGCCGGGCGCACCATCGTCGAGCTGAGCAAACGCTATTACGAACAGGACGACGCATCCGTGCTGCCGCGTTCCATCGCCACTTTCGAGGCGTTCCAAAACGCGATGAGCCTGGATGTTGCGATGGGCGGCTCCACCAACACCGTACTGCACCTGTTGGCCTCTGCCCATGAGGCCGGCGTGGATTTCACCATGGCCGACATCGATGCCATTTCGCGCCGCGTGCCTTGCCTGTCCAAGGTGGCACCGGCCAGCCAGAAATACCACATGGAAGATGTACACCGCGCCGGCGGCGTGATGGGTATTCTGGGCGAACTGGACCGCGCCGGCGTAATCAACCGCGATGTGCCGACTGTGCATACGCCGAGCATGGCTGCGGCACTGGACCAGTGGGATATCCAACGCAGCCAGGACGAGACGGTCAGAGAATTCTTCCGTGCCGCGCCCGGCGGCATCCCAACCACCATTGCCTTCTCGCAATCGGTGCGCTACCCGACCTTGGACGACGACCGCGCCGAGGGCTGCATCCGCGACAAGGCGCATGCCTATTCGCAGGACGGCGGCTTGGCCGTATTGCACGGCAACATTGCGCTGGATGGCTGCATCGTCAAAACCGCCGGTGTGGACGATAACTCACTCAAGTTCACAGGCCGCGCCCGCATTTTTGAAAGTCAGGATGCTTCCGTGGCAGCTATTCTGAATGACGAAATCGTCGCCGGTGACGTCGTGGTTATCCGCTACGAAGGCCCCAAGGGCGGGCCGGGCATGCAGGAAATGCTCTACCCGACCAGCTACCTGAAGTCCAAGGGTCTGGGCAAAGCCTGCGCCCTGCTGACCGATGGACGCTTCTCCGGCGGCACCTCGGGGCTTTCTATCGGCCACGCCTCACCTGAAGCGGCCGAAGGCGGCGCGATTGGATTGGTCGAAGAAGGCGACACCATCGAGATCGATATTCCCAACCGCCGTATCCACTTGGCAGTCACAGTGGAAGAACTGGAACAACGCCGCGCCGAAATGGAAGCTAAAGGCGTGCAGGCCTGGAAGCCGGTCGACCGTAAAAGGACGGTGTCCGCCGCGCTCAGGGCTTATGCCGCGATGACCACGTCGGCTGCTAAAGGGGCGATTAGGGACGTTTCACAAGTTGAACGAAAATAAGAGCGGGGGACGCCTTATCAGAATTGATTTAGGCGAGTCGCGTGAGGTAGCTTATTCCGCCTACTGGGATGGCAAGCCGCCCGATGCAATACAATGTTGACTAGTTCCCAAGCTCCCGCTTGGGAATTCAGTGTAGGAAGCTCCAGCTTCCCGTCCCGCAAAGCTAAAGCTTTGCTCACTGGGTTCCCAAGCAGGAGCTTGGGAACCCGCGTAAAGTTTGAAAAATTGCGTAGGGCGGTTTCGCTTTAGCAAACCGCCAATCAACGCACACTATCCAATACAATCGAACATAAAAAATCCCCACTTGGAAGATCCGAGCGAGGATCAACTTAGATCATCCCGATCATGGCGGATTGCTAGTGCGAATCCGCCTTACAGCGTTACTCTGCTGAACTCATAAGACAATACGGATAAAGCTACGGATGAGAAAGTAGGCCGGAATAAGGCCATCCAAGCGCGTAGCGCAAGGTGGCGTTTCCGGCGAGTTTGGGTGGTGTTTGCCGGAAACACCGGCTTTCGCTACCGCTCGAACCGGCTTATTCCGGCCTACTGGACTGGATATTTTTATTCTCGAAATGGATTGTCCGTGAGAATGCTTTACCCCCCTATCATTTTGGTATTTGTAAATGGGGCGCGATGCGCCCCCTACCTCACTTTATAAATATTTATTAGCTCGACTACCCTCACACGAAAAGTATGCCTGATACCCCGAACTGGAATGACATTGACAGATTCATAGCGAATGTCGGAGAAGAGACAGATTTCCTTAGGCAGAACCGTTTGCTCGATGAAGAGGCATTCAATAATTTCGCGAAAGATCGAGGGGTAGGGGAGGTTGGCGTCGGCTCTGGTGACCCCGGTGAGTTTTTCAGACGAGGTTGGCTTCGTGCTGATTATGTCGACGAGAACGGCAAACCATACTTCCATCCGTTCCGTATCTATCCGCTCCAGCGCCTTCAAGCTGATCTACGTCGCGTTGCTGTAGGCATGCATGTAAGCCCCGAAAGTATGGATAACGATTCAAACTTTGAACTCAACGAACTCACGAGGTCAATTTCTGAACGATCAGCTGAGTGGAACCACCACATTGATCTGCTTGTGCTACTCGAGCCTGCGTATTGGCAGGGCATCATTGACCGCCACTCTTATTTATCACGCGTATCATGGGAAGAATACTTGGACAAACAGAAGGTGTACCGTGCGCACGTGGTCGAATTAATCAGGTGCATGAATCCTGCTTACTGGGAGCAAGTGCATGAATCGCTTCGTTGGGCTGCGGAGCAACTTGACCCGAACGGCGGATTGTACCTTCTGTTACGACTTGGATCGTGGGATTCCCGCAGGCGACTTAAAGGCCATATCTCCGGGAGTGTTTGGCTTAGGCAAATTGCCGAGGTGTTACGGCGCGCTTTCGAGGAAGTGGGCGAGGACATAAAATGGCCCGAGGAAGATGAAGGGTTTGGGCAATGGTTCTCCGATGAACGTCGCCGTCTTTATGGTAATGACAGGCCTTTGGACCATCCACTCGAATCAAAGCCCTATGTTGCATTAGAGTTCGGAGTGTTTACTGGTAGCGTAGTACGCTGGTATGTCGAAGGTGATACCGAATATTTTGCAGTCAGTGCCATTCTGCCGAAAGCTGAGAAAGGTGGCATCGAATTGGTTAATCTTCGCGGTAGCATTGAGGGCGAGAGATCGAATGCTCCGCTGCGCTTAGCTGATGGTCTTAAGCAGGACTGCGCACAGCGGCGATTCAGCATCATTTCATTCGATACTGATGTGAAAGAGAACGTAAAGGTAATACGTCAACAAATCGATCAGGATAATGTTGTTGGCTTTATTGCCGCTAATGAGCCAGATTTCGAATTCGGTAATTTTTCGCTTTCCGAGCTTGTTGAAATCGCCGCACGGCTGGACGAAGAGAGCGGGTGCTCGGGCGACGTTCTGCGCAATGAGGATTGGTCTGGCATCACAAGTGGTAGGGAGTTCGAAAGACGATATACAGAGTTGTCGGCGCGCAAGCCCAGATCTTTGAAAGGGAAGGAGTGGGGAATTGCATTGTCCCGCTACGCTGAACAGAATCCGAATCGCTCCGATACCGATGAGTACCGCTTGCTTTTGCTATCTATCGACGCGGCCCTGCAAAGCCGAGTCGCGAATTACGACGCTCAAGTCAAACACTTTCGCTTCGACCCGACAACATTCAAGCTTACTCGAGTCCTCAATCCCCAATCCGAAGTTGGCTAACTATCGAAGCTGACAAAAACCTCTCGTTGCTCGACTTTTGCAATTTATCTTTGATGCGTTAACCCGCGTAGATCCGATTAACGCAACGTAATCGGACGCATGCTATTCAATCATCGACGCATTCCCAAACCGTAAAAAAACATACCCAACTACAAACGCGCATTCATACCGGGAGGCACGTGATTCTTTACGGTAAACTTGTTGCAGCAGCATCACAACGATTTGTTAGTAGCGTAGGATGGCTAGAGCGGTAGCGAAACCCATCATAAAAAGTCATGGATGGGCAGCTCCACGCTCTTAGCAATTGCTCCCCATACGTTATTTTGCCGATACCGCCGGTGTTGATGTCGCAGGTCCGATACCGACAATCTGAACCGACGGGGTCAGGCCTTGCATTTGACATTATCCACCCTCTTTATCTGTCAAAGACCCTATGCTTCTTTACCCCCGATCATTTTGGTATTTGTAAATGGGGCGCGATGCGCCCCCTACCGGACTAAAAGAGCAGCATTTCCGCCAAATGCTAGAAGAATTGTCTGCCAAGTTTCCATATGATTAAGCCATTAATAATTGAATTAACAAGTTGTCGCGGATTTATCGCGCCAGTCCGGGGTGAATGATGGTTTAGGCATCTTCATCAAGAAATACTCTTGGGTTGGTGGTCAGAAGTTCAGCGATGGCTTTAGAAAACACAGAGACCTCATTTTGAACATACTGATCTAGATGACCGAATGTGACGAAGTCGATCATGTAAAATCCCTTGAGATTTCCTGATTCAAGATGACGGACAAATGTGACGCGACCACGATTATCAAGCGTTCGCTCAGTATCTGAAAGATCGTAGGCGAAAAGATGGTCGCGTAGTACAACCATGGGGAAGAAGAGCCAGATTGCTTTCCAATCTTGCCCTCTCGCGAATTTGAGAGCATCTGCCTTCCGGAATTCTAGGGACTTCGCAATTGGGAGGATCAGCGAGTCATATATGCCTTCATGGTTAGCTGTCCAATCTTTTCCTTTACGCACGATCTTGGAGAACTGCGTAGCCTTCCTAGATTCTTGGAAATAATAGTGCTTGTTCCGAAGACCGAGGTGAACGAATGGAGCAACTTCGTGATAAGAGTTTTCTGTTAGCATCTTCCTGTAGTGTTTTCTAGGGAATATGTATTCGCCAGGAACCGCATGAATTTGTTCGTGCTGATTCTTTGGTCGTTCGAGGAATACCAAGGGTGAGTCGAACGCTTTGCACTCGACTAATAATTCGACAAAGATCTGAATTTTGTTCGTTTCATCTTTGGCAATCTCTCGGATCGCACGAACGTCTATCTCGCGGGATTTTTCTTGCTCTGAGTCGAGGAACGCCCAATTCGTTTCAACGTGAAAGCCGAGGGTTTCAAGGCGAGTAGCAACGTCTTGTTCAAAGAGATAGCCTGACTGCTCAAGGGCTGCGATGATCTGTGCTTCGGTTGGTTTGTTCATATTTGTGGTAGGTGTCTAACGTAACGGTAAAGGGAGCAACGTTCACAAAAGTTTAACGAAGCCATGTAGCCGAGCTCTTTGACTAACAAATGCGTTTAATGAGACCGAGATTCATGAATAATAACTATTTGTCGCCTGCCAAATCGTCAAGATTATTGCTTGTTATGCCATCCGGGCGAGTGCGTAAATGTACTTTTGCTTTAGAGGGTTTGACTACGACGAGATCAATTATTCCTTTTTCAGTTAGCTCAATGGCTTTTTTTATAGATGTGAAATTTTGATTACCTTCTATTTTAATGTGTGTAATGTTGCCTTTTTGGTCATCCTTTGCGTCTACTACAATTTTCTTTTTGCTCATAAAGATAGTTCCTGTCTAGTGCATCGGACCTGCTGTTTTTGTCCGATATTTCGATGGTTGAACATGAAACCGGCTATAAATTTACCGCCACCGTTCCACATAGTATAAAAAATTAAAAGCCCGGTAGGACTAAGATTTATACTATATCATAATAAAGCATTTAGCGCTAATTCATGCTTACAACAAAGTCAATTTATATTTTTATTTTTTTTGTTTTAATTTATCAATATATTGAAAATAAAAGATTTAATTTATTTAGCTCAAGGGATTCAATAAATCAATTGGCGCATTAGTTGCCGTAATTTTGATGTGTGCGAGCCGGGTAATGGCGTAGTGTACGGTGAATCATAGGGGGACATACGTGTTTTCGATGCAGTTAATGTTCTGAAATCCGGAACCTATAGGGTCAGGCTTTACATTTGACAATATCCACCTCTTTATATTCCAAGCCAAATGCAAGGCCTGCTTGGCAATTACTCCCCATCCGTTATTTTGTCGATACCGCCGGTGTCGACGTAGCCGGCCCGATACCGACAATCTGCAATATCGTATCGCCATCCTTGGCACCATCATAATGAACTTCGTTGCCGTAATGGGTGACAAAGCTACCCGCCGGAACCGGTTTCAAATTGTCCGGGTTGTAATCGCTGCCGGTGCCAACCCACCAAGTACCGGAAATCACGGTGATGAACCGGTCATTCGGATGCGAATGCGGCTTGCTGTTGTGATGCGCTTTCCATTTATTCAGCACCACATAAAGCCCCGGTTTTGAAGGGTCGCCGACCAATACCGCGGATTCCGAGCCGCTGGGATTGGCGACCCATTTGATGTCATCGGGCAGCTTGATCGAAATCGCCTTGGGATCGAGATCGGCCGCCGATACGGAACCGAAGCTCAGGGCCAAACAGGTTGCCAGCGCTAAGCGTTGAACGTTAATAAAACCAAACATATGAATTCTCCAGTGATAATGCATGATTCGGTCGCAGATCAAGGCCCAGGCGGAATGCTGGCCTGGCTTGACTCAGGCGGAACCACCGCTTTTTCGGAATGCGGCGTACCGGCCGGTACCCACTCATACGGCACCGGTTGGCCGCGATACAGTTGGTTGTTGGCGGTCGCCCGGCCTGTCAGTTTATCCTTGCCGATACGGGAATAAGGATTGACGTATTCCCAAACAATGTCGCCGTCGCGGGTCACCTGGAACAAGCGGCCGCTCTGGCCTTCATCGATAAAGGTATTGCCGTTCGGCAAGCGGCGGGCGGCGCTGATATGGGTGCTGCGAAACGACCACGCAGGGCCGCCGGAATCTTCGCCGGTGTATTGCCAAACGATCTCGTTCTTGACCGGATCGATTTCCAGCACCCGAGAGCCGCCGGTTCTGGGAACCGCCGCCGTCGGGTAACCGGCCAATCCTTGATTGTCGAATACCAACAAGTTACCGGCACCGGGCAGGCCTTCGGGAATGATATGAGCGTCGTGCTGGGCGCTGATCTGGTCGACCGGCCTCGGCACATTGCGCGGCTGCGCTTGTTCTTCGCTGGCGGCTTTATAGTGCGGCCCCAGTCTCCAGGCGATCTTGCCGGTCTTCTTGTCGATGATCGCGATGAAGTTGGCGTTACGGGCGTCGAACAGCAGGTTTTCGGGATCGAAACGCTTGTCACCGGCCGCAAACCAGCGATTGGGGCCGACCACTTTCAGGTTGTTGACATGCAGGTAATCGGCAATATCGGCATTGCGCACCAACTTGAGTTCAGACGGGCTGAAACCGAATTCGTTGATATGCCCGGATGCGATCCATTTCCAGACCACTTCCCCGGCCGGGTTGACTTCATAAACGACATCGTCCAGCACCTGCGGCTGCTTAAAGCCTTTGACCGGATGCACGAGGTTAGCCAGCACCACGGTATTGCCGTTCGGCAGGCGCGCCCAATCGTGATGTTGCTGGGCGGCTCCGCCGGGCGCTTTGTCGCCGAACGACCAAACGGTTTTGCCGTCCCAATCCAGTTCGCCGACCGTCTTGGCAACCCGTCGGCTAACCTGCCCCGGCACCAAATCGGTTCCCGTACCTTCGGTCATTTCCAGCGTCACGAATACATGGCCCAGTTTACCGCCGTTCACAGCCGGATCGATCAGCGTGCTGTGGCTGGCGGCATCTTTCCATTCATGAACCGAATTTCCGTTCAGGTCGATCAGGTGAGCGATGTTGTCGCCGCCGGTGAACAGCACGAAGGAATTGAAGGCCTTGGCCGGATCGTAACGTGTCGTGCCGGTGGGGTAGATGCTGGGGGCTGCGCTTGCAGAGATGCTTAGCATGACGCCGACTGCACCCAGCATCGCTTGGGATAAAACCGGTGAAAACCGGGCGGTGCTACCGGGGCTGTTATGTGGCTTCTTAAAAGTAGTTGTCAGCGTCATGTATTGATTCCGTTAGTGATTGATAAAGCCAGCGCTCGCCACAACGACAAAGCAATTACCAAGCCAGCATAAGGAGCGGGCATTGGATAAAGTCACGCGGACTTGGATCGAGCCATAACCGGCGCCGATTGCCCGAAGCTGTGCAAGCTTTCGCCGCCGCAAAAAGCCGACACTTATCAGGTCGCGACCACGCCGACTTGTTGAGCAATGCGCAGCCTATCTGCAACGAAGTGAACGTAATTCAACAGTTGCTTTTTAACTGAACGTTAATTGACGCTGCTGTTATCGCAATATCATCTGCTGGATAGCTGCCTTTAAATCAACACATTACCCGCGGACCGTATCGAACCGCTCAAACCCACCCGATCCCGCTAAAGTTCAAGCGAAAATAATAGATGTTTTGAAACAATCATCTAAATCATTCTTTGTGTTCCTCACCAGCGACAGCAAGGGGCGATTAAATCCATGGCACGGAATCTGCTCACTTTCTAGCGCTATGCTGCCGTATATCGCCAGCTTGAGGGTCCATGTTGCCGGACTTGCAGGGCACGCGATTGGATTCGCTTAAAGCTCCCAAACCGCAACCCCGAAAGTCCATTACTTAAATATTAAAAAGAAAAAATACTATGAAAAATACAATCCTGTTGGGTTCGCTGCTGTTAAGCGCTTCACTCGCCATAGCCGCTGATCAGCCTGCATCTGTGACGCCTGTCGCTGCACCGGCACCCGCTCCGACAACGGTGCCTATTCCTGCCGCTGATGCGAAACCCAAAGAACCGCTGAGCTTTTTTGTCACCAGCGTAGGGATAGGAAAAGGTGCAGAGCTTGGCGGCTTGGCCGGAGCCGATGCACATTGTCAAAAGTTGG
>Ga0208124_100507_pt1 | contig 13075 bp, 16 predicted proteins | sample LakWasM104_HOW12_2_FD_183922 | JGI IMG/M metagenome (GOLD analysis project Ga0208124, IMG submission 183922) | Freshwater sediment methanotrophic microbial communities from Lake Washington under simulated oxygen tension - Sediment Metagenome... | ecosystem: Environmental > Aquatic > Freshwater >...
TCATTGGATTTCGACGCAACGATCGCTTTGGCAGCTAAAGTTGCTCCACACGTTGATATTCTGGAAATTGGTACCCCTTGTATCAAACACAACGGTATCGAATTGTTGAAAGCATTGCGTTCAAAATTCCCTAATAACAAAATTCTGGTTGACCTGAAAACCATGGATGCTGGCTTTTACGAAGCTGAGCCATTCTACAAAGCTGGTGCTGATATTTGTACCGTTTTGGGTACTGCAGATATCGGTACGATCAAAGGCGTAATCGACGCTGCCAACAAGTATGGCAAAGAAGCGCAAATCGACCTGATCAACGTTAAAGATAAAAAAGCCCGTACGCTGGAAGTGGTTAAATTGGGTGCACACATTATTGGTGTTCACACTGGTTTGGACCAACAAGCGGCTGGTCAAACACCATTTGCTGACCTGGGTCTGGTATCCGGTCTGAAAACAGGTGCTAAAGTGTCTGTTGCTGGCGGTGTTAAAGCTGCAACCACTAAACAAGTAGTTGATGCTGGTGCTGATATCGTAGTTGCCGGTGCGGCTATCTACGGTGCTGCTGACCCAGCAGCCGCTGCAACTGAAATCACCAAGATCGCTCACGGTGCTGGTACTGCCACTAAAGGCGGTAACAAGTTGCTGCCATGGATCATTGCTGCAGTTGCTGCTGTATTGGTATTCTCTCTGTTGGGCAAAAAATCTGAAGAAGCTGCACCTGCTGCTGAAGCACCAGCTGCTGAAGAAGTTGCTCCAGCTGACGCGGCACCTGCTGCTGAAGCGCCAGCTGCCGAAGAAGCTGCTCCAGCTGAAGCTGCGCCTGCTGCAGAAGCTGCACCAGCCACTGAAGAAGCTAAATAATCGACTGCTATCCTTACGGATCGCTTTTTGATTTGAAAAAGCAGCCCATCTGGGCTGCTTTTTTGTTTTTCATGACAGCTTTTTGCCAGTGTGGCAGGACTTGCTGTAAAATGAACGCAATATTTGCAAACTCTCTGTGATCACCTTTCCTCTCTTATATGTCACGTCAAGCTGAAGTCACGCGTAATACGCTAGAAACACAAATTACCGTCTCGATTAACCTCGATGGCACCGGCCAATCAGACTTGCACAGCGGTTTGGGCTTTTTAGACCACATGCTGGATCAGATTGCCCGTCACGGCATGATTGATTTAAAGATTCATGCCAACGGTGACTTGCATATCGATGCACATCACACGGTTGAAGACATTGGCATCACGCTCGGTCAGGCGTTTACCAAAGCCTTGGGTGATAAAAAAGGCTTGACCCGCTACGGTCATAGTTATGTGCCACTGGACGAGGCCTTGAGCCGTGTGGCGCTGGATCTGTCTGGCCGCCCGGGTTTGGCGTTTGATTGCACCTTCACGCGCGCCATGATCGGCGAGTTTGATGTGGACCTGATTCATGAATTCTTCCAGGGCTTTGTCAATCATGCACTGGTGACACTGCATATTGATAACCTCAAGGGTCATAATGCCCATCATCAGGCAGAGACCATATTCAAAGCTTTTGGTCGTGCGCTGCGTATCGCCGCGACCCCAGATCCACGTATGGCAGGATTGATGCCATCTACCAAGGGTGCGTTATAACGCCTGATTGCTAACCATGAGTCGCTTGCAAGTTGCCATTGTTGATTATGGCATGGGTAATTTAAGATCGGTGGCCAACGCTTTTAAAGCGGTGGCCCCTTCCATTTCTGTCGCCGTCACCAGCGATCCTGAGCAGATTGCACAGGCGGAGCGCGTGGTGTTTCCTGGACAAGGTGCGATGCCGGATTGTATCCGTGAGCTCGATGCACGTCATTTACGTCAGGCGGTGATCGATGCGACACAACAAAAACCGTTTTTAGGTATTTGCATCGGTTTACAGATGCTATTTGAGCATTCGGAAGAGGGTGATGTGCCTGGTTTGGGTGTCTACCGCGGTGAAGTGAAGCGCTTTCCTGCAGACAAAATGCATGATGAGCAAGGTGCTAAACTGAAAGTGCCGCATATGGGCTGGAGTCAGGTGCATCAAACACAGGCCCATGCTCTGTGGTCTGAAATCCCGGATCAGGCGCGCTTTTATTATGTGCACAGTTATTATGTCGCACCGGAAGAGATTGCGTTAACCGCTGCCACGACGGCTTATCCGTTCGATTACACCGGGGCGATTGCGCGTGATAATGTGTTTGCCGTACAGTTTCACCCGGAAAAGAGCGCCAATGCAGGCTTGCAACTTTTGCGTAATTTTGTAAACTGGAAACCCTAAACGGATTTTCAGTCGTTTTAGTCACTACTCGTTATTTATCTATTGAAAACAACATGTTAATTATTCCAGCAATTGATTTGAAAGATGGCCACTGCGTCCGTTTGAAGCAGGGCCTGATGGAAGAGTCCACAGTATTTTCCGAAGACCCGGGCGCTATGGCACGGCATTGGGTAGATAAAGGCGGTAAACGTTTGCACCTGGTAGATTTGAACGGTGCGTTTGCCGGAAAACCCGTCAACGAAGATGCGATCAAGTCTATTGTCGCCGCCGTGGGTGGGGATATCCCTATCCAGTTGGGTGGTGGCATTCGTGACCTCGACACGATCGAGCGTTACCTGGATGACGGTATCGGTTATGTCATTATCGGCACGGCTGCGGTTAAAAACCCAGGTTTCTTGCACGAAGCCTGCTACGCCTTCCCTGGCCAGATTATGGTCGGCCTGGATGCCAAGGATGGCAAAGTCGCTGTCGATGGCTGGTCCAAATTGACTGGTCACGACGTCATTGACCTGGCGAAAAAGTTTGAAGACTACGGCGTGGAAAGTATTGTCTATACAGACATTGGCCGCGATGGCATGCTGACGGGTGTCAATATTGAAGCCACGGTTGCGCTGGCGCAGGCATTAACCATCCCTGTCATCGCCAGTGGCGGTGTTACTAATCTGGATGACGTACGTAAACTGTGTGCGGTGCAGGATGAGGGCATTATCGGTACTATCACTGGCCGAGCTATTTATGAAGGCACGCTCGACTTCGCGGCAGCACAACAGTTGGCTGATCAGCTGAGCGGTCAATAATGGGCTGTGCCAAACGCATTATTCCTTGCCTGGATGTCACTGATGGCCGTGTGGTCAAAGGGGTGAATTTTCTAGAGTTGCGCGATGCCGGTGATCCGGTCGAAATCGCGCAACGCTACAATGATCAAGGCGCTGATGAGCTGACTTTTCTGGATATTACTGCCAGCTCTGATAACCGCGACCTGATCTTGCATATTATCGAGCGTGTTGCCGAGCAGATATTTATCCCTCTGACGGTTGGTGGTGGCGTGCGTAAGGTGGAAGATGTTCGCAGGTTGTTGAATGCGGGTGCGGATAAAGTCAGCATCAATACCACGGCAGTGCTCAATCCGCAGGTGGTTGAAGATGCGGCCAGCCGCTTCGGTTCGCAATGTATCGTGGTGGCGATTGATGCCAAAAAGGTAGATAACCAGCCGTTTGAGTGGGAAGTGTTCACGCATGGTGGCCGCAATCCCACTGGCTTGGATGCCGTAAAGTGGGCGCAAAAAATGGTCAGCCTGGGCGCGGGCGAATTGCTGGTGACCAGCATGGATCGCGATGGCACTAAAATTGGCTTCAATAACCCGCTCAATAAGGCGATTAGTGATGCCGTCGATGTCCCATTGATTGCCTCTGGCGGCGTTGGTAATTTGCAGCACCTGGTGGATGGCGTGACGATGGGGGGCGCCGATGCGGTGTTGGCAGCAAGTATTTTTCACTATGGTGAATTCACAGTACAACAGGCCAAAGACTATATGCGTGAACACGGACTGGAAGTGCGATGAGCTGGCTGGATCAAGTCGCCTGGACTGCTGACGGCCTGGTGCCTGTGATTGCACAGGAAAAAGACACTGGCAAAATCCTGATGTTTGCCTGGATGAATCGCGAAGCTTTACAGCTGACGCGCGATACCGGGCATGCGGTGTATTTCTCCCGTTCGCGCAATAAATTGTGGCATAAGGGTGAAGAGTCCGGCCACACGCAAATCGTGCATGATATCCGCCTTGATTGCGACGACGACGTCGTCTTAATTACTGTCGAACAACTGGGCGGGATTGCTTGTCATACTGGTCGACACAATTGCTTTTTCCAGCAATTGCAAGACGATGCCTGGGTCACGGTAGAGCCGGTGATCAAAGATCCGAAAGCGATTTACCATGAGTGATGTCTTGAATCGACTGTCCGAATTGATGGAGCAGCGTAAAACCGCCGACCCATCATCTTCTTACGTCGCCAAACTCTATGCCAAAGGCATGGACAGCATCCTGAAAAAAATAGGCGAAGAAGCGACTGAAACCGTGATTGCGGCCAAGGGCGGTAAAGCTGAAGAAATTATTTATGAAACTGCCGATTTATGGTTTCATACCTTGGTGATGTTGAGTCATGCCGGACTCAGTGCGCAGGACGTGCTGGATGAGCTGGCGCGCCGTGAAGGCTTATCTGGCATTGCAGAGAAAGCGAGCAGAACTGAATGAGTGCGGATTGTATTTTTTGCAAAATCGCTGCTGGCAATATTCCGTCTAAAACAATTTATGAGGACGAAGATGTCATTGTGTTCCATGATATTCGTCCCTTGGCCAAAACGCATTTCCTGATTGTGCCGAAAGCACACATCGAAACACTGAAAGACTGTACAGCCGAGCATCAGGCGTTGTTGGGCAAGATGATGTTGTTAGCGGCCAAACTGGCGGCCGAACAAGGCCTGGTTGGATATAAAACGGTGATGAATGTGGGTCGTGAAGGCGGTCAGGAAGTGTTTCATATTCATCTGCACGTGTTTGGCGGCGGCGCAGTTGCTTAGTACCACCAGACAAGATAAAGGAGATTACCATGGGTTCATTTAGTTTGTGGCATTGGCTGATTGTATTGTTGATTGTGGTGTTGGTATTTGGCACCAAGAAGCTGCGTAATATTGGCGGTGATGTCGGCGGTGCGGTGAATGAATTTAAAAAAGCCGTTAATGAAGGCAAGGCGGAGTCTAAGCCTGAAGAGTTGTCTGACAAAAACAAATAAGTGCTTACGCATTGTGTTTGATATTTCATTCTCAGAATTGCTGGTCATTGCTTTGGTTGCCCTGGTAGTTATCGGGCCGGAAAAGTTGCCAAAAGTCGCCCGCACTGCGGGCGCTTTTTTTGGTCGTTTGCAGCGCTTCGTCACGCAAGTGAAGGACGAAGTGAATCGCGAAACGCGTTTTGCTGAACTGCAAACGCTGCAGCAAGAAGTGCAGTCCGGCTTGCGGCAAGGCTATGATGAGATTGAGCAAAGCATTCTGCCGCCGGTGATGGCTGAAGCGGCGGCGAATAAAACGCCGGTGAGCGAAGCAGTTGAGGCGACCGTGGTCGATGTTGTCACGGTCAAAAAACCACGCAAGCCGCGTCAGCGTAAGCCTGTTGCGAATACTGAGGAAACAATTACCGAAGTCGCTCAACTAGCGGCAGAGCATGGCGAGCATAAATTGCTGGATGCCGATCCGCAGGCGGAGTTGTTTGCTGTCGCCGCGGAAGATCAGAAGAAGCCGCGCCGTCCGCGCAATGCCGCCAAGAAAAATGACGATACAGCGCCAGTGTCTGAACACAAACCGCTTGCTTAAGCCGTTCCGGATTTCCCTTCTATCATGACGCCGACCGAAAGTTTTATCTCCCACCTGATCGAATTGCGCCATCGTTTGTTGCGAGCGATTGTCGGGTGGCTGGTGGCGTTTGCTGCCTTGTTCCCTTTTGCCGATCGATTGTATAGCTTGCTGGCGGCACCGTTGCTGGCCAAATTGCCACAAGGCGCACAAATGATCGCGACCGCAGTCACCACGCCGTTTTTTGTGCCGATGAAAGTCACCATGCTGACGGCATTCCTGATCGCCTTGCCATGGATGATTTATCAATGCTGGGCTTTTGTTGCGCCTGGTTTATATGCACATGAAAAGCGATTGATCCGCCCCTTGCTGGCATCGGCAGTGGCTTTGTTTTTTATCGGCATGGCCTTTGCCTATTTTGTGGTGTTTCCTGTCGTGTTCAGCTTTTTGGTGGGTAGCGCACCGGCTGGTGTGACGGTGATGACGGACATTGCCGAATATCTTGATTTTGTGATTGGCCTGTTCCTGGCCTTTGGGTTTGCGTTTGAGGTGCCGATTGCTGTGGTGTTGATGGCGCTCATGGGCTGGGTCACGCTGGCACAACTCAAAGAATCACGCTCTTATGTCATCGTGGGTGCTTTTGTACTGGGGGCGATTTTCACGCCACCAGATATCGTTTCCCAGTGTATGTTGGCCATCCCGCTGTGGTTACTCTATGAAATTGGTCTGCTGGTAGTGCGCTGGCTACCGCAACCAGCCGCCAGCGACTCTGCTGTCAACTAAGAGCTATTGCGGGATTTTACTCGGTAGTGGGCGCTTACCTACGACCAATGCAATATTCACTTTCTTGCCGGCGCGTATGATGGATAAGGTGGCTTTTTCGCGTGGCTTGAGCATGGCAATAATATTCAGCATGGACTGACTGTCTGCCACAGGCTTATCATCAATACCCACCAGAATATCGCCAGGACGCAATCCGGCACGATCAGCCGGGCTATCCAGCAACACGCCTGCAATCAGTGAGCCGTTAGCCGTTTTCAGGTTAAATGACTCTGCCAGCTCAGGGGTGATGTCCTGTGCCTCAATCCCGATCCAGCCACGTGTGACCGTGCCGCTGGAGCTGATTTGTTCCATGACCTGTTTGGCAATACTGACCGGAATGGCAAAGCCGATGCCCATGCTGCCGCCGTTGCGCGAATAAATCGCACTGTTGATGCCAATCAGGCTGCCGTTGACGTCTATGAGCGCGCCGCCAGAGTTGCCCGGGTTAATCGAGGCGTCCGTCTGGATAAAGTTTTCAAAGGTATTAATGCCCAAATGGTTGCGGCCCAGCGCACTGATAATGCCTTGGGTCACGGTCTGGCCGACGCCGAACGGGTTGCCAATGGCCAGCACGACATCGCCAACTTTCATTTGGTCACTATTACTAAAGGTAATCGCTGGCAGATTTTTACGGTCAATTTTTAGCACTGCCAGGTCTGTGTCCGGGTCGGTGCCAACCACGGTAGCGGACGATTTGCTGCCATCACTGAGCGCCACTTCAATCTGGTCGGCCGAGCTGATGACGTGGTTGTTGGTCAGGATCAGGCCATCAGCGCTGACAATCACGCCGCTACCCAGGCTGTTTTCTGGCTGCTCGTCCTCTTCTTCCATTTCGTCGCCGAAAAAGTGACGGAACAACGGGTCATTTTTTAAGGCATGGTGAGGATCCTGGCTAATGCGTGCGGTGGTGAATATATTGACCACTGAGGGCATGGCTTTGCTGACCGCTGTACGGTAGCCGTTTTTTGCAATGGCAGCGGTAGTGTTGGTGGCGGCTTGTTTGGTGACCACTGGTTGGCTGGGTTGTGTTAATACGCCGGGATAAAATAACTTCAAGACAAACAAAATGCCCAGACAAACGGTGACGGCTTGTGAGAAGATAGACCAGAGATGTCGCATAATTGCAAAAGTAAGTGAATGTCTTAACAAATGCCTAGTATATATGAGAGTCAGAGATGGAATTGAATCTTCTTGTCACTGAGTTAGCCAATTTTTTACAAGTTGGCAAATTTCAAGATTATTGCCCAAATGGTTTACAGGTAGAAGGTCGGCCGCAAGTCAGGCGTATTGTCAGTGGCGTGACGGCTAGCCAAGCCTTGATTGAGGCGGCGATTGCGGCAGATGCCGATGCGATTCTGGTACACCATGGATACTTTTGGCGCGGTGAGGCTGCAGAGGTGACAGGCCTGAAACGTCAGCGCTTAAAACGCCTGCTGACACATGATCTGAGTCTGTTGGCCTATCATTTGCCGCTGGATGCGCATGCTGAAGTAGGTAATAACGTGCAGCTGGGTAAAGTGTTCGAGTGGTCAATCACACGTTATCTTGATGATAAAAACATGTTGCCTGTGGCTGAGTTGCCACAAGCCATGACGCTCGCGCAGCTGGGTGAGTATGTGAGCACCTGCCTGGGGCGGCAGGCGCAGTTGCTGGGTGATCCGCAAAAACAGGTGCGAACAGTGGCCTGGTGTACGGGGGCTGCGCAATCCTATATCCAGCAGGTGGTGAATGCCGGCGTGGACGTGTTTATCAGTGGTGAGGTCTCGGAGCAAACCTGGCACACCGTGTGCGAAACTGATACGGCTTACATTAGTGCTGGCCATCACGCCACTGAGCGCTATGGCGTGCAGGCCCTGGGGCAATGGATCGCCGAAAAGTATGGCATTGAGCACATTTATGTTGAGCTGGATAACCCAGTTTAGTTGATTAATATCAATGACTTATTGAATTAAATTTGGCTTGTTTCTGCGAAAAATGTATAATCGCGACTCAAGTTTTGATCACACTGTTGCCCCAAAAGGGTAGATTAAGGAAGCCAATGTCAGAAAACAAAATTGACAACAACTGTTTGTCGTTTTGCCAGCCATCTGAGGTGGATTTGCAAAAACGCGACTTCTTGGTGAAAGCTACGGTGGCTACAGGCGCTGTGGGTGTTGCCGCTGTCGCGGTGCCGTTTGTCGGCAGCATGTTGCCAAGTGAGCGCGCCAAAGCGGCCGGTGCACCTGTAGAGGTGGATATCAGCAAGCTGAAGCCAGGTGAGAAAATGACGGCCGAGTGGCGCGGTCAGCCAGTATGGATTGTGCGCCGTACACCAGAAATGCTGGCCAAACTGGTTAAGCATGACGATCAGTTGTCTGATCCTAACCTGGAAGTACCACAACAGCCCGAATACTGTAAAAACAAAGATCGTTCAATTAAGCCTGAATACGCTGTGATGTTGGGTACATGCACGCATTTGGGTTGCTCGCCAAACGACAACTTTGTAGAGACAGCGGAGTGGCCAGGTGGTTTTGTCTGTCCATGTCACGGCTCTAAATTCGACTTGTCCGGCCGTGTGTTCAAGGGTTCACCAGCACCAAAAAATCTGTTGATCCCACCACACCAGTACCTGACAGACACCACATTGCTGATTGGTGAAGATAAAAAGGCGGAGGCTTAAATATCATGGCAAATAATAATAAAACGATTGCCGCTGGCGTGCTGGACTGGGTGGATGCCCGTTTCCCGCTGACCAGTACTATCAAGGGACATCTGACCGAGTATTACGCGCCAAAAAATTTCAACTTCTGGTATTTTTTTGGTTCTTTGGCTTTATTGGTGCTGGTACTGCAAATCGTTACCGGTATCTTTTTGACCATGAACTACAAGCCAGATGCTGAATTGGCATTTGCTTCAGTGGAATACATCATGCGCGATGTGTTCGGCGGCAACATTATTCGCTATATGCACTCTACCGGCGCTTCCATGTTCTTTGTTGTGGTTTACCTGCACATGTTCCGTGGCATTATTTACGGCTCATACAGAACGCCACGTGAACTGATCTGGTTGTTTGGTGTGGGTATTTTCCTGGTGTTGATGGGTGAGGCGTTCTTCGGCTACCTGCTGCCATGGGGTCAAATGTCCTACTGGGGTGCGCAGGTGATCGTGAACCTGTTCTCTACCGTGCCATTCATCGGTCCTGACTTGTCCGAGTGGTTGCGTGGTGACTATCTGGTTTCCGATGCAACCTTGAACCGTTTCTTTGCTTTCCACGTGATTGCTTTGCCATTAGTGCTGTTGGGCCTGGTCGCTGTGCATATCGTTGCTTTGCACGAGGTTGGCTCTAATAACCCTGATGGCGTTGAAATCAAAAAGCATAAAGATAAGGCAACCGGTATTCCGCTGGATGGCATCCCTTTCCATCCTTACTACTCGGTAAAAGACCTGGTAGGTGTGGTCGCGTTCCTGATGGTGTTCTTTGCCATTGTGTTCTTTATGCCTGAGATGGGTGGTTACTTCCTTGAAGCTAACAACTTTGTTCCGGCTGATCCGCTGAAAACGCCGGCACACATTGCACCGGTCTGGTACTTCACGCCTTATTACTCCATCTTGCGTGCCGTGCCGCCAATCGGTATCTCGCAATTCCCCGGGGTCGTGGCGATGGGCTTGTCAGTTGTTGCATTTGCCTTCCTGCCCTGGTTGGACAGAAGCCCGGTGAAGTCGATTCGCTACCGTGGCAAATTGTACAAGCGCTGGTTGACCGCCTTTGTTATCAGCTTTGTTATTCTGGGCTATCTGGGTACGGTTCCGGGCGATGTCTGGGGTCAGTTCGGGCCGTGGCTGGGGGGCGCAGACCGTGCGACTGTGGTTGCCCGCATTTGTATGGCGATTTACTTTGCATATTTTGTATTAATGCCTTGGTACACCAAAAAAGATCAAACCAAGCCTGTGCCAGAAAGGGTGACATACTAATGATGAAGAAAATGTTTTTGCAGGCTTTCGCTAGCCTGACACTGCTGATTTCTGGCGTGGCATTGGCCAATGAAGTACACATTGATGTCAAGGCACCAATCAAGATGACAGATAAAGCGTCATTGCAGCGCGGTGCCAAGATTTTTGTCAATTACTGCTTGAATTGCCATAGTGCCAATTACATGCGCTACAACCGTTTGCAGGATATCGGCCTCACCGACAAACAGATCAAGGAAAACTTGCTGTTTGCCGGTGAAAAGGTTGGTGAGACCATGCGCGTCAGCATGAATCCTAAAGATGCCAAGAAATGGTTCGGTGCTGCACCGCCTGACTTGAGCGTTGAAGTGCGCGCGAGAGGCGCGGACTGGGTATATGCCTATCTGCGTAGCTTCTACAAGGATGACACGCGTCCAACCGGCTGGAATAACCAGGTGTTTGACAAAGTGGCAATGCCGCACGTGTTGTATGAGTTGCAGGGTGTGCAAGTGCTGGATCATGAAACACACACGCTGAAGCTGGAAAAAGCAGGCAAGCTGAGTCCTGAGGAGTATGACCAGTTTGCGGGTGATTTGACCAACTTCCTGGCATTTATGGCTGAGCCAGCCAAACAATCCCGCTACTGGATTGGCGTACTGGTATTGCTGTTCCTGTCTGTATTGTTCGTCTTGGTGAAGAAAATCAAAACCGAATACTGGAAAGATATTCGCTAATTGCAAACCAAGTCCGACACCAAGGCGTGAGGCCTTGGTGTCTTTTTTTATAGGGAAAATAAATTATGATGAGATTGTATTCGGGTACTGTCGATCCTTACAGTCACCGTTGCCGTATCGTATTGTTCGAAAAAGGCATGGATTTTGAAGTCATTGATGTTGACCTGACCAACAAGACCGAAGATTTGGCCATTTTGAATCCATATGGCGAAGTGCCGGTGTTGGTTGAGCGCGACCTCGTGTTGTCGGAAGCCAATATCATCAATGAATATATTGATGAGCGCTTTCCACATCCGCAGTTAATGCCTGCGGATCCTGTGATGCGTGCACGGGCGCGACTGTTCCTGTACAACTTTGAAAAAGACTTGTTCAGCCATATCAAGGATATTGAATCCAGTAATGAAGAGACGGCAGACAAGGCACGTAAAGTGGTGCGTGATAACCTGACGCAATTGGTGCCGATTTTTGGCAAGCAAAGTTACCTGATGGGTGATGAGTACTCCATGCTTGACGTTGCCATCACGCCATTGTTATGGCGCTTGGGCCATTACGGCATTGAGTTGCCAAACCAGGCTTCGCCATTGCTGAAATACGCAGAGCGTCTGTTCTCCCGCCCGATGTACGCGGAAGCCATGACGCCTTCTGAAAAGGCAATGCGTAAATAACGTCAGCCAGTCCCCAAGCAGCGCGAATACCCTTCGCGCTGTTTTTTTAAGGAAATTCGCATGAGCACTTTGATTCCTACCACCGCTTACCTGATACGTGCCATACATGAGTGGTGCGTTGATAATGGATTGACGCCACATCTACTGGTGAAAGTCGATGCGCATACGCGGGTACCTATGGCCTATGTAAAAAATGGTGAGATTGTGCTCAACATGAATTACACAGCGGTGAAAGATCTGCATATCGATAACGATGCAGTAGTGTTTTCTGCCCGTTTCAGTGGGGTTGCACAGCATATATATGTGCCAATTAGCCGGGTAGGTGGCGTGTTCGCGCGCGAAAATGGCCAGGGCATGTTTTTTGAAGTCGTGGATGGCCAGGCCCCGGAGCCGGGAACCCGGGCTGCAATGCCAGTAGATGAGGTGCCGGAAGTGCCTGCTGCTAAAAAATCTCACCTCAAGGTGGTTAAGTAGAAAAGGGCCTGTTTGCCATCGTCTGTGGCGCGATTTGTCTATATGCAGAAACGACGTTGCATTTTTTCAGCGAAAAATAAAAAATTCTTAAAAAAGCACTAGATCACTTCCTAAAAAAAGTGATATAGTTGCGCCTTCCTGAAATGCCGGGTTAGCTCAGTTGGTAGAGCAGCGCACTTGTAATGCGAAGGTCATCAGTTCGATTCCGATACCCGGCACCAAATTTATGTTGGCTGACATTGACGTCAGCGGCATTAACCGCGATAATCGCGGTCGATTTTTTGGAGAGGTGGCCGAGTGGTTAAAGGCGACGGACTGTAAATCCGTTCTCTCTGAGTACGCTGGTTCGAATCCAGCCCTCTCCACCAAAAAATGATTGCCTGTAGGTATTGCTGTAAAGCGGGTCGGTGAGAACCCTCCTTGGGTGTTCTGCATAGTGCGGGTGTAGCTCAGTTGGTAGAGCACTTGCCTTCCAAGCAAGATGTCGCGAGTTCGAACCTCGTCGCCCGCTCCAACAATAACAATAGGCAAAACGCCCATGTGGCTCAGTGGTAGAGCACTCCCTTGGTAAGGGAGAGGTCGCGGGTCCGATTCCCGCCATGGGCACCAGATTTGCTCTGTAAATATACGGGGCTTGGTAAGTAGTCGCGTGCAAGGGTGCTGTCATCCGCGTCGCATAATTTGTGAAAACAATTATTGGCTTTATTTAGTACTAATAAAGGAAAAACATCATGGCAAAAGGCAAATTTGAACGTACCAAGCCACACGTGAACGTTGGTACGATTGGTCACGTTGACCACGGTAAGACGACATTGACAGCGGCGATCACCACTGTATTGACGA
>Ga0208124_100509_pt1 | contig 13008 bp, 11 predicted proteins | sample LakWasM104_HOW12_2_FD_183922 | JGI IMG/M metagenome (GOLD analysis project Ga0208124, IMG submission 183922) | Freshwater sediment methanotrophic microbial communities from Lake Washington under simulated oxygen tension - Sediment Metagenome... | ecosystem: Environmental > Aquatic > Freshwater >...
CAGCAAACCACCGCCGGTGATGTGGGCCAGGGCCTTGATGGGGTGAGCGGCCAGCGCGGCCAGCACGTTCTTCACGTACAGGCGGGTGGGCTCCATGATGGCCTGCTTGAAGGGCTTGCCGTCCAGCGTGGCGGGCACGGTGCCCTGGCTTTCAGCGCGGTCAATGCACTTGCGCACCAGCGAGAAGCCATTGGAGTGCACGCCGTGGCTGGCCAGGCCCAGCACCACGTCGCCAGGGGCCACGTCCTTGCCGGTCAGGATCTTGGATTTTTCGACCGCGCCCACGGCAAAGCCGGCCAGGTCGTATTCGCCCGCCGGGTACATGCCGGGCATTTCGGCCGTTTCGCCGCCGATCAGCGCACAACCGGAGAGTTCGCAGCCCTTGGCGATGCCGCCGACCACGGCCGCAGCCGTGTCCACGTCGAGCTTGCCGCAGGCAAAGTAGTCCAGGAAGAACAGGGGCTCGGCGCCCTGCACCAGCACGTCGTTAACGCTCATGGCCACCAGGTCGATGCCCACGGTGTCGTGCATGTTCCATTCAAACGCCAGCTTGAGCTTGGTGCCCACGCCATCGGTGCCAGAGACCAGCACGGGCTCCTTGTAGCGCTTGGGCACTTCAAACAGCGCGCCAAAGCCGCCGATGCCCGCCAGCACGCCTTCGCGCATGGTCTTCTTGGCCAGCGGCTTGATGCGCTCGACCAGGGCGTCGCCCGCGTCGATGTCAACGCCGGCGTCTTTGTAGGAGATGGGGGTGGAGGGGGCAGAAGAGCTCATGGGTGGTGTGGTGCTGGTAGGCCCGCCGGGCGGGCTGGAATCCGGGGATTTTAAGGGGCACGCCCCGACGCACTTTCTCAGCCCTGTGGGGAAGGGGGCTTTGGGGTAGAACCATGCCGGACAGATTGCACCAGTACACCGGCCAGAGCCAGCGTGGCAAACAGGATTCCGGCACCAAACGTGGCACTGGCGCCCAGCCGGTCCCACAGCAGGCCTGCCAGCCCGCTGGCCACCAGCAGTGCCACGCCGCTGACCAGGTTGAACATGCCAAACGCCGTGCCCCGCAGGTCGGCCGGTGCGGTGTCAGCCACCATGGTGGCCAGCAGCCCCTGCGTCATGGCCATGTGCAGGCCCCACAGCGCAATCCCCAGCCAGGCGGCAGCGCCCCGGTCGCTGAAGGCCAGCAGCGCATCGGCAGCGATCAGCGCCACCAGCCCCCAGGCCAGCAGCGTAGTGTGGCGGGTGCTGTCTGCCAGTTTGCCCAGCGGGTAGGCGCCCAGTGCAAACACCACGTTCATCAGCACCAGCACCAGGGGCGTCCAGGCCAGCGGCAGGCCTCCCTGTTGTACGCGCAGCACCAAAAATGCCTCGCTGAAGCGTGCCAGCGTGAACACGGCGCCCAGCGCCACCACCCACCAGTAGGCGCCGCCCAGGCGACGCAGGTTCTCGCGGCGGATGGGGTTGGTGCGCACGGCGCTGGCGGCGCGCTCGGGCTCGCGCACGCCCACCAGGAGCAGTGCCACGCACAGGGCGGCCGGAATCACGGCCACCCAGAACACGGCGCGGAAGTCATTGGCCCACAGCAGCATCAGCCCCATGGCCAGCAGTGGGCCCAAAAAGGCGCCCACGGTGTCCAGGGACTGCCGCAGCCCGAATGCCGCGCCCCGCATGCCGGGCGGCGCAAGGTCGGCCACCAGCGCGTCGCGCGGCGCGCCGCGTATGCCCTTGCCCACCCGGTCGAGCAGGCGCGCCGCGACCACCAGGCCCACGGTGGGCGCGATGGCAAACAGGGGTTTGGACAGTGCACCGAGCCCATAGCCCAGCACCGCCAGTGGCTTGCGCCGCCCCCACCAGTCGCTCAACACCCCCGAAAACACCTTGAGTACCAGCGCCGTGGCCTCGGCCGCGCCCTCGATCAGGCCCACGGCGAGCATGCTCACGCCCAGCGTGGTGACCAGAAACACCGGCAGCAGGCTGTGGATCATCTCGGACGACACGTCCATCAGCAGGCTGACGAAGCCCAGCGCCCAGATGCTGGCAGGCAGGCGCTTGGCGGGGGCGGCGGGAGGTGTCATGGTGCAAGGCAGGGGACGGTGGTGCCGGGCGGCGGCCCAGGGGGCTGGCAGCAGACTAAAATCGCGGCCATTGTCGCCCAGCCCCTGCGAGGGAGCCGGTCGGTGACCACGCGCCGTATGCCACTTTGTCGCCGCGCCTGGCCGCAGTCATCGACGGCCCGGTGCCTTCCCACCCACTTGTGATGCCGCTGCTGACCCTCTTCCTGACCGCCGCTTCCGCACCTTCCGCCACGGTTCAGCCTGTACTGTGCGGGCGCCGCGCATGACGATGAAGCAACTGGCGCTGGACATCGGCCTGGCCACCGGGCCCACCCTGGACCGTTTTTTTGCCGGGCCCAACGAGGCCGCGCTGCAGCACCTGCGCCTGGCCGCCGGGGCGGGCAGCAGTGAAGCCACCCGCTCTCCGGTGCCCACCTACCTCTGGGGCGAGCCGGGCAGCGGCAAGACCCATTTGCTCCAGGCCGTGCGCCAGGCCCTGCGCGAGCAGGGCTCCAGCGTGGGCTGGCTCGACCCCTCGGTGGGCGAGCCGCCCGATTTTGATGAACGCTGGGCCGCCGTGGTCATGGACGACGTGCACCTGTACAGCACCGCCCAGCAGGCCACGGCCTTCAACTGGTTCGTCAATGCCATCAGCCCCGCCAGCGGTAGCCAGCGCTGGGTGCTGGCGGCTGGCGATCTGCCCCCCGCCGACCTGCCGCTGCGCGACGACCTGCGCAGCCGCCTGGGCTGGGGCCATGTGTTCCAGCTGCAACTGCTGGGCGAGGCCGAGCGCCGCGCCGTGCTGCGCCAGGAAGCCGACGCCCGAGGCGTGTTCCTGGGCGACGAAGTCATGGACTACATGCTCAACCGCTTTTCGCGCGACCTGGGCAGCCTGATGCAGCTGCTGGACCAGCTCGACGCCTTTGCCTTGCGCACCCAGCGTGCCATCACGATTCCGCTGCTCAAGACAATGCTCGAATCGGAATGATGCTGGAACCCACTTTTGCCTTTTTGTGAATCCGAATGACCTCTGAACCCCGCCGCCTGCGGCTTGCGCTGTTTGATCTGGACCACACGCTGCTGCCGCTCGACTCTGACTACGAGTGGGGCGAGTTCACCATCCGCATCGGCTGGAACGACCCGGTGGAGTTCGCGCGCCGCAACGACGAGTTCTATGCCCACTACCAGGCAGGAACGCTCGATGTACACGACTACGTGCGTTTTGCGACCGAGGCCGTGCGCCTGCGCGGGCCCGAGGCCGCAGCGGCGGCGCACCAACAGTTCATGCGCGAGGTCATCACCCCCGCCATAAAGCCTCAGGCGCTCGACCTGATCCGCCAGCACCAGGCAGCGGGCGACGAGGTGGTGATCGTCACTGCCACCAACGAGTTCGTGACCACCCCCATCGCCCAGGCGCTGGGGGTGCCGCAACTGCTGGCCGTGCAGCTGGTGCGCGACGCCAGCGGCTGGTACACCGGCGAGATTGACGGTATCCCGACCATGCGCGAAGGCAAGGTGCGCCGCATGGAACAATGGCTGGCCGAGCGGCAGCTCAGCTGGGCCGACGTGGAGAGCACCTTCTACAGCGACTCCATGAACGACGTGCCCCTGCTGGAGAAGGTGAACCACCCGGTCGCCACCAACCCCGACCCGCGCCTGCGCGCCCTGGCCCAGGAGCGCGGCTGGCGCATACTGGACCTGTTTGCCGAGCCTGCCAGCCAGACGGCCTCCTGACCCCCTGCGCTCGCAGTCCCCTGATATCTCCCTACCCATGATCAAGAAGTTCATCGACAAACTGCTGGGCAAATCGACGCCCGGGACCTCCGGTGGCAAGCCCCATTTTGGCAAGCGCGAAGAGGTGCCCGCCAGCGTGCACGGCATCAACCCCGAGCTGGTGGACCGCCGCGCCGCCGAGGTGGTGCAGACGCTCAAAGACGCCGGCTTCGAGGCCTACATCGTGGGTGGCGCTGTGCGCGACCTGCTGCTGGGCCTGCGCCCCAAGGACTTCGACGTGGCCACCAACGCCACGCCTGAGCAGGTCAAGGGCCTGTTTCGCCGCGCCTTCATCATCGGCAAGCGCTTTCGCATCGTGCATGTGGTGCACGGCCGGGGCCGCGAGCACGAGGTGATCGAGGTCTCCACCTTCCGCGCCTACCTCGACAATGCCGCAGCGGGTCAGGTGGCTGGCAACGAAAAGACCAGCAAGGCGCAGCTGTCGGGCATGCAGCATGCCGTGGACGCCAGCGGCCGCGTGCTGCGCGACAACGTTTGGGGCCCGCAGGACGAAGACGCGACGCGCCGCGACTTCACCGTGAACGCCATGTACTACGACCCGGTCAGCCAGATCGTGGTGGACTACCACAAGGGTTTGCAGGACGCGAAGAAGAAGACGCTGCGCATGATTGGCGACCCCGCCACGCGCTACCGCGAAGACCCGGTGCGCATCATCCGCGCCGTGCGTTTTGCGGCCAAGCTCAGCCCGCTGGGCTTCAGCATCGATGCCAAGTCGGCAGCGCCGCTGGTGCAGTCGCAGGCCCTGCTGGCCGAGGTCCCCCAAAGCCGCATGTTTGACGAAATGCTCAAGCTGCTGCAGACCGGGCACGCCATCGCCACCATCGAGCAGCTGCGCAAGCTGGGCATGTCCAAGGGCATCTACCCGTTGCTGGACGTGGCCGTGGAGCGCGCCGACACACCGTTTGTCAAAGCGGCCCTGGTGGACACCGACCGCCGCGTGAACGAAGGCAAGCCCGTGGCCCCCAGCTTCTTGCTGGCCTGCGTGCTGTGGGAAGACGTGCGCAATGGCTGGCAGGAGCGCCTGAACCAGCGCCAACACCCGCTGCCCGCGCTGCAAGAGGCCATCGACGAGGTGTTCGACAAACGTATTGGCGACGTGTCGGGCCGCGGCAAGCTGGCCGCCGACATGCGTGAGATCTGGGTGATGCAGCCGCGGTTTGAAAAGCGCGTGGGCAACACGCCGTTCGGCATGGTCATGCAGCCGCGCTTTCGCGCCGGGTTCGACTTCATGCGCCTGCGCGCCGATGTGGGCGAAGTCGAGGAAGCCCTGGCCGAGTGGTGGCAAGACTTCCAGGCGGCGGACGATGAGCGCCGCGACGACCTGATGGACCAGGCCAAGGAAGAGCAGAAGGTCCGCCAGAAAGCGCAGCCTGTGGTCAAGCGTGTGCCTCGCAGTGCACCTGCTGCGGCACCACGTGCCCCTGGTACCGCCCAAGACACTGACCATGCGGGCGGCGAGACCGAATGGGCCGCCGAAAGCGGCGCGCCCAAGAAGCGCCGCCGTCGTCGCCGCAAGCCCGGTGGTGGTGGTGGCGAAGGTGCAGCACCTGCTGCGGCTGGCGAGTGAGTTTGCCGGACGTGGGGGAGCAGGCTGAGCGGCCCTCTCGGGTCTATGTGGGCCTGGGGGCCAATCTTGGAGAGCGGCAAGCCGCCTTGCGCAAGGCTTTGGCGGCCATGGGTCAATTGCCCGGCACGCGGGTCCTGCGCGTGTCGCCGCTCTATGGCAGCGCACCGGTCGATGCCGGTGGCCCGGATTACCTCAACGCCGTGGCCGAGCTGACAACGACCCTGGCACCTGAGGCCCTGCTGGGTGCCCTGCAAGCCATCGAGCTATCTGCCGGCCGCGAGCGCCCCTACCGCAACGCGCCGCGCACGCTGGACCTCGACATTCTGTGGTTTGGCGACCAGGTGATCGACACCCCCACACTCACCGTGCCCCACCCCCGCATGGCGGAGCGCGCGTTCGTGCTGCGCCCCCTGGCCGATCTGGTGCCTGGGCGGGTGGATGCGTCGGCGTTGCAGGCCGTAGCGACTCAGGACATCCACCAGCTGGAAGGCCCGGCTTGGGTGGGCGCTTTATCGGGTGAATAATTTGCTCCTAAATTGGGAGCTTTTTGCGCTTTTTAGATAAGCGCCAGGGCCTGAAAAGGCTTAAAAATATTTCCCTCTGCATTGGCTTTGTGTGCGACAGATGAAACTGACGCGGTCCAACGCCAGTGCCACCGTGGAACCGGCTCCGCCGGGCCTCGGGTGGCGTCTCTCTCGGGGGCTGGGAGGCCGCAGCCGCAAGCCTGCCCGCGCAGGCGAGGACGGCATCGAAGGGGTGCCGCCTCAGGCGGCAGCACCGAGCGGATTGCGTCTCAGGGCGTCAATCGACTTTTGCCCCGGACGCCTTCACCACCTGCTGGTACTTGGCACGCTCGCTGGCCATGAAGCTGTCGAACTGCTGCGGCGTGGTGGCCACGGGCTCCGCCAGCAATGCGGCAAAGCGGGTCTTCGTTTCGGGCGCGTTCAGTGCCGCCACAAAAGCCTTGTTCAGCTTGTCGATGATGGGCTTGGGGGTGGCCGCAGGCGCCACCAGGCCCCACCAGGTGTCGATGGAGAAACCCTTGAAAGTCGCGGACAGGGGCGGCACGCCCGGCAGCGAGGCCGAGGCGTCGAGCGAGGTCACGGCCAGCGCCTTGAGCTTGCCCGCGCGGATATTGGGCGCGGCGGCGGCCAGGTTGTCGATGTTGAAGTCCACCTCGCCCGCCAGCAGCGCCAGCTGGGCCGGGTTAGCGCCCCGGTAGGGGATGTGCAGGGCATAAATGCCAGCGCGCTGCTTGAACATTTCGCCCGCCAGGTGGCCCGCGCTGCCGTTACCGCCGCTGCCGTAGTTGAGCTTGGCGGGGTTGGCCTTGGCGTAGGCGATCAGGTCGGCCACGGTGTGGATCTTGAGTTGCTCGGCCTTGGCGGCGTTCATGACCAGCACGTTGGGCACACGCACCATCTGCGTGATGCCCGCAAAGTCCTTGCCCGCGTCATACGGCATGCGCGCATACAGCCAGGGGTTGACTGCATGGGTGGCGGTGGCGGCTATGCCGATGGTCAGGCCATCGGGTGCGGCCTTGGCAATGGCGTCGGCGCCGATGTTGCCGCCCGCACCGCCCTTGTTGTCGATGATCACTGTGCCCAGCGAATCGCGCACGCGTTCGGCCAGTGCACGGGCCGTCACGTCGATGGGGCCGCCGGGGGCGTAGGGCACGATCAGGCGGATGGGCTGGCCCGTGTCCTGCGCCGAAGCGATAACGGGAGAAAGAACCGTTGCGGCGGCAACGGCGCTGGCGAGGAGGATGTTTCTGCGGTACATGGGTGCCATTGTGCAAAAAATTCGTAAGAAAGCTTATGAAGCCCTGAGGGGGTGATGGTCAGGCGAGGACGTTTATGCCGTACGAGGCGCGCTGAGGGCCACGCCCAGGTCTTCCACCAGCATGCCCAGTTCGTGCGATGAGCGGATGTCCAGCTTCAGGAAGATGGCGGACCGGTGCGTGTCCACGGTGCGTGGGTCGATAGGGCGCTCCGGGTCACGCTGCGCCAGTGCGCGGGCCACTTCCTTGCTGCTGAGGCCGGTGCCCAGCAGTTGGGCCACCTCTTGCTGGCGTGGGCTCAGGGCGTTCCAGCGCTCGCGCAGTTGCTGCTGCCGTTGCGTCTGCCGTGCCTGCGCTTGCGACAGCGCGGAGGCTTTCTCCACAGCGGCCAGCAAGGTGGCTTCGTTGCAGGGCTTTTCGAGCCAGTCCACCGCCCCTTGCTTGACGGCTGCGACGGCGGAGGACAGCTCGCCATGGGCCGACAGGAACACGGTCTTGAGCGCGCTGTGGCGCTGGCCGAGTTCGTGGAATACCTGCAGCCCGCTCAAGCCTTCCATGCGCAGGTCCAGCAGCACGCAGCCGGGGTGGTCCAGTGCAGCCTGCGCCAGAAAGGCCTCGCCGCTGTCGAAGGCCCGCACCGAGTACCCGCGTGCCAGCAGCAGTGCGGCCAGCGATTGGCGCACGCCTTCGTCGTCGTCCACGATGTAGACCACAGTGGGGTCCAGCGAGTCAGCGGCGATGGGGGCAGTGTCGTAGGTCATGGCGCGGTGGCATTCTCGTTGGCGGGGGGGCATGGCAGGCGGATCTCGAAGACCGCGCCGCCGCCTTCGCGATTGCGGGCCTGTAATTGGCCCCCCATGCTTTCAATGATGGAGCGGCAGATGTTGAGACCCAGGCCGAGACCGTCGGAACGTGTGGTGAAGAAAGGCTCGAACAGGCGCTCGGCGATGCCGGGCGGCAGGCCTGGGCCCCGGTCCAGCACTTGCACCAGCGCTTGGCCATCGTCTGCGGCCATGCGCAGCCGCAATTCGTGCCCGCCGGGCGGGGGCTGGTGGGTCTGCATGGCCTGCAGGGCGTTCAGGCCCAGGTTGATCACCACCTGCTCCAGCAGCACACGGTCTGCGTTCACCGGCAAAGGGGCGCCGGCCTGTTCCACACGCACAGGGATCCCCTGGCGGCGAGCCTCGGCGCGCAAGAGCAGCTCCAGCGACTGCTCCACGATGGCAGATAGATCGCAAGGCTCGCGGCTTTCAGGGTGCTGGCGCACCCAGCGGCGGATACGACCCACGATGTCGGCGGCCCGCAGCGCCTGGGCCGACAGGGCCTCCAGGCTGTCGTGGAGGGGGCCGGTCTTGCCCTGGGCGGCCAGCGCCCGTGCGGCAGCCGCATAGTTGACCAGGGCGGCCAGCGGCTGGTTCAGCTCGTGGGCCAGGGTGGATGCCATCTCGCCGACGGTGATCACGCGCTGCACCCGCTGCAGCTGGGTCTCGCGCTGCTGCTGCTGCTCTTCGGCCCGCTTTTGCGCGGTGATGTTGACCACCGAACTCATCCAGCCGATGTGCTGGCCGCTGCCGTCGATGAGGCGCGTGGTGTAGAACATGGTGTAAACGTCCGACCCGTCGCGGTGCCGCAGGCGGTTCTCCCGCCCTTGGGGAAACGCGTTGCCGGCCAGCACGGTGTCGCTGTCGTTCCAGTGCCGGTCGAGGTCATCGGGGTGCCAGTAGGGGTAGGGCGGCAGCTGGCCGATGAGTTCGTCGGCCCGGTAGCCCACCATATCGCACATGGCCGCGTTGACATAGACGATGCGCCCTTCGAGGTCGCGGGCGCGCATGCCCACCAGCAGCGAGTCCTCCATGGACTGGCGGAACGCCTGGGCCTGCTGCAGCGCGTGGGTACGCTCCTGCACGCGCTGCTCCAGTTCGATGCGGGCCAACCGGTTTTCGGCGAGGCGCCTCTCGCGCAACTGCCAGTACAGCGCACCCAGCACCAGCAGGCCCGAAGCCAGCGTGGCCAGTGCCCAGGCCTGTTGCCGCGCCAGGGCCACCACGCGGCTGTCGGCAGTAACGGTGAGGGTCCAGCCCAGGTCGGGCAGCTTCTCTTCGAACGCCAGGTAGCTCTTGCCGCCAGCGCCGTCAAGGCGCAGTTCAGTACCGGGCGGGTCGTCTTGGGGGTGCAGGGTCCAGGGCACGGCGCGCGGGGTCCATCCTGTGCCGTACTGTTCGTTGTGCTGCAGCTGCTGCACGAGTGGGGTGGGCAAGGGCTGGCTGGTGCGGTAGAGCCAGCCGGGCACGGAGCCGAGAAAGACGATGCCCCGCTCGTCCGTCACGAACACTGGATCGCGCAGCTGGGCCCATGGGTCCGAGATGGGTTCCATGCGCACCTTGACCGCCACCACGCCGATCACGCGGCCCGCATCGACCACGGGGGCTGAGACAAACAGGCCGGGTTCGCCCGTGGTCTTGCCCACGCCATAAAAACGGCCCGTCTGGCCCGCCAGGGCATCGCGAAAGTACGGCCTGTTGCCGTAGTTCTGGTGCACAAAGCTGTTGGGGGTGTCCCAGTTGCTGGATGCGAGGGTGAGGCCCTGCGGGTCCATCACGTACAGCATGTCGGAGCCCACATGCTGGTTCACCGCCTGCAGGTAAGCGTTGGCTGCGTCGCGTACGGCCTGCGATGAAGGTTCCTGCAATAACTGGCGTACCAGCGGGTGCTGCGCGGTGGTGAAGGGCAGGTAGTTGTAGCGCGTGGCCACGCCACGCAGCGCCAGGGCTTGCACCTCGCCCAGGCGGCGCAGGTTGTCCCACTGGGCGTCGCGTTCGCTCTGTTCTGCCCATTCGCCCGCGCCCCAAACCAGCAGGGCCGCCAGGCACAGCAGCGTGGCAATGAAGCCTCCGCGCCGGACTTGATGCCAGCGGCGGGGCGCGCCCTGCGGGGCTGGCGGGGCGGGCGCTGCACGCACCATGGGTCGTGGTCCAGGTGTCTTTATCGGCCTTGCGGGGGCGTGTCAGCCGCCGTGTTTGTCGGCTTCCGACGTGAATGCGTCGGCAAAAAACTCTTCCGGCGGCAGGCCGCGCTGGGCGCTGTAGGCGTCACGGGCGGACTCGACCACGATGGGCGCGCCGCAGGCATAGACCTGGTGACCTGAGAGATCCGCAAAGTCGTCCAGCACCGCCTGATGCACAAAGCCTGTGCGGCCGGTCCAGCCGTCCTCGGGCAGCGCGTTGGAAATGACCGGAACGTAGCGCAACCACGGCAATTCGGCCACGCGGGCCTGCACCCAGTCGGCCAGGTACAGATCGCCAGGGCGACGGCCGCCCCAGTACAACACGGTGGGGCGGCTGATGCCCTTGAACTGCAGGTGCTCGATCAGCGCCTTGATGGGGGCAAAGCCGGTGCCGGATGCCAGCAACACGATGGGCTTGTCGGAGTCTTCGCGCAGGAAAAAACTGCCAAACGGACCTTCGACACGCAGGATTTCCTTCTCTTTCATCGCTCCAAACACATGGTCGGTGAACTTGCCGCCGGCCATGTGTCGAATGTGCAGCTCCACGCCCGGTGCCTCTGCCTGGGTGTGCGGCGCGTTGGCCATCGAGTAAGCGCGTCGGGCGCCGTCGCGCAGGATGAACTCAATGTACTGGCCCGCGTGGTATCGGAAGGTGTCTGCGGCAGGCAGCTGCAGGCGCACCTTCATCACGTCGTCTGATTTCTTTTCGAGCGAGGCCACGCGCACTGGCATCTTCTTGACGGGGTAGGCGCTTTCGTCGGTGACCTGGCGCGATTCGAGCACCACGTCGGACAGTGGCTGTGCGCAGCAGGTCAGCACCAGGCCTGCGGCCTCTTCGTCGGCCGTGAGGGCCTTGGATTGGTGGGCGCCGTGCTGCACGGTGCCGCTGAGTTTTTTGCACTTGCACGAGCCACAGGCGCCGTCCTTGCAGCCGTAGGGCAGGCCCACGCCACTGCGGATGGCGGCGGCCAGGATGGCTTCGCCCGCATTGGCACTGAAAGCGCGGCCACTGGGCTGCACGGTGATCTGAAACGCTGCGGTGGTGGCAGCCTCGGCGCTGGTCATGTGTGGGTATCCTTGGAGTCGTCTCTAGCTAAGCAAACGGACCCGATTTTGCCCTCAAACCAGAACCCCCTCGGCGCGCTGCCAGCGCGCTTTCGTCGCGAACGCCTGCTCATCGTGGGCTGTGGTGATGTAGGTCAACGGGTGCTGCGCCATCTGCAGACGGGCCCCGGGGCCGGGCGCATGCAGGTGCTGGCACTGACCTCCAGCGCTGGGCGGGTGGCGGAGCTGCGGGCACAAGGGGCCCGGCCTCTGGTGGGCAATCTGGACGATGCAGGCACCTTGCGCAGGCTGTCCGGCCTGGCGACGCGGGTACTGCATCTGGCGCCCCCGCCGGGGGAGGGCGCAGGGGGCGATGCCTGGTGGCGTGACCCCCGTACCGTGGCGCTGACTCGCGCGCTGCGGCTGCGCACCTTGCCAATGTCGTTGGCCTACGCGTCCACCAGCGGTGTGTATGGCGACTGCCAGGGGGCCCTGGTGCCAGAGACCCGGGCCGTGGCCCCCGGCACACCTCGCGCCCAGCGCCGTGTGAATGCCGAGCGCGCCGTGCGCCACTTGGGCCGTGCCGGCGTGCGGGCCACCGTGTTGCGCATTCCGGGCATCTACGCCCCCGACCGCGAGGGCGGTACGCCTGAGGCCCGCTTGCGCCGGGGCACGCCTGTGCTGGTGGCCGAGGACGATGTGTTCACCAACCACATCCATGCCGAAGACCTGGCGCGCGCCTGCATGGCGGCTGTGTGGAAGGGGCGTCCGCAGCGCGCCTACAACGTGAGCGACTCCACCCACATGAAGATGGGCGACTACTTTGATCTGGCGGCTGATCTGTATGGCCTGCCTCGCCCGCCGCGCGTGCCTCGCAGCACGGCGCAAGAGCAGCTGTCGCTGATGCTGCTGAGTTTCATGAGCGAATCGCGCCGGCTGGACAACCAGCGCATGCTGCGCGAGCTGGGTCTGCGGTTGCGCTACCCCAGTGTGGCCGAGGGGTTGCGAGCCTGAGAGGCTGGAGAAATCCGCGCTCTCCTCACCTTGCCCACATGGGCGCCCGATCAGCGGGGGTAGCTATTGCCCTGGGCGTCGTAGCAGCGGAACACGTTGCACTGCGTGAATTTTTTGGGGGTGGGCGCAGGCGGTTGCACCGGCGTAGGCCGCACCGGGTAATGCGGTGGGGGCACGACGACTACGGGCGTCGTGGTGCTAGTTGACCGTGGGCGGGACTTCTCCACCTCCGCATAGCCCTGAGGGCCCAGGCAGTCCAGGTCGACCTGCCGCTGCGCTGCCTCCACCCGCAGGTTTTGTTCGTAGCCGCCGCCGGTGACGCTGCTCAACACCACATCCAGGTTGCGCCGTGAACGGGCGCACTCCGGGGAGCGTGCGTAGTCTGTGGTTTTGGCAGGAGCGGTCTGGTCGCGTTGCGTATTGCGCCGTGATTCGTTCTCTGCGGCGGTCGCCTCGGCCTGCAGGCGCTGCTGTTTGCGCGCCAGCGCCTCGGCGGCTTCTTCGCGCTCCTGCTGGATCTCCTGCGGAGTTTTGCGGGCCTCCACCTCACGCACGGTGGTGCCGCTGGCGCATTTGCCGTCGGTGTAGGTGACCTTGCCCGTGGCAGCGTCGGTGCAGCGCACCACCTGCGCCTGGGCACCCAATGGAGGTAGTGCGCCCAGAAAGACCACGCACAGGCCAGCGATAAGGGTATGGGTACGTGGTTTCATGGTGGCTGGAGAGTTGTGGGGGGTAGCGGGGTCAGCGCCAGGCCATC
>Ga0208124_100510_pt1 | contig 12987 bp, 11 predicted proteins | sample LakWasM104_HOW12_2_FD_183922 | JGI IMG/M metagenome (GOLD analysis project Ga0208124, IMG submission 183922) | Freshwater sediment methanotrophic microbial communities from Lake Washington under simulated oxygen tension - Sediment Metagenome... | ecosystem: Environmental > Aquatic > Freshwater >...
CTCTGTAAATTGTTGTTCGAAAGGACCCAGATACAATTCGACATTATCAAATTTGGTTTGTCCAAAATCCGGTACTAATATCGCATCTAAAGTAAACGCGTCGCTAATGCCGTATTTGATGTCAAGACCGCCTTTGATATCTCCTTTGGTTTTTTCCAATTGATTAGCATTAACATATACGGAAGAATAAGGAATCAAGAAGAGTCGGGTAGGAGTTTCAATGTTATCAATACCTTCTAAAATACCAGATTGCGCACTTTCGTTACTGATTTTAGAGTCGATAAAGTTCCAAGTATAGGTTTGCCTAGTTCGTCTTAATTCTCGGTAAAAGTTCAATCCCCAAGTTTGTTTTTCTTTTTGAGAGAAACGTAAAGCAGCATATGGTATCTTGATTTCTACCGACCATCCGTAATCCGTCATCGCCACTTTACTGTCCCATATAGCATCCCAAGTAAAGTCTTCACCATCTTTATTAGTAAACAAACAATCCATTTGAACGCCCGCAGCGCTAACGAAAAACCGAAAGTCTTGTTGTCCGTCGTTCAAGCCGTTTAAGAATACCCCAAAATGATCGGCAGTCCCAAAATTGTCACGTTGTGTAATTTCTCGCAAGATTTTGGCGGGCTCATCATCATACATTTTAGCAGCTATGTAAATAGCATCGTCATTGTAGGCGATTTGAACTTCTGTCTTTTTACTATCGTCAGCAGGTTTTCCGTTGTCGGGAGTATACATGATGAAGTCTTTGCCTACAGGGGCATATTCCCAAATGGGTTCATCAAATTTTCCGTCAACCGTAATATTTCCAGAAGCTACCGCATTCAACACCTTTTTTTGAGCAAAAGAAATCGAGTGAAAAAGGAAGAGTGGAATTATGAAAAAGTAAGAAAATTTACCCATAAAAACAGCGGTTGGTCTAACAAAAATAACTATTAAATTGATTCATACAATACTAAGGCAATAAAATAGTCCTGTAGTCGTTTTGTGATTTGCGGTTTGCGAGAGAAATTCTTGCACCGCTAAGAAAGCGTTTTTTTTACAGAAATTACGTATTTAATCGACGAAATGTGTAGATTAACGTATTTTTATGAAGATTAACTTGGTTTCGCTTCGGGTATGTTGTATTTTTGTAATCCCAAATCTATGGTGTAACTTAAACTAATTCAATGAAATATAAACTATTGCCTCTAGTCCTGTTTTTCTTGATGTCATTTACGACCAACAAAAACACTTCCGTAGATCCTAAAATTTCTACAACTACAACGGCAACTTTTGAAGCAAAGGTTGCATCGATTTACAGTACTTTAAAAGCAAATCATCTGGCCTTGCCGCAACTAACTTGTTTTTCTCAAGCATTGATGGGTTTTTATGAATTGAAAGAACACCATTTGGTTCAAAAAGATTTGTTGACCTTAATTGATTTTAGCATGTCTTCCAATACCAAAAGACTTTGGATTATTGACTTGGCAACCAACACCGTTTTACTCAATACCTTTGTAGCGCACGGAAGAAATACAGGAGAAGAATTTGCACAATCATTCTCCAACGATGCCTCGTCCTTCAAAAGTAGCCTCGGATTTTATGTTACTGGCGAAATATACAATGGCAAACATGGGATGTCGTTAAAATTAGACGGACTTGAAAAAGGGATCAATGATAAAGCACGTGAACGAGGTATTGTGATGCATGCCGCCGATTATGTTTCAACCACCTTTATTAAAAACAACAAACGATTGGGAAGAAGTCAAGGTTGTCCTGCCATACCGGCCGAATTGACTAGTGAAATCATTCAGACCATTAAAAATAAATCGTGTCTGTTTATCTACCATCCTTCCAGAAAAATAGTAGAGAAAACGAACTTGTTTTCTTAAACAGCAACACTAAGTTCCTTTTTGTACATGGTGTAGTGCACGCCAATTGTATCTATTTCATACGGCTCTCCAATTTGAATAAATCCCATTTTCTTGTAAAAATCTATGGCAATGATTCGGGCATTGAACCAAATCGTGTAGTGCTTCTCGTTTTTTAAGTAAGATTCTGCATGTCGCAAGAGCGCAGCACCATACCCTTTCTTTTGATGGTCGTCAAGAACAGCCATGCCTCTGATTTGGAATTGCTTGTCGTCTGCAAACAATACATTCTTAGTTCGGTAAATAGAGACAACGCCTACTAATACCTTTCCTTCAAACAATCCAAAATGCGAATGAAGGTCCGAATCATCCCCCGGATAAATACATTTCTCAAAGGCTTCTCCCTTTCGTAAAACAGCATGTCGAATCGGGTAGGTGGCAGCAGCAGTAATCTTTTCTATCGTAAACATTTTTTGGAAGAATTGAAGTCGGTAACAAATTAAAACTGAAAAGGTTGGTTCTGAAAACAAAACTTAGCGCAAATAAAATACAAATTTTATTAAAAAAAACTTGCAAAACTATAAAGTTATTATTTATATTTGCACCACCAAAATGCGGAAGTAGCTCAGTTGGTAGAGCTCCAGCCTTCCAAGCTGGTTGTCGCGAGTTCGAGCCTCGTCTTCCGCTCTAAGAAAACCCAAACTGAAAAGTTTGGGTTTTTTTATGGTTCTGTTTTGGCGAGAAGTTTATCCCGAATACTTTCGGGAAGCCTCGTCTTCCGCTCTAAGAAAACCCAAACTGAAAAGTTTGGGTTTTTTTGTTGCTCAATTTTGAGCCGATAATGTTACAGGGATTGAAAATAGGCATTTGACTTTTGCACCTCTTTGTACTCCTGGAATCCATTTTCCATAACTTTCAAGCACTCTAATGGCTTTTTCATCCGTTTTGGCTTCGGCCGTCGCTCTGCTAACAATAGTATTTCGAAAGGTTTGAAAATATAGGCAAGAGAAATAGCTTCTTCTTCATGAATTCGATGCATAGGGATATTGGAAAACATCGATAAACCATTGGGAATTACCAACGAAGTGAAATATTAAAAAAGAATCATGAGTCTTAATCTCACTGGGTTTGTTTAAGGTGTTTCGAGTGCCAAAGCAGGCATCTTCTTAATATCACCTGCTGATTTTACTACCATATCACCCGACAAAGTAAATCCAAATCGACATATATTGTTCGGTAAAAAATACTAGAAGTGGTTGCATCTTCACATCGCCGCCAAAAACAATGACGGCCACCTTTTCCCAGAGCCAAGAATGAGAGGCAATGTATTTATCTATTGACTCCATTTAAAAAGGGATAAGAGTTTTGAATCACAATTTGGTGTTAGTGCTAGTAGGGCATAATTTTTTACAGGTAACCCATAATTTTTGAGGATAGGGAAATCAAAATACGGATTTAAAAGATAATGGGTGTGTATTAGATCTTTTTAACTGTTCAGATAAACAAATGCTAAGGAAAAATTTATTTTTTAGTTTCAGAATGACCCTTTGTAAACAGAAAAAGAAACGGTCTTTTCACTGTCAAAAGGCACTCCTCTTCGTCTGGCTGGGTTCCATTTTTCGAAATTTTGGAGAACTCGAACCAGCTCCTCATCAAGCCCATAACCCATCCCTTCCAAGATTTTTACTTTTGTAATCCATCCCTCTTTACTAATGACAAATGATATTTTGATGCGCCCACTTAATTTATTTTGTATAATTTTTGCTGGTACTCTAATATTGTGCTTTAGATACCGTTTTACTTGAGAATTAGTTTGGTTTGGAGTAGCTGGTTCGTCTAAAGCAGCATAAGGAAATTCATTTTTTAAAGAATCAATAGACACGCCCGAAACCAATAGGCCTCTTTTATATTTTTCTGTAAAACTAGTTTTGTCACGAACATCAAATCCGGTCCATAAACCTTCTTGAAAACCATTTTTCAATTCGCCTTCAGAATAGGAGGTGGCGTCATCATTTTCATAGTGACCATTTCCATCGATTATTCGATGAATTCCAATCTTCGACCAATATTGATTTACCTTCAAAACAGGTTTCTTATAGTCACTTAATGGGAAAAATTCTCATTCAGACTTAATATTTCCTTTTTCGTACCAAGTGTAAAATTTACCTATTGGAACATTATCTTTAAAATAAAAAATAGATGCTTTGTTCCCGTTTTCATAGTAAGTAAGGTACTGACCAGCTTTCTGTAAGTTATACTTGTCTTCATAATTCCCAATTGCTTTACGTTTGCCAGATTTATAATAGTCGTAAACCTTACATCCGGGGGAGTCAGTATAAAAGTCTTTCATTACTCGAAGTATTTGATAATTATCTTCATTCGCCAGTATCTCCAGTGAATCCAAATAGATGACGAGGTCTTTTGTGTTTTGTGAAAAAACCAAAAGGGGCGACAATAAAAAAAAGCAGATATTTCTCAATATTAAATTCTTTTAGAATTGATTTTTTATGGACCAGAAATGTTTATCGGAAAGGAATATTGAACTCTTCGTATGACACCACGTAATATGCCAGGCTCCCAAGCAGGAGATTTGTATAGTAATTGAGTAGCTTCTGAGTCAAGCTTAGGATGAATCCCTTTAATTACTCTTACATCACCTATAGAACCGTCTTTTTCAATCACAAAACTCAAATAAATTTTGCCTTTAACATTAGATACGTCCATCGGGATTCTAAAGTTTTTAGCTACAAAGCGGTAAAAACTGTCAATGCCGTTTTTTGGCAGTGGTTTTGTATTTAATTCTTTATAATTATAAAGGTTTCCCAATGAATCTATGCTTGTTCCAAAAATCAGTACTCCATTTTTATACTCTTCAGTAAAGGATAATTTAATTTTCTTCTCAATGCCAATCCAAATACTGTCCTTTAAACCAGCAACTAGCTTCCCAGAACTTTCAATTTTATCAACGTCATCTCGGTAAAATCCATTTCCATCCATAACTTTTTGTTGGCAGTTTTCATCCCAATGTTGGTCAATTCGTAAAATACTTGGATCTCCATTTTTGTCCTTATTAATTAGATATTCTCCAACCAACTTTTTTTCACCACTTTCATACCAAGAATAATAAATCCCAACTGGTACTGCTTTATCATAGTTGATTAATTCCTTTTTTTTTCCATTTTCGTAGTATGAAACAAATTGTCCTTTCTTAACAAGAAAGTCACGACTGGTGCTTTTTCCAATCATTTTTGGTTGCCCCGAGTTATAATAGTCTGTAAAAAGATACTCGTTTTGTAATGTTCCATAATTCTTGACTATCCTTCTGTAAACCATGTTTTCAGGAGTAGTTTCAACTAATAAGGAGTCGAGATAGTATTCTCTGTCATAAGAAACTTGTGCGGGACTTGTGAGAGAAAGAAATAAAAAAAGATTCAAGAATAATGCTTTCATCTGTTGTAAGTTAGAGAGTCTCTACACCGCCACAACACCCTTAATATGAGGATGAGGTTCATAACCTTCCAAAGTAAAGTCTTCAAAGGTAAAATCAAATATGTTTTTCACCTCCGGATTCAAGAGCATCTTAGGCAACCGTCGTGGCTCCCGCGACAATTGCAATTCTAATTGCTCAAAGTGATTGTTGTAAATATGAGCATCGCCAAAAGTGTGAATAAATTCACCCACTTGCAAGTCGCAAACCTGAGCAATCATCATCGTCAACAATGCATAAGACGCAATATTGAAAGGAACACCTAAAAAGATATCCGCCGAACGTTGGTACAACTGACAAGACAATTTTCCATCAGCGACGTAAAATTGAAAGAAAGCATGACAAGGAGGCAAAGCCACTTTTCCATTGGCCACATTCTCCGAAAATGATTTAGTAGTGTCTGGCAATACCGAAGGATTCCAAGCCGAAATCAACATGCGTCGGCTGTTAGGGTTTTGCTTTAATGTCTCAATTAATTCTGTAATTTGATCAAGCTCTTCACTGTTCCAATTGCGCCATTGGTGCCCGTAAACCGGACCTAAATTCCCGTTTTCATCCGCCCATTCGTCCCAAATCTTAACACCATTTTCATTCAAATACCCAATGTTCGTCTCACCTTTCAAAAACCAAAGAAGTTCATAAACAATCGACTTTAAATGCAGCTTCTTAGTAGTAACCATTGGAAAACCTTCGCTCAAATCAAAACGCATTTGGTATCCAAAAACACTTTTGGTGCCCGTTCCCGTGCGATCTCCTTTTTGGGTGCCGTGTTCTAAAACATGTTTTACTAAGTCGTGGTACTGCTTCATGATGGTTTGATTTTGTAGGTGCTTGGATTTACCTCTTTGAAATTCAAAAACTAAATCTCTCGTTTCGAAATTTCGTCTCGAATTTTCGCGGCTTTTTCATAATCTTCGTCTTGAACCGCGCCATCTAACAATTCATGCAATTCCGATAAACTGTGTTTGGTGTAGGTTTCTCCTGATTGATTGCTTTCTTCCAATCCGAAAGTTTCTGGAGTCGAAAGGATATCATCCAACCCGTCGTTTTCTTTATTGGCTTCTAACGGGTTGTTTTTTAAATAAATTCCCGCTTTATCTAGGATATTTTTATAAGTAAAAATAGGGGCCGCAAAACGCAACGCCAAAGCAATAGCATCTGAAGTTCTGGCATCAATAATCTCCTCAATCTTATCGCGCTCGCAAATAATACTCGAGTAAAAAACACCATCCACTAATTTGTGAATAATGACTTGCTTTACCACAATATCAAATCGTTCGGCAAAATTTTTAAACAAATCATGCGTTAAAGGACGAGGCGGTTTGATTTCTTTTTCCAAAGCAATCGCAATCGATTGGGCCTCAAAAGCCCCAATAACAATCGGCAATTTTCGCTCACCATCTACTTCATTCAGGATCAAGGCATACGCGCCATTTTGCGTTTGACTATAGGAAATTCCTTTTATAGTTAATTTTACTAAGCTCATAATTGCAAAAGTACAACGAAATGTTACAAAGTACCAAGATTTTTTTTGGATTAAAATCAAAAAAGGCTATCCAAACTAACTTAATTTAGATAGCCTTTTGTAGGCACAATGTATAAAAAATTATGAATTTTGAGCTTTAAAGGCTTTAAATTTTTCAATCAATTTCGGAACAATTTCAAAAGCGTCACCCACTACACCATAATCTGCCACCTTAAAGAAGGGCGCTTCTGCATCGGTATTAATCACCACTTTTACTTTAGAAGAGTTGATACCTGCAATATGTTGAATAGCCCCTGAAATCCCAACAGCAATATACAAATTCGTTGCCACCGGTTTCCCCGTTTGCCCTACGTGCTCGCTGTGAGGTCTCCAACCCAAATCGGACACCGGTTTCGAACAAGCCGTAGCCGCTCCCAAAACCGAAGCCAATTCTTCAATCATACCCCAATTCTCAGGTCCTTTCAAACCACGACCCGCAGATACTACAATGTCGGCATCCGCAATAGTCACTTTGCCAGACGCTTTTTCTACCGCTTGGACTTTTACACCAAAATCAGCATCGCCAATAGTAGGGTTAAAATCTTCCGTCGCAGCCGAAGAAGCATTTTCAAAAATCCCGTAAGAGTTCTTGGCCAAACTCAATACTTTGACCTCAGTACTGATTTCTGTAATATTAAACGCTTTGTTTGAAAAAGCAGTACGTTTCACTTGAAACGGACTAGTACTCACCGGCAAACCAACAACATTCGAAGCAAATCCTGCTTCTAATGCCACCGCTACCAAAGGCGCTAAATACAAACTGTCGGTTGTAGAGGATAACAATACCAATTTAACACTCTCTTTTTGAGCTGCTTGTTTGATCACATCCGCATAAGCTTTGGCCGTAAAACCAGCCAGTTTATCGCTGCTTACTTTCAAAACTTTATCAACGCCATATTTCGATAATTCTGATACATCACCAGCATTTACGGTAACGGCTGTAACTGTGGTGCCCAAATCGGCAGCCACTTTTTTAGCGTAAGAAGCCAACTCAAACGCTACTTTTTTAAATTTTCCTTCTGCAGATTCTGCATATATAAGTATAGACATAATGTTAGATTTATAAGTTATGATTCCAGAGGATAGATTTGAAGATTCAGTTAAATCTAATTTCTAAAATCTAATATCGTAAAGGTTAGATGACTTTTGCTTCGTTGTGCAATGCGTTAATCAATCCGTCCAAATCATCTGCAGAAAATAATTTCACCGCCGATTTAGGAGCCGGTTTCTCAAATTTTACTGCTTTTGTTTCCGAGTTCGCTGCCACAGGTTCCAAAACGGTCAACACTTTGGTTCGTGCCGTCATGATCCCACGCATGTTCGGGATGCGCAAATCTTTTTCTTCTACCAATCCTTTTTGCCCACCAATAATTAAAGGTAAGGAAGTGGCCACAATTTCTTTTCCTCCATCAATTTCTCGAGAAGCTTTAGCGCTAGTTCCGTCTACAGTAACTTCAATGCACGAATTGACAAAGTTGTAGCCCAATAATCCCGCAATCATGCCCGGTACCATCCCGCCATTGTAATCCAAAGATTCTTTTCCAGCAATTACTAAATCGTAACCACCGGTCTTAATCACTTCAGCCAATTGTTTGGCAACAAAAAAACCATCCGTCGGACTAGCATTCACCCGTATCGCTTCATTAGCACCAATCGCTAAAGCTTTTCGCAAGGTAGGTTCCGTATCCGGACCGCCCACATTTACTACGGTAACCGTAGCACCTTGCTGCTCTTGAAACCAAATGGCTCTGGTAAGTCCAAATTCATCATTCGGATTAATCACAAACTGAACGCCATTAGTGTCAAATTCAGAATCGCCGTTGGTGAAGTTAATTTTGGAAGTAGTATCAGGTACGTGGCTGATGCAAACTAATATTTTCATCTTTTTTGAGAATTGAGTTATAAAATTGAAGCACAAAATTAGAACATTATTTTGAATTATATGCTATGCGTGCATACTATTTTTGCCTATTATATCGATTTCGTAGCCCCGATTGCAGCGGCATCCTTTTTTTGCGTTTTTCTCGCGAAAAAAGATAGAGCGAAAAGCGGGAAATGGCTCCTAATTATTTTCATAGCTTTATGCACAGAACTCACATAAAATAATTATTTTTGCCTTTCAAAATTACAGACATACGATATTCTATGAGAACGATACAATTTAGAGAAGCGATTGCCGAAGCGATGAGTGAAGAAATGCGCCGCGACGAATCAGTCTATTTAATGGGTGAAGAAGTAGCCGAATACAACGGGGCTTACAAAGCGTCGAAAGGAATGCTAGATGAATTTGGACCGAAGAGAGTCATCGATACGCCTATTGCAGAACTTGGTTTTGCCGGAATAGCAGTAGGATCGGCCATGAACGGCTGTCGTCCGATTGTTGAATACATGACCTTCAACTTTTCTCTAGTAGGTATTGATCAGATCATCAACAACGCAGCCAAAATGCGTCAAATGTCGGCAGGACAATTTCCAATGCCAATGGTTTTTAGAGGACCAACCGCTTCTGCGGGTCAATTAGGAGCAACACACTCCCAAGCGTTCGAAAATTGGTTTGCCAATACTCCTGGTCTAAAAGTTGTAGTGCCATCAACCGTATACGATGCCAAAGGTTTGCTAAAAGCAGCCATCCGAGATAATGATCCAGTAATCTTTATGGAATCGGAACAAATGTACGGCGATAAAGGTGAAGTACCCGAAGGCGAATATACCATTCCGTTAGGCGTTGCCGATATCAAAAGAGAAGGTACCGATGTAACTATCGTATCGTTTGGTAAAATCATTAAAGAAGCGCACATCGCGGCGGATGAATTAGCAAAAGAAGGAATTTCTTGCGAAATCATCGACCTAAGAACCGTGCGTCCTATGGATTACGATGCGATTCTAAATTCCGTAAAAAAAACCAACCGTTTGGTAGTTTTGGAAGAAGCTTGGCCGTTTGCTAGCGTTGCTTCCGAAATCACTTATATCGTGCAAGAACGCGCTTTCGATTTCTTAGACGCACCCATCCAAAGAATTACAACGGCCGATACGCCTGCACCGTATTCTCCAACTTTACTAAAAGAATGGTTGCCCAATGCTACCGATGTAGTGAAAGCTGTTAAAAAAGTAATGTACAAATAAATTTTTAGAAGCCTAAAATTTTGGATTACTAGAGTAGCGATTGTAAAATTTAACAGTTAGTGACCCTAAAAATTCAAGAGTCTAAAAATCTAAATCCCTATATTTGAAACTTCATCAGAGCTATTTGGTGAAGTTTTTTTAGCTTATGAAAAAGAATCTTTTTTTAGTGTTAGTGTTCTTCCTAACTCAAGTCGTAGTGGCGCAAACCAAAGTTAGTGGGATTGTCGTAGACAATGATAACCAACCAGTTCCCTATGCAAATATCGTTTTTAAAAACTCCAATCAAGGTACAGTCAGCAATGAAGATGGTCATTTTTACATCGAATCAGCGAATACGTATACCGCCTTGTTGGTTTCGTTTGTAGGGTTTGATACCAAAGAAGTGCCTCTGCCGAAAGCGGTGAATTATGATTTTAAAGTCACACTGAGCGAAGGGAAAAAGCTTCAAGAAGTGGTGGTGTATAGCGGTAAAACCTCCAAAAAGAACAATCCAGCGCTTGAGATCCTTCGTAAAATTTGGGCTAGAAAAAGAAAGAATGGCTTGAATATGTTCCAACAGTATCAAATGGAAAAATACGAGAAAGTCGAGTTTGATATGAATACCATCGATAGTGCCTTCATGAAAAAGAAGATTTTCAAAGGCATGGAATTCATCTTCAATCAGGTCGATACCTCTAAGATTACCGGAAAAACCTACTTGCCTATTTTTATCAACGAAGCGCTATCCGACGTCTACGGCGACAACGTGCAAAAGAAAGTCAAAGAGATACTAAAAGCCAATAAGAATTCTGGCTTCGATTCCAACCAACAACTCATCGCCTTCATCAAAGACTTGTATGCCGATTACAATATCTACAACAATTACATCGCATTTTTCGATAAGAGTTTTACCAGTCCGCTCTCCAGAACCGGAATCGATGTCTACAACTACGTCCTTACCGATAGTGCCTACATCGATAAGAAATGGTGTTACAATATTGTGTTTTATCCAAGACGTAAAAACGAGCTCACCTTCAAAGGCGACTTTTGGGTAAACGATTCCACTTGGGCCATCAAGACCATCAATATGGCGGTGACCAAGAGTGCCAATATCAACTGGGTGAAAGACATTTACATCGAACAAGAATTTGAAGTCATGAACGATTCCGTTTTCTTATTGACCAAAGATTATATGATGTCGGATTTTGCATTGAACAAAAAAGAACAATCCAAAGGGGTTTACGGAAAAAGAACCACCTATTTTCGAAACCACGAATTCAACAAACCAAAACCAAAAGCCTTCTACATAGACGAAGTCAATTATATCGACAACGAAGTCTACGCTCGCTCGAACGACTATTGGAATGAAAACCGTTTTGAGAAACTCACCAAAGACGAATTGGGCGTATACAAAATGCTCGACACCCTAAAAACCGTCAAGAAGTTCCAACAACTCTACAACTTGGTATCCATACTCGGCAGTGGTTTTATTCCGATAGGTCACCTAGATTACGGACCCATTTTTTCTTCCGTAGGCTACAACGAAGTTGAGGGAATTCGCCTGCGAACTGGAGGAAGAACCTATTTCGGACCCAATGATCCTTGGCGTTTGCAAGGCTACACCGCTTACGGATTTAAAGACAATAAATTCAAATACGGTCTTTCCGGGAAATGGATGGTCGATAAGAAAAATCGGATCATCATTTCAGCAGGAAACCGCAGAGATGTAGAGCAAATTGGCGCGAGTCTCACCTCGACCAACGACGTTCTAGGAAGAAGTTTCGCGTCGTCATCGCTATTTACCACCGGAAGCAACGGAAAATTGACCAATATCAATCTTTCCAATGTGGCGGTTGAAATGGAGCCGGTAAAAAATCTAACCTTTCAAACGGGGTTTTCCTACCGTACTTTGGTTTCAGCATCGCCAACTTTTAGCCTAGATTATTATGTAGATGCTGCGAAAACCATCACGAAAAGCGACGTCAAACAATCGGAAGCAAATGTTCAAATCGAATACACACCCAAACGCAAAACCATTGGTTATGGTGTAGAACGAAGTGATGTTGACAATCCGTTTAGCCGCTTCTTTATCAATTACAGTCACGGGTTCAAAGGCGCGTTCAATAGCGATTTTCAATATGAAAAAATTCAATTGTACTACAAACAACCCGTCATTATTGGTGCTATTGGAAGATCGAATTTCATTGTAGAATTAGGAAAAACTTACGGAAAAGTACCGTTAGGATTGTTAAGTATTGTCCCTGGAAATCAAACTTATTTCTCCATCGAAAATACTTTCAATAACCTGAATTTCTACGAATTTGTGACCGATGAATATGCCACCATGCAATGGAATCATAACTTCCAAGGGAAGATTTTCGCTAGAGTGCCCTTCTTAAGAAAACTGAATTGGAGAGAAATAGTAGGAGTACGAGCTGTTTACGGAACGGTTTCCGATCAAAACAAAGCCATCAACGCTTCGGGATTGATTTACCAAGCACCTGAAAAAGCCTATTGGGAATACAGCGCCGGAATTGGGAATATTTTCAAGGTGTTTCGAATCGATTTTTCATGGCGAGGCAATTATTTGAACGCACCCGACGCTAATAAATTTACGGTAAAAGGGTCGTTCGGATTTTATTTCTAACCCAATTTGATTTTCTTGGAGCTATTTCCAGCTGTCCGCTATATTCCCGACTGCGTCGGGAGATGCCGCTACCATCTGGGCTAATACGTATAGGTTATGCAACAAATCTTCGACTTCCTAGCAGCCAAAGACGAAACCTTAGCGTTTATCTTGGATAATTTTGGGCATCCCATCATTCAAAAACGAGACGAAGGATTCGCGTCTATGTGTCACATAATCTTAGAACAACAGGTTTCGATTGCTTCGGCGAAAGCTTGCTATGACAAACTGCACAACCACTTAGGAGGCATTACTCCAGAAATGATGATTGCTGCTTCGGAAACAGAATTCCGCAGTTGTGGGGTTTCCCGTCAAAAAACTAGCTACCTAAAAGACT
>Ga0208124_100512_pt1 | contig 12865 bp, 7 predicted proteins | sample LakWasM104_HOW12_2_FD_183922 | JGI IMG/M metagenome (GOLD analysis project Ga0208124, IMG submission 183922) | Freshwater sediment methanotrophic microbial communities from Lake Washington under simulated oxygen tension - Sediment Metagenome... | ecosystem: Environmental > Aquatic > Freshwater >...
CGCATGTGGAACGCACCAAGCAGCGGCCTATCGCGGCGGGCAAGGTAAGCCCCAAGGAAGCGCTGACGGTTTTTGTGGTGTTGTGTTTGTGTTCTTTCGGCCTGGTGTTATTGCTGAATATCTACACTATCATGCTGTCGTTTATCGCCGCATTTCTGGCCGCCAGCTATCCGTTTATGAAGCGTTATACCCAGTTGCCCCAAGCCTATTTGGGCATTGCTTTTGGCTGGGCGGTGCCGATGGCTTTTTCCGCACAGACAAACAGCATTCCGCCTGTGGCCTGGGTGATGTACTTGGCCGTCGTATTATGGGCGCTGGTTTATGACACCATGTATGCGATGGTCGATAAGGATGATGATTTGAAAATAGGCGTTAAATCGACTGCGATATTGTTCGGCGCTTACGACCGCCAGATTATGGGCGGATTGCAGCTCGTCATACTCGGCCTGCTGATTACAGTGGGGCAGATGGCGCACACCGGTTGGTCTTATTACAGCGGCATTTTAGTTGCGGCGGGCTTGTCGGTTTACCAGCAAAAGTTGATTTTTCACCGGGAAAAAGCGCTTTGCTTTAAGGCCTTTTTGAACAACAACTGGTTCGGTCTGGCCGTGTTTATCGGGCTGGTCTTGGATTATTTAGACATGAGTTGGATATTGGGCTTGTAGATGAAAACGGCGATATGGCTTGTGTAGGTACCTTTGGGTAGCAACCACAACTCAACTCAAGCAATTCAATCGCTCCAGGTTATAACGTCTATTTTTAGGGTAGTCGGATGGGAGAAAGTACAGTAAAAATATGGAAACTGAGATATTTCTGTTAGTCTTGCAAAAAAAATAATCATTCGGACTGTTAGGATAATCAGTTATGAACATGTTGCAGTTCCCTCGCAAATCCGACAACCTATGCAATCAAACTACAGTTTCACACTGTAACTTATTGCCTTATACGCTCTCATTGCTGTTCATCCTGGCTTTGTTTATAGGCCGCTCAGCTTGGGCGGAGGATTTCGGCGTCTACGGTCCTGTGCAATTTACCCGCAGTACCGGCAAACCGGTGCAGGTGCAACAAACCATCGCCGTTACCAATCCAGCCGTGTCTTACCGTCTCCATATCGTCAATGGCGGTTTGCAAGGCACCACTAAAACCGGCAGCTACGTCAGTTCCGGCACTATCTACTGGAATGGTAGTCTGGTGGCGGGTACTTCCAACTTTAACCAGCAGATAACAGCACTGACTCTTCCGGTCACCGCCCATTTGTCCAACACCCTAACGGTTGAATTGCAAGGCAAACCCGGCAGCAGTATCACCGTGCAGTTGTTACGCGGCAACCAAGCGCCCATAGCCCATGCCGGTACAGATCAAACCCTTTACGTCGGCGACGTGGCAATGCTTGATGGCAGAGCTTCGACAGATGACGACGGTGACGCCTTAAGCTACCGCTGGCGAATCACCGAAGCGCCCGTAAACAGTCTCACCCAACTGAGCAACAGCGCTGCCATACGCACTCAATTCCCGATTGACCTTTACGGCCATTATCAGACTGAGCTTATCGTTAACGATGGCTTTCTCGACAGCGTTCCCGATCAGGTTATCATCGACACCCGCAATTCCGTGCCGGTTGCAAACGGAGGAGCAGGTCAAAGCGCTTTCGTCGGTAGTACTGTCGGTCTCGATGGCGGAGCATCCCACGATGTTGACGGCGATGCCTTGACTTACCGTTGGAGCTTAACTGAAAAGCCCAATGACAGCAGCGCCGTCATTATCGACTACCGTTTGCAGCAATGCCGTATCGTTATCGACAAACCCGGCCATTATGTTGCCCAACTGATCGTCAATGACGGCGAACTGGATAGCGAACCCGACCTTGTCGCCATCGACACTCAAAACTCCAAACCGGTAGCCAATGCGGGGGCGGATCAAGTCAATAAAACCGTCGGTATTTCGGTAGAGCTGGATGGCAGCCTATCATCAGATGTTGATGGCGATGCGCTGACTTATATCTGGTCCTTATTGCATCAGCCGGTGGGCAGTAGCGCTGTAATCCAGCAGGCCGATCAAACAAAGGCCAGCTTTACCCCCGACCAAACCGGCGATTATGTCGGCCAGCTGATCGTCAATGACGGTCAGGCGAATAGCGCTCCTGCTACGGCTTTGGTTACCGTATCGGTAGTCATGCCCGTCAATAACCCACCGCAAATTACTTCCAGTCCGATACTGACAGCGACTGTGGGAAGCCTCTACAGCTATGACGTAGACGCCGGCGATCCTGATAACGATACGCTGAGCTATAGCCTTAGCGTATATCCATCGGGCATGATCATCAATGCACAAAGCGGTTTGATAAAATGGACGCCTGGAACTAATCAAACCGGCGCTCAGTCGGTTAATGTTACTGTCACCGATGGCAAAGGCGGCAGCGATAGCCAAAGTTTTACGGTAACGTCAACAGCGGGGGCTAATTCAGGATTACCCCCTGACCCAGCAAGCATCGCACCCAAAATCGATGCAACCGTAGCGACCACGGTTTCCGCTGCTACCGAGTTTCTCTATTCAGGCAGTAACCCAATCCAGACCGGCGTTGCTCCCGGCACCATTGATGCCAAACGCGTTGCGGTCATTCGCGGCAAAGTTCTGGACAAGAAAAATACCCCCTTATCCGGTGTTACTGTCTCCATACATAAACACCCGGAATTAGGGCAGACCTTGAGTCGGGCGGATGGTATGTTTGATATGGCCGTTAACGGCGGTGGACTTTTGACGGTTAATTATTCGAAAACCGGCTACCTCAATGTCCAGCGGCAGATCAGTCCGGCTTGGCAAGATTATCAGGGCGTGGATGACGTAGTGCTGATCGCCAAGGATACAACCGTCACCACGGTAGATTTAACCGCTGCAGTGCCGATGCAACTCGCTCAAGGCAGCAGCCAAACCGACGCTAACGGCACCCGGCAAGCCGCCGTTTTAATCCCACAAGGTACACAGGCGCAAATCTTCCAACCGGACGGCACGACAGTGCCGGTCACCAGCCTCAACCTGCGGTTTACCGAATATACCGTTGGCGACAATGGCCCGAAAGCCATGCCTGGGCCTTTGCCGCCAACCAGCGGTTATACCTATGCGGTGGAAATAGGAGCCGACGAAGCGAGTGTCAGCGTCGCCGGTAAAGAGGTAATGTTCAGCCAGCCGGTGTACTTCTATGTGGAAAATTTTCTCGGTTTTCCTACCGGCATTCAAGTCCCGGTCGGTTACTACGATAAAGATAAAAACGCCTGGATACCCTCAAAGGATGGTCGAATCGTTAAGATTGTCGGTATTTCCGGCGGAGTTGCAGACCTGGATACCGACGGAGACAATATTGCCGATAACAATTCGGCCCTGGGCATCACCACGACAGAGCGCACTCAACTAGCAACGTCCTACCCTGTTGGGAAGAGCTTACAAAGAGTGCCGATTGACCATTTTTCAACCTACGACATGAATTATGGAACAAGTCCGGCTGCTGGTTCGACTGCGCCGAAACAGGAGAAAGCACAATCCGATGCAAGTAAAAAATTGGACAAACCTTGTCAGGCAAGTGGCTCGGTCATCGAATGCGAAAACCAGACGCTGGGCGAGACCTTAGGCATTACCGGAACGCCATTTAGTCTTAATTACCGTAGCGACCGGGCATTAGGCAGAAAGGGAAGCAGTACGATACAAATCCCATTGAGCGGAGCGACAATCCCAGATGCATTGCAACGCATAGACCTTGAAGTAAGAATTGCGGGCAGAGTGATTACCCAGAGCTTCCCGGCAACACCCAATCAAAGTTATACCTATACTTGGGATGGATTGGATGCTTACGGCCGCACTGTCTTGGGTGCGCAAGCTATACAGGTTCGTATCGGCTATGCCTATACGGCCTTTTACAATTTGCCGCCGTACTTAGCCAGAAGCTTTGGTGCCGTCAGTGGACAACGTATCCCTGGCGATATTCCAGCCCGTCAACCCGCGATACTCTGGCAGGAATATCTAAGCAGTATTGGTCAAGACGATGCCCGCAAGTCTGCACAAGCAGGTTGGGCGCTTAGCGCCCATCATCGCTACGATCCGATTAATCGGGTACTTTATCAAGGCGATGGCAGTCAACGTAGCGTCCATGCGATTGTAAACAATGTTATTACCACCCTAGCGGGTAGCGGGACACCAGCATTCAGCGGCGATGGCGGACTGATGGCCCAAGCTTCGCTTAATGCTCCTTTTGGTATCGCATTTGCCGCGAACGGCAGCTTGTATATCAGCGATCATGGTAACCACAGAATTCGCCGGGTAGGCCCGGATGGCATCATTACTACCGTGGCGGGTAATGGAACAGCAGGATTCAGTGGCGATGGGGCGGAGGCGGCCCAGGCTAAGCTTTATTACCCTAGCGGTATCGCAGTTACAGCGGACGGCAGCTTGTATATCGCTGATCTATATAATCATAGAATTCGCCGGGTAGGCCCGGATGGCATCATTACTACCGTGGCGGGTAACGGAACAAGAGGCTTCAGTGGTGATGGAGGGGCGGCGCCCCAAGCCGCGCTTAATTTCCCTCACGGTATCGCAGTTACAGCGGACGGCAGCTTGTATATCGATGATACTTCTAACAGTCGAATTCGTCGGGTAGGTCCGGATGGTGTTATTACCACGGTAGCGGGTAACGGAACAGCAGGATTTAGTGGCGATGGCGGGCCAGCGTTCCAGGCTTCGTTTAATTACCCTACTGCTATAGCAATGGGGGCAGACGGCAGCGTATATATCGCTGACCGTTTTAACAATAGAATTCGCCGAATAGGCCCGGATGGCATCATTACTACTATAGCGGGTAACGGAACAGCGGGCTTCAGTGGCGATGGCGGACCGGCGTTCCAGGCGGCGCTTTATTACCCTACCGGCATCGCAGCTGCTGCGGACGGCAACTTGTACGTCAGTGAGATGCTCAACAATAGAGTTCGCAGGATAGGTCCGGACGGTGTTATTACCACGGTAGCGGGTAACGGAATAAAAGGCTTCAGTGACGATGGAGGGTCGGCATCTCAAGCCGCGCTTAATTATCCTCATAATATCGTAGTTGGAGCAGACAGCAGCTTATATATCAGCGATTTTGCTAATCATAGAATTCGCCGAGTTTCTCCGGTGTTACCCGGTTTTGATTCGAACGAAATCGCCATCCCCTCGGAAGATGGTACGGAACTCTACCGCTTCGACCCGACAGGACGACATCTTGCCACCCTAAACGCCCTTACCGGAACCACCCTGCTCAGCTTTATCTACGACACCCAGGGCCGCCTAAGCCAAATCACCGACGGCGACGGCCTGATGACCCAAATCGAACGCGATGCTCTGGACAATCCCACCGCCATCGTCGCGCCGTTCGGCCAGCGCACCATCCTTGCATTGGACAGCAACGGCTACCTAGCCAAAGTCACCAACCCCGCAGGCGAAAGCCATGACATGGTTTATACCGCAGACGGCTTGCTGACTTCGTTTAAAGACCCGCGCGGGAATGCCTCCACCTTTATTTATGATGCGTTGGGACGCTTATCGAATGACATGAACGCCAGCGGCGGCGGTTCCTCCCTATCCCGCACCGAACAGGCTGACGGCCATACGGCTACGCTCACCAGCGCGCTCAACCGGGTCACCAGCCATGCCGTGCGCAATCTCAGCACCGGCGACCGGGAACGTAAACACACCCAGCCCGACACCACCACCTCGACCACCCTGGAAAAAACCGACGGCACGAATACAACCACCGAAGCCGACGGCACAGTGACTACACTGCAAAAAGGCCCCGATCCGCGTTTTTCCATGCTGTCACCGATCACCAAAAGCCTGCAAACCAGCACCGGCGGCTTGACCGCCAACCTGACCGGCCAGCGCACCGCCGTTCTTGCTGACACCAACAATCCATTGAGCCTGACTAAGCTCACTGAGTCCGTCACCTTAAACGGTCGCACCCAGACCACAGTATACGATGCCGCGAGCAAGACCTTCACGGCCACCAGCCCGGCAGCCCGGCAAACCAAGGCGGTAATCGACAGCCTGGGACGAGTCACCCAAAGCCAGACGACCGGCATCCTGGTCGTCAACAACACCTACGACCCCCAAGGCCGTCTGGCAGCCATCGCCCAGGGCAGCGGGGTGGACGAACGGTTGGTCAGTTTTGCCTACAACCCGCAAGGCTATCTCGACAGCGTCACCGACCCGGTTGGGCGGCAAGTCAAGTACCAATACGACCTGGCCGGTCGGGTTACCCGGCAAATCCTGCCGGACAACCGCGAAATCCTGTTCAGTTACGACGCCAACGGCAATCTTGCTTCGTTGTTACCGCCCGGACGGCCCGGACACAGCTTTACCTATACGCCGGTCAACCTGACCGAATCCACCGTGCCGCCGGATGTGGCGGCAGGCAGCAACAGCACACTGTACCGTTACAACCTCGACAAACAACTGACCCAGGTACAGCGTCCTGACGGACAGACAGTGGACTACAACTACGACACCGCCGGGCGCACCGGCAGCGTCACTATTCCTGAAGGCAACTACAGCTATAGCTATAACCCAACGACAGGCAAACTCGCCAGCGTCGCCACACCGAACGGACAAATACTGGGCTACACCTACAGCGGAGCCTTGCTAACCCAGATCGATTGGTCTGGCACCATAATCGGCAACGTCGGCAAAACCTACGACAACGACTTCCGCGTCAGCACGATCAGCGTTAACGGAGCCAACCCGTTCACCTACCAGTATGACAACGACAGTTTGCTGACGGCAGTCGGAAACACCGCCCTGGGTATCAACCTCACCCTGACGCGCAACGCCCAGAACGGCCTGCTCACCGGCACCGCACTTGGCAGCTTGACCGATAGCTATGTCTACAACGGTTTTGGCGAAACCCAAAGCTACCAAGCCTCGGTGGGGGCGACTTCAGTCGCCCAGTGGACATACCAGCGCGACAAACTGGGCCGGATTACCCAGAAGATAGAAACCACAGGCGGCATCGCCAGCACCTATGATTACGCTTACGACGTTGCAGGTCGTTTGGTCGAAGTGAAACTAAATGGCACTACGCAGTCCAACTACGGCTACGACAGCAACGGCAATCGTACCGATCTGAACGGTACACCCATTGCCCACTACGATGCCCAAGACCGGCTGCTAGACTACAACAATGCCACCTACGACTATACCGCCAATGGCGAACTCAAAACCAAGACCGTAGGCACCCAGGCGACCAGCTACAACTACGACGTATTAGGCAACCTGAGACATGTCCTCCTGCCCGGCGGCACCAACATCGACTACGTGATCGACGGACAAAATCGCAGGATCGGCAAAAAACGTAACAACGTGCTGGAACAGGGCTTCCTGTATCAGGATCAACTCAAACCCATCGCCGAACTCGACGGCAACGGCAATATCCTCAGCCGCTTCGTCTACGCCACCGGTGCCAACGTGCCGGACTTCATGATCAAAGGCACGAACACCTATCGTATCGTCAAAGACCACCTGGGCAGTCCGAGGCTCGTCGTCGACATCGCCACCAACACCGTCATGCAACAAATGAGTTACGATGTCTGGGGTAAAGTCATCCAGGACAGCAACCCCGGCTTCCAGCCGTTCGGCTATGCCGGTGGGCTGTATGATCGCGATACCCAGCTTGTGCGGTTCGGAGCTAGGGACTATGATGCCGAAACCGGGAGGTGGACAGCTAAAGACCCGATTGGGTTACGGGGTGGAATTAATACTTATGCCTATGTAGGGGGGAATCCGGTTAATTGGAGTGACCCATTGGGGCTTGTACCTTGTTTGGGTTGCCATAGTAGCATTATGGATTGGTATAATCCTGAGCCATATAACGCTGCTCCATCTTTACCGACAGATATTGTGGGAAATAATCCAAGAGATAGTTCAGGCAAACGAACAAATACAGATTTGCCGGCAGATGCGCTACCAGACACTATTAAAGACTTAACTGGTGACGATTTGAGTGATGATGGAGATCAAAAAGTTTGTCCAAATGGGGTTCGTATCCGTCCGGGTAAATCTGATGAGGGGCCTCGGATTGATATACCAGCTAACGGGCCAAAACCACCAGAAACAATTCACTTTCCTTCAGGTACGCCATGGCCATATTGAATCGACTTGCTTGTCTTCCTTCAGAGGCAGAATGTTATACCCTCTCTCAGATCCAAGGTGTCTTTGAAATTTGGCAACCTAGACTGGTACCAGGAGCAAGCCCACAAGAATTTTTCTTGTTAAATAGAGATTCCGATATTGCTATCCGTATTTGCTCGGATTACAGGGATGTGCAGTTCAAGTTTGAATGTCTTTATTTGAAAGTCTACCAAGAATCGACTGACGACATAGTTCCTGGCGGCACCCAAATAGGTCTAACTAAATGCCAGAAAGCGAAGGTTGTATTAAGGGCGGAATGGGAAAGGCCTGCCCTTCCTGGAGAGGTGCCACCCCACTATGAACAGATTGTTCAGGTTAGAGGTGAGATAAATACAATACCTGCTGACGTTCCAGCATGTATTTCAATGGTTGGCCTTTTGCTTTTTGGTGAAGATGGTCTGAAGCAAGGTTTGGTTTATCTTGATGATGATTTTCCCCTCTCACTTGGTTACGTCGAGGATACCGCGAATATAATCCAGTTTCTTTCACAATCTACAGTCCTCGCAATAGATGAAGTAGAAAAAATTAGGATACAGTTGTGGAACTGGACAAAAGGAGACAGATAAAAAAATTGAAAAAAACACTGTCTCGAAATCGCGTTGATCTGGAATATGGATGCGACTTATATGAAGAAGGAAAGTTTAAAGAAGCTTTCCTTGCTTTTCAGCGGGCAGCAAAACTTGGAAATCCACAAGCTCAAGTCAATCTGGGTAATTTATATGATGCGGGTGAAGGAGTTGAACAAGACCAAAAACTTGCAGCGTATTGGTACAAACGTGCAATAAAAAATGGAGTTGCAGAGGCAGCTTATAATCTCGCCCGGAAAAGGGGTCATGTTAGAATGGCACTTACTTAAGCTTTTTCGGATGACCAAATTTTCTCACTTCTTCTCTCGCTTCGCTTCTTATTTTTGTCAACAAAGGATAAGGCTTAGGTCTTCGCTTGATAGCTCTGGGTTCTATACGTCCGGGACGATTTCCAATTGATCGCTCCGCTACTAGAGCCAAGAGCCTGACAACAGACTCTTGATCATTAGGTTGATTTGAGATTTTGCTCCAACCCAGCCAAAGTTGAAGGGTGTGCTTGAAGCTGAGACTGCGCGGCAGTACGTCCGCCAGTAATGCGGATTGCGCCATAATCAGGCGGATCAAATTATAAGCCAACAGATAAACCCAAAGTTCCTTCTCGCACATCTGTGGCGTTTTACAGCTCAGCGTTTCCATGCCCATCGTAGTTTTGATGTTCCGAATGTCCAGCTCCACCTGCCAACGCCGTTTGTATAACGCTTTTAGGCTCTCTTTTGAGAAAGTATTTGGGCAGGTCAATGTTGTAATCAGCACCCTTCCTCCGACTTCCAGTTCCCGTATGGTCAGTGTTTTCGGGGCCGATTGGTACTGTGCTTCTGTCATCCATGCTGGACGAAGTTTCGGTTTTATAAGCGTTATTAAGTGATCACGCTCCCCCAGTCTCTTACCCAAACTAAAATCGGTCGTACGCCTTCGTGAGCCATGTTGCTCAAGTAAGGCATCCACCTGCCGCGACTGGAGTTCCGACAAGAGAAAGTAGGTGCCATAAAATGCATCACCTAACATCATATCGCCAGATTCGAAAGTATCAAGAAGTGATCTAAGCAGTGCTTGTTCACTACTGCCTTTGCCTTTATAACCGCCCATGGCGGCATTGAGTAAGGCGCCACTGGACAGACAAGTCACGCCTACTAGACGGCAAATAGGAAACCCCAATCCGGTTTTTTGATTGTTTTGTTGCGGATAAACGGCCTGATTGCTTTGGGTATCCGGTAGGATGACGGTTGTGCCGTCAACCAGACGGACTCGCCGCCCGTGCCAGCGCCAAGCCATAGGGGCTTGCTCGGTAATCAGTTTGCCGGTATGACGCACCACGGTAGAAATCATGTCCAGCGGTAAACGCTGACGCGCTTTGCAGTAACCGCCGGTATGGGTACTGCATTTCGGCAAGCTATACATCAGTCGTTTTACCGCTGCATCGTTGACAATGCTTTGACATGAACGATCCGGCTTTAGTGCTTGTGCGAGAAACATGGACAGTGTTCTGTGGGAGGAAATAGCCGTTCTCGGTGTTCAGGAAGTGTTGATTCTATTGTTTCGAGAAGGTCTCGTGAAGTGAGTTGATTAAAAAAATCAAATGCGTCACTGGCTGTGGCGTAATGTTTTATGCGATGTTGTAGCGGTTGGATTGAACGGTTAATATACATGGAAGCTGGCATTAAGATGGTTACGATGGTTTGGCGACTAAAGTTTTCCATCATGCCAGCTTTTTCTTTTTAATTCGTTTACTTATCGCTTAAGTAAGTGCCATTCTAACCTGACCCCTTTTCAACAATCAGCACGAAGCGGTCTTGAAACAATGAAAATTATTCTTATAGTGTTTTTATTTTTAATAACAAATAACGCGTATTCTAAATACCCTAATGAATCTTTCCAACATGTAATAAACCGCGTTGTAACGCAAACGGATACCATTTTTATAGGAAAGATTTTAAATAAAAAGGAGATTGAACGAGGGCTTATCGTTGGTAATGGAGCAAAATTTATAGGTATTTTAGAAGTCGAAGTCTTAAGAAAATACAGAGGACATGTACGCAAAAATGAAAAACGCTTAGTCTGTACTTGGTTTGATAATACAGAACATATGTTTAATTTCAAAGTCGGCCAAGAGCTAACTTTTTTTGGCGTCGATACTGGTTTAAATATTCAGTTACCAAGTACTTATGGTTATATTAGTCATGTAGGTCGGGTTAGCGCAGCGTAACCCGACATTTGCCGCTTCAATGTGTCGGGTTACGCTACGCTAACCCGACCTACCCGGCTGTTGAAGACACAAAAAAACATTAACATTCTCATTTTCCATGCACTTAAACACTTCGTAAGAATCAACTTCAGGAACATTTTCACCACAAGCCAAGGATGGTAACCTAAAAGACGATGTCCAGTTTTTTGCTTTTTGCAATTTAGAACAGGTTAGCCCCTTCACTCCAATAAAATTCACTCTTGACACATCTGCGTTTTCGAAGGAGCTACCTTCAACATTTGCCCCAAAAAAATATGACCCAGCAAGGTTTGAATTACGAAAATTACAATTATTCACATCGCTAAACCTAAAATCCGCACCCGGTAACTTTGAATTTGAAAAATCACTACTTGTAGCCAACACCATTCTAAAATCCAAGGACCCAAGCCATGAATTTCTAAAGTCAGCATCAAATGCTTGTGCATATGAAAAATCAACTGAATCCCCCATAGTGAAACGCATATCAATTCTAGGAGCAACCACACCATGAAATTTTGTATTAAAAACCTCTGCTCCTGTAAAACGTGCTTTTTCAAGCAAAGACCCAGAGAAATCAGAGAAATTAATTTGTGCATTCATTTCGTGATTAGCTAGTTTCATCTTTACAGTTTTAACTACTTCAAATGTTGTTACATAACGTTCAACTACCTTATTATCTTGAAGCCACGTTGGTATAGATGGATCATATTTTTTTGGCTTTACAGTTTTGTAAACAGGAACTATCTTTTTAATAACTTTCCCAGCATTTTCATTTACTTCTTTTAAATATGAATTCAAGGATATGTTCTTACCTGAAATATCAATACCTCTTAGATCAAATCGCTTTACCCATGATCCTTTGTCTTCATCCCAAATACCTCCGGCATAAATCATTCCAAGCACTTTGCTATTTTTATGCAAAAGCTCTATTGCTTCTTTTAGCCCTACGTTACCGTAGTTATTTACCGTTCTAATAGCGCTATAAGCGTTCGCTATTCGCTGTTCTTTATCCTCATTTTCTTTATTTACGCTACCAATATACATAGAAATAAATGTAACCAATAAGCCAATAAATGCTATTAACAAACCGACAATGGATGCTCTTTTTTCTGTATAAATGGAACTCAAATACCTATAAAACGAAAACATTTATGGTGCTACTTCCTTCACTTTGTATATAAACTAACGTTACGGTAAGGGGCACGCCGCCTCTGCGGGCTTAATCGAAGCCACCGAACCTAGATAAAAAACCAAACTTCAAAACCGCCAACGGGCGGCGCGTCCCTTTGACTGACTTGTTAGGCTTGGTAATACACTCTATTGTTAAACAATAATATCTAACTTTCTTTTATGGAATGATTTAATTACGCGAGAATGCCATTCTTTTATTATTCTCGTCGTTTCCACATCATTCACACATTTATTCAGCGTGCCTTGTGGCTGAGGTAAGGTTTTTTCATCCAACTCCCAATCGAGTACTCTTACTGGTCTGCGATTCTCAATCCAACCTATATCTGTACTGTCATTTTTTACCTCGTACCAGCCGCCTATGACTTGGACTAAGGCAATTAATTTCCCCCCATTCTTAATTGCAACTATGTCGTTCACATTTATTTCATTACGAAATGCGTCAATAGTGCCTTTACCTTCTTTCCAATTTCCCAAGCCGATTATTTTCTTATGTTCTAGGATTGAATACACATGTTCATCTGCAAAAGACCTGTCTGTAGTGGTCAAGTTTTTTCGGACACCAAAATAGGTTGTTCATCTGCCATTTTCCGTTCAAAAACATTGGGCGACAGATAGCCCAGTGTGGAATGCAGGCGCTGACTGTTATAGAAGCCAACGATAT
>Ga0208124_100513_pt1 | contig 12857 bp, 10 predicted proteins | sample LakWasM104_HOW12_2_FD_183922 | JGI IMG/M metagenome (GOLD analysis project Ga0208124, IMG submission 183922) | Freshwater sediment methanotrophic microbial communities from Lake Washington under simulated oxygen tension - Sediment Metagenome... | ecosystem: Environmental > Aquatic > Freshwater >...
AATGCAAACGCCCGATGCGGTGCATCGGGCGTCGTTGGCCGGATAGTCCGGCTGGAGTTTTAAACCGTCCTGGGTGTCAACGCTATTCAGGACGGGTCAATCCACCCAGGGCTGAACGTCTGCTGCGCGCAGGCTAGCGCTTGCTCCGCCGACTGGCTGGCGAGGGGCCTTCCACGATGAGCTGGGACTCAAAATCCGTCCACAGGTCGTCGCGCCGTTTCAGCGCCTCGGACACCGCCTTGTGCCGCAGCTGCGCCACGGCCGACACCAGCGCATTGCACAGGAAGAACGCGGCGGTGTACGAGTCAAACGGCGACGCGTTGGACGTGCGCACCTGCAGCCGGTGGTGAGACAACGCGGCCAAGGGCGCTGCGGCGCTGTCGGTGATGGCCAGCACCTGGGCGCCCGCGTCGCGAAAGCGCTGCGCCACTTTCACCGGCCCGCTCGCGTAGCGGCGAATGCTGAAGACCAGCAGGGCGTCCTCAGGCTGAATCCACAGCAGCTGATCGGTGGCGTCCACGGCGCCAGCCCCCAGCTCGTGCACGCCGGGGCGGCACATGTTCAGGTGCAGCGCCAGCCAGGCGGCCACCGGGGCGCTGTTGATCTGCGCCAGCACAAAAATGCGGCCCTTGCCCTGCGCGATGCGCGCCACCATGGCCTCGAAGGCCACCATGTCCAGTCCGTCGCGTGTGGTGGTGAGGTTGTGCTGGTCGTGTAGCAGTGCATCGTCCACGCACTGCTGCAGGCTGCGCCGGGTGCCGATGGTGACGGGGGCGCGCTGCCCGGCCGTTTGCAGCAGGGCGGTGACCTCGGCCCGTGCCTCGCGCTGCGCCTCGGCATAGCTGCCGTAGCCCAGCTTGGCAAACAGCCGCACCACGGTCGATGCACTGGTGCCTGTGCGCGCAGCAAGGGCGGTGGCGGACTCCAGCAGGGCATGGGGGTAGTCGCGCCCCAGCGCCTCGGCCAATGCACGTTCGCTCGCGGTCAGGTCGGCATCCTGGCGGGCCAGCCGCTCCGTCAGCAAGGCGGTGGTTTCTTGCAATGATGATTTCATAAAATACTCAATCGTGCAAAATACGTTGCAAAACCTGGAGTCGCATGCAACACTGCGACCCAAATTTTGCCCCCACCCGGCATTGCCCAAGGACAAAGATGCTCAATACCTCGAACGAAACCCGACTGCCGGTGCATGCTCAGGTGCTGGACTGGCTGGCCCGGCAGCAGCAGGCCATGCAAGACCTGTTGCAAAAAGTGGTCAACATCGAAAGCGGCAGCCGCAATGAAGCGGGCGTGACGGCGGTGGCGCATGCTTTGGCCGAGCGCCTGCAGGCGGCCGGTGTGCCCGTGCAGTTCGAGCCCGTGCCTGGCTATGGCGTGCTGCTGCACGCGCAGGTCAAGCCTGCGGAAGGTACGGACACCGGCGGCGCCCCCATCATCCTCATGGGGCACATGGACACGGTGTTTCCCGATGGCACGGTGGCCAAGCGCCCCTACCGCGAGGAAGCGGGGCGCGCCTATGGTCCCGGCGTGGCCGACATGAAGTCGGGCCTGGTGCTCAACGTGTTTGTCGCCGAGGCCCTTGCTCGCTGCGGTGGGCTGAAGGCCCCGCTGCACCTGTTCTTCTCGTGCGACGAAGAGGTCGGCTCGCCCGCCACGCGTGACCTCATCATGGCCCGCGTGCGGGGCGCGCGTGCGGTGTTCAATGCCGAGCCCGGCCGCGTGAGCGGCAACGTGGTCACCAGCCGCAAGGGCTCGATGGTGGTGGAGTTCGAGGTCCAGGGCGTGGCCGCGCATGCAGGCATCAACCACGCCGCTGGCGCCAGTGCCATCGAAGCCCTGGCCCGCAAGACCCTGGCGCTGCACGCGCTGACCGACACTGCCATGGGCATCACCTGCAACGTGGGCGTGGTGCAGGGCGGCATCGTGCCCAATATGGTGGCCCCTCACGCGCGTGCCGAGGTGGACTTGCGCTTCACGGCCGACACCAACCCCGACGACCTGCTGGAGCGCGTGCGCGCCATCGTCGAAGAAGAGTCCGTGCCCCGCACCCAGGGCCGCATCACCACCACGCGCCGCTCCCTGCCCATGAAGCCCACGCCCGACTACCTGCTGGCGCTGTACCAGCAGGGCGCCCGTTCACTGGGCTTTGAGGTGCAAGGTGAGTTCACCGGCGGCGCGGCCGACAGCGGCCTCACCGCCTCGGTGGGCGTGCCCACGCTATGCGCCACCGGCCCCGTGGGCGGCCACCCGCACACCGAACGCGAGTACTGCGAGCTGTCCACCTTCGTGCCCCGCGCACAAGCCGTGGCACTGGCCGTGCTGGCACACCCCTGATTCTTTTCGTTCCTGTTGGACCTGCTGGACCTGTTTTGACCCGTTTTCTGAGTTCCTTGACTGCCATGACCGCCACCACTTCCCGCCGCCATCTCCTGACCACTGGCCTGGGCCTCGCGGGCCTTGCTGCATTGCCCGCCCTGGCGCAGGACAAATTCCCTTCGCGTCCCATCACGCTGGTGGTGCCGTTCCCGCCCGGCGGGTCGGTGGACATCATGGCGCGCCAGTATTCCGAGCCGCTGTCGCGCGTGCTGGGCGTGCCGATCGTGGTGGAAAACCGCGCTGGCGCCGGGGGCTCGGTGGGCGCGCAGTATGTGGCGCGCTCCAAGGCCGACGGCTACACCCTGGTGGTCTCGTCGCAAAGCAGCCACCTGGCCAACCCGCTGACCCAGCCCAAGATCGGCTACGACCCCATCAAGGACTTTGAAAACATCGCCCTCCTGGGCCGCCAGCCCAATGCCCTGGTGGTGCACAGCAGCCTGCCGTTCAAGACCTTCAAGGAGTTCATCGACTACGCCAAGAAGAACCCCGGCAAGCTCAACTACGGCAGCGGCGGCGTGGGCAGCATGGGCCAGCTCAATGTGGAAATGCTCAAGGTCTCCACGGGCGTGTTCACCACGCACATTCCCTACCGTGGGGGCACGCCGCTGATCACGGGCGTGCTGGGCAACGAGGTGCAGTTCATCCTCGACAACCTGGTCATCATGCTGCCGCACATCCAGGCGGGCAAGGTGCGCGCCCTGGCCGTGGCCGCCGACCAGCGGCTGCCGCAGCTGCCGGACGTGCCCACCATGGCCGAGGTGGGCCACCCCGAGCTGAACCTTACCTCCTGGACCGGTCTGGCAGCCCCTGCCGGCACGCCCGAGTCTGTGGTGCAGACCCTGTACAAGGCCGTGCGCCAGGTGGCCACGTCGCCCGCCATGGTGGCCAACCTCAAGGACCGTGGCGTGATCGTGCCGGAAGAGATGCCGCCCGCTGCGTTCGAAAAGATGATGGCCGACCGCATGGTGAAGTTCGGTGCAGTCGTCAAACGCGCGGGCATCACCGCCGAATAAACCGGTCCACCTGCCCGTAGCGCGCCGGTTTTGAGCGATTTTGCTCGGTAGCGCTACGTTCATATGCCTCGACAGCTATGAAAATGAGAGCGTTTGGGAGCCTCTTGCCCACAATGGGACAATCACACCCATGACTGCAGCCCCCCAAACCCTCACCATCACCCGCCCCGACGACTGGCACCTGCATGTGCGCGACGGCGAGCCCTTGCACACCGTCGTGCCGCACACCGCCGCCCAGTTCGGCCGCGCGATCATCATGCCCAACCTGCGCCCACCGGTCACCACGGCCGAGCAGGCCCTGGCGTACAAGCAGCGCATCCTGGCTGCCGTGCCCGCCGGTATGCAGTTCGAGCCGCTGATGACGCTGTACCTGACGGACAACCTGCCGCCCGAAGAAATCGCGCGTGCCAAGGCCGCTGGCGTGGTGGCCTGCAAGCTCTACCCCGCAGGCGCCACCACCAACAGCGACGCGGGCGTGACCGACATCCGCAAGACCTATAAAACGCTCGAAGCCATGCAGAAGGCCGGCATGCTCCTGCTGGTGCATGGCGAGGTGACCAGCAGCGACATCGACCTGTTCGACCGCGAGGCCGTTTTCATCGAGCAGCAACTCATCCCGCTGCGCCGCGACTTCCCCGAGCTGAAGATCGTCTTCGAGCACATCACCACCAAGGACGCGGCCGACTACGTGATGCAGGCCGACCGCTTCACGGCCGCCACCATCACCGCGCACCACCTGCTGTACAACCGCAACGCCATCTTCATCGGCGGCGTGCGGCCCCACTACTACTGCCTGCCCGTGCTCAAGCGCGAAACGCACCGCGTGGCCCTGGTGCAGGCCGCCACCAGCGGCAGCAGCAAGTTCTTTCTGGGCACCGACAGCGCACCCCACCCGGCGCACCTCAAGGAGCACGCCACCGGCTGCGCGGGCTGCTACACCGCCCACGCCGCCATCGAGATGTATGCCGAGGCATTCGACAACGCGGGCGCGCTCGACCAGCTCGAAGGTTTTGCCAGCTTCCACGGCCCGGACTTCTACAGCCTGCCACGCAACACCGGCACCATCACCCTGCGCCGCGAGTCGTGGACACCGCCCGACAGCTTTGCCTTTGGCGAGGCCGAACTCAAGCCCCTGCGCGCCGGTGAAGCCCTGCCGTGGCGGCTGGTGTAAGTCCGCCCTTCGACGCCATCGACTGGAGCGCCCCCTGGCTGGCGCCGTGGCGCGGCCTGGGCCAACCCCTGGCCCAGCAGCTGTTGCAGGATGACCCATCGGTGCACCAGGCATTGCAGACCGCAGCGCCGCAGGGTGCTCCCGTGGTCTTTGTGCCCCAGTCCGCGCTGCCCGAAGGCACCGCCTACGAGCAGTACATCTGGGACACCCGCCGCGTGCCCACGCGCGACAACCTGCACGACTTTTTCAACGGCCTGGTCTGGCTGCGGTTTCCGCACACCAAGCGGCGCCTGAACCAGCTGCAGGCCCAGGCCATCGCCGCCGATGGCGTGCAGGCCGTGCGCGGACCGCTGCGCGATGCACTCACGGTGTTTGATGAAAACGGCGCGCTGCTGCAGGCGCCGGATGCCCTGTGGGATGCGCTCCGGGCGAGGGACTGGCAGCGCCTGTTCATCGACCTGCGCCCGCTGTGGGGCCAGGCCCGGCTGGTGCTGTTTGGGCACGCACTGCTCGAAAAGCTGGTTTTTCCGCGAAAACCCATGGTGGCGCACGTATTTCATGCGCCGGCAGCTATTGATTCCATAGCGGAGGTGGATGCGTGGCTGGCAGGGCAGGTGGAGGCCTCGGCATGGTCCAGCAAGCCCTTCACGCCGCTGCCGGTGCTGGGCGTGCCCGGCTGGTGGCCGGCCAATGCAGCGCCGGGCTTCTATGCCGATGCGCAGGTGTTCCGGCCCTTGCGGGCCGCGGCGGTTTCGTAATTCCCGCCAAGGCTTGTGTGATAAGGCCCCGGCCGGGGTTTGCACCTACCATAGCGCGATGAAATCGCGGCCATGGGGGGCTGCCACGGCCTCGCCGCCTGGAGACTGGCGCTTGAAGCGGCGCCCCCGGCCCCCATCTGAGCCAGCAAACACTCGTTGTTGTTTACCCCACGGAGAAACCATTCCATGAAGCGGATCCTTTTGTTTGTGATGACCAACCTGGCCGTCGTTGTCGTGCTGGGGGTGGTGGCCAGCCTGCTGGGCGTCAACCGCTACCTCACGGCCAACGGGCTCAACCTGGGCGCGCTGCTGGGCTTTGCGCTCATCATGGGTTTTGGCGGCGCGATCATCTCGCTGCTCATCAGCAAGCCCATGGCCAAGTGGACCTCGGGTGTGCGCGTGATCGACGGCTCCGGCTCGCCGGACGAGCGCTGGATCGTCGAGACCGTGCGCAAGTTCGCCGACCAGGCCCAGATCGGCATGCCCGAAGTCGGCATCTTTGAAGGCGACCCCAATGCCTTTGCCACGGGCGCGTTCAAGAACTCCGCCCTGGTGGCGGTGTCCACCGGCCTGCTGCAGGGCATGACCCGCGACGAGGTCGAGGCCGTGATCGGCCACGAAGTGGCCCACATCGCCAACGGCGACATGGTGACCATGACGCTGATCCAGGGCGTGATGAACACCTTCGTGGTGTTCCTGTCGCGCGTCATCGGCTACGCGGTGGACAGCTTCCTGCGCAAGAACGACGAGAACAGCTCGGGCCCTGGCATCGGCTACTACGTGACCACCATCGTGCTCGACATCGTGCTGGGCTTTGTGGCCGCGATGATCGTGGCCTGGTTCAGCCGCCAGCGCGAGTTCCGCGCCGACGCGGGCGCAGCCCAGCTGATGGGCCGCCGCCAGCCCATGATCAACGCGCTGGCCCGCCTGGGTGGCATGCACCCCGGCGAGCTGCCCAAGAGCGTGGCGGCCATGGGCATCGCCGGTGGCATTGGCAAGCTGTTCAGCACCCACCCGCCCATTGAAGAGCGCATTGCTGCGCTGCAGAACGCACAGCAGCAATAACCCGAACCGCCTCAGGCGCAACGCCTGATCGGCACCGAGGGCCGCCACAGTCTTGCACTGTGGCGGCCTTTTTGTTGTTGCGTTGCGGCTGTTGCTTTGGCGCTCCGGCAGGGTGTGGCCTGTTGTGGGCCGGCTCAAGGACTTGTAACCTTTTGTCGATACATTCCCAACGCCTGCCACCCCCAGCCGCTGTCCCGCGTTGCCCCATTCACCCTCACGAGAGCCTCCCATGTCCATCTCCCACGCACGTGTTGCTGTCCGCCTGGCCCTGGCTTTTGGTGTGGTCTGCCTCGTCATGTCCCTGTCGGCGGCGGTGGGCATCTGGCGGCTGGCCGGGCTGCAGGACATTGCGGACGACCTGGGCGGTGCGTCGTCCGAGCGCGCGCTGCTGGCGCGGGAGCTGCACGCCATCGTGGTGCTCAGCTCCGCCCGCGCCGAAACGCTGCTGGAGATCGACAACAACCCCGACTACGCGGCGCGCATCGACGCCGACCGCAAGACCACCTCGGCCCGCTCGTCCGAAGTGCGCAAGCGCCTGGACGAGCTGGCGGCAGACCCGGAATCGCAGGCCTTGTTCGATGCCATCGACAAGGCCGGCAACGGCTTTCGCACGGTGCGGGACGACCTCGTCAAGCGCCGCAAGGCGGGCGAGGCCTTGCCGCCCGACGCCATTGCCAAGCAGCTGCGTCCTGCGGCAGACGCCTACGCCGCTGCCGTGGACAAGCTGGCCGAATACCAGCGCCAGCGTGTGGCCGAAGCGCGAGCCGCTGCCGCCCGCAGCGAAAGCCAGGGCATCACGCTGCTGGCGGCGGGCTCGTTGGTGGGCTTGCTGCTGAGCCTGGCCTGCGCCTGGCTGCTGTCGCGCTCCATCCTGCAGCCCCTGGCCCATGCGTCCGAGGTGACCGACCGCATTGCCGAAGGCGACCTCACCTCTCCCGTGCCCGCGCCGCAGGCGGGCAACCGCGACGAGCTGCAGGCCCTGCTGGCGCGCCTGGGGGGCATGCAGGCACGGCTGGCCGAGCTGGTGGTGGGCATGCGCCAGGCCAGCACCTCGGTGGCCGGTGCCAGCAGCGAGATCGCGGCAGGCAACAGCGACCTGTCGGCCCGCACCGAGCAGACCGCCTCCAACCTCGAAGAGATCGCCGCCAGCATGGAGGAGCTGCTGGCCACCGTGCGCCACAGCGCCGACGCGGCTGCGCAGGCCAGCACCCTGGCCACTGGCGCCAGCAGCGTGGCCCAGCGCGGGCGCGAGGCGGTGGACCGCGTGGTGGGCACCATGGACGGCATTGCACTGTCGTCGCGCCGCATTGCCGACATCACCAGCGTGATCGATGGCATTGCATTCCAGACCAACATCCTCGCGCTGAATGCGGCCGTGGAGGCAGCCCGTGCTGGTGAGCAGGGCCGTGGCTTTGCGGTGGTGGCCAGCGAAGTGCGCAGCCTGGCCCAGCGCTCGGCCACGGCGGCCAAGGAGATCGGGGGCCTCATCAGCGACAGCGTGCGGCAGGTGGACGAAGGCACCCAGCTGGTCCACGCGGCAGGCGGCACCATGGGCGAGATCGTGAACTCGGTGCAGCAGGTGGCCACCATCATTGGCGAGATCAGCACTGCGGCGCGCGAGCAGACCACGGGCCTGAGCCAGGTGGGTGAGGCGGTCTCGCAGCTCGACCAGATGACGCAGCAGAACGCCGCACTGGTGGAGGAGTCCTCGGCCGCCGCGCAGGGGCTGCGGGTGCAAGCGCAGCAGCTGGCCGAGCTGGTGGAGGCGTTTCGCCTGCCTTCGGGCAACGCGCTGCCTCGCTAGGCGAGAGTACACCGGGCTTTCACGTCAGATCCACCCGCCAGCGCCTTCGCGGCGCGCGCAAGGCGTGGCGCTTGCGGTACTCCCCCGGCGCCATGCCGGTGTAGCGCACAAAGATGCGCCGGAACGCCGCCGGGTCGGCATAGCCGCAGGCCGTGGCAATGCTGGGCACGCTTTCCAGCGTCACCTCCAGCAGCACCTTGGCGCGTGCGCAGCGCAGGCTGTGCAGGTGGTCCAGCGGCGACTGCGACAGCTCCAGCTGAAAGTGCCGCAGCAAAGTGCGCGGGCTCACCGCCGCCGCCTCGGCCAGCCGGGCCAGCGAATAGGGCTCGTCCAGATGGGTCTCCATCCAGGCCATGGCGCGGGCCAGGGTGCTGTCGCGCGTCGCTGGGATGTGTTGCTGCGCGTTGGCCTGCAGCGCAGCCCGGGCGCGTTCGTGGTCGGGCCGCAGCACGCTGGCGCAGGTCTGGGCCAGCGCGTCACCCAGTGCGTGGCGCACCAGGGCGATGGCCATTTCTCCCAGGCTGTGGGGCAGCGCACAGCTGAGCCAGGGGCCGTCATCGGTCAGGTCGTGGCCTGCATCGAGGTCGATGTCGGGAAAGTCGCGCTCAAACCCGGCCAGGTAGAACCACGGCAGGCCGCAGCGGCGGCCCTGCAGGCGCCCGCTCTGCGCCGCCAGCCAGGCCCCGTTGCCGACGGTGAGCACCTTGTGCCCGGCATCCAGCGCAATGCCGATCTGGCGCGAGAGGGCGCGGTGGCGCGACGCCACGCTGCGGATGGCGGGGATGTCGGCGGCGTGGAAGGAGGGAATGAACCAGGCGAATGCAGGCCCCTCGGCAGGTGCCGCCGTGGGCTGCGTGTAGGCCGCCAGCGGGCCCGGCTGGTGCGCCAGCGGCTGGCCTTGGGCATCCAGCAGCCGCCAGGCCAGGCGGGGCGAGCCAGCGCCGCCCCGCAAGCCGGCCAGCAGATTGGCGCTGCGCAAGAGGTCGATGAACTGCAGTGCGTTGCCCACCGCCGATTCGGGCAGCAGCGGGATGTCGATGCGAAAAACCGGCGCCGTCGCAGAGGGGACAGAAGAACGGGGCATGGCGGTATTGGCTCTGTGGATGGCCATTTTCGCTTGTCTGCAGCGTGGGGTGGGCTCTTAGCATGAACGTGCGCTTTTTGCCGCGTTCCTTTTTGTTTTCACTTCCTGCACGGATCTGTCTCATGCACAAACCCCTCTCTGCCATCTCGCTGGCCACCGGCCTGCTTCTCAGCGGGCTGACGTTCGCATCGTCCGCCCAGGCCCAGGCCCTGGACGCCGCCGGCCTGCAGGCCATCGATGCCGCCGTGACGGCCGTGGCGCCCAAGATGGTCAACTGGCGCCGCGACATCCATGCCCACCCCGAACTCTCGGGCCAGGAAGTGCGCACGGCCAAGCTCGTGGCCGAGCACCTGAAGAAGCTGGGCATGGACGTGCAGACCGGCGTGGGCGGCACCGGCGTGGTGGGCACGCTCAAGGGGGGCCTGCCCGGCAAGGTGGTGGCCCTGCGCGCTGACATGGATGCCCTGCCCGTGCCCGAGAACACCGGCCTGCCGTTTGCGAGCAAGGCCAAGGCCAACTACCTGGGCAAGGAAGTGCCCGTGATGCACGCCTGCGGCCATGACGCCCACACCGCCATGCTGATGGGCGCGGCCGAGGTGCTGGCGGGCATGAAGGCGCAGCTGCCCGGCACGATCAAGTTCATCTTCCAGCCCGCCGAAGAGGGCGCGCCTGTGGAGCCCGACGCCAACGGCAAGGTGCCCAGCTTCGGCGCCAAGGCCATGATCGAAGCCGGTGCGCTCAAGGACGTGCAGGCCATCTACGGGCTGCACATCACCTCCAACCTGCCAGGCGGCGTGGTGGGCTACCGCAGCGGCCCGCTGATGGCCGGGTCGGACAACATCACCATCCATGTGGAAGGGCGTGGCGGCCATGGCTCGTCGCCCTGGGCCACCATCGACCCCATCGTGGCCGCCAGCCAGGTGGTGATGGGCCTGCAGACCGTGGTGAGCCGCCAGCTCAACATCAGCCAGGAGCCGGCGGTGGTCACCATCGGCCAGATCCAGGGCGGCACACGCTACAACATCATCCCCGACAAGGTGGAGATGATGGGCACGCTGCGCACCTTTGACGAAGACATGCGCCAGGAAGCGCTCAAGCGCATCACCACCACGGCCGAGTCGATTGCCGCCGCCAGCGGTGCCAAGGCCAGCGTGCGTTTTGGCCCCGTGGCCTACCCCGTGACCACCAACCCCGCGCCGCTCACGCAGGCCTCGCTGCCCGCGCTGAACCTGGCCATGGGCGGCAAGACCATGGTGATCCCGAAGGTGGCAGGGTCGGAGGACTTCTCGGAGTTCCAGAAGGTCGTGCCGGGCTTCTTCTACTTCCTGGGTGCGCCACCCAAGGGCAAGGATTTTGCCAAGGCCCCGCCCAACCACTCTGCGCTGTTCGACATCGACGAAGACCAGTTGCCCGTGGGCGCCCGCTCGCTGGCGGCGCTGGCCGTGGACTTTTTGCAGCGCAAGTAAGCGGTGCCACGGGCCGGCTCCGCCAGGAGGCAGGTCAGCCCGTTGCGCCCAGCAGGCTGCGGGCCACGGCCTCGCCGACCTTGATGCCATCCACGCCGGCGGACAGAATGCCGCCCGCGTAGCTGGCGCCTTCGCCCGCCGGGTACAGGCCCGGCGTGTTCAGGCTTTGCAAGTTGTCGCCACGGCCAATCTTGAGCGGCGACGAGGTGCGTGTCTCCACACCCGTCAGCACCGCGTCGTGCATGTCAAAGCCCTTGATCTTGCGGCCGAACACGGGCAGCGCCTCGCGCAGCGCCTCGATGGCATAGCCGGGCAGGGCGGCGTGCAGGTCGCCCAGGGCCACGCCGGGCTTGTACGAGGGCTCCACGCTGCCCAGCTGGGTCGAAGGCTTGCCCGCAATGAACTCGCCCACCAGTTGGCCCGGTGCGCTGTAGTCACGGCCGCCCAGCACAAACGCATTCGATTCGAGCTGGCGCTGCAGCACGCTGCCCGACAGGGGGTGGAACTGCCCGGCGGGCAGGGCTTCCACGCCATAGGTCTGGCCCAGGTGGGTTTCAAACGCCTGCGCGTCCTGCGGGTAGTCGCGGGGGTCGATGCCCACCACCATGCCCGCATTGGCATTGCGCTCGTTGCGCGAATACTGGCTCATGCCGTTGGTCACCACGCGGTGGGGTTCGCTGGTAGCGGCCACCACCGTGCCACCGGGGCACATGCAGAAGCTGTACACCGCGCGGCCATTGGCGGCGTGGTGCACCAGCTTGTAGTCGGCTGCGCCCAGCAGGGGGTGGCCCGCGTGACGGCCCCAGCGGGCGCGGTCGATCACGCCCTGCGGGTGCTCAATGCGAAAGCCGATGGAGAACGGCTTGGCCTCCATGGCCACGCCGCGTTGGTACAGCATGGCAAAGGTGTCGCGCGAGCTGTGGCCCAGCGCCATCACGACGTGGTCGGCGCGCAGCTCGGTGGTCTCGCCCGTGGCCTGGTTCAGCACTTGGAGGCCGCGCAGGTGGCGCTGCTCGCCCTGGCCTTCGATGATCACGTCCGTCACGCGCTGCTCAAAGCGGATCTCGCCGCCCAGCGCAATGATCTGCTCGCGCAGGTTTTCCACCACCTTGACCAGTTTGAAGGTGCCGATGTGCGGGTGGGCGACGTACAGGATTTCTTCGGGCGCACCGGCTTTGACGAACTCGTTCATCACCTTGCGGCCCAGGTGGCGCGGGTCTTTGATCTGACTGTAGAGCTTGCCGTCGCTGAAGGTGCCTGCGCCGCCTTCGCCAAACTGCACATTGCTTTCGGCATGCAGTTCGCGCTTGCGCCACAGGCCCCAGGTGTCTTTGGTGCGTTCGCGCACGGTCTTGCCACGCTCCAGCACGATGGGCTTGAAGCCCATTTGCGCCAGCACCAGCGCCGCAAAAATGCCGCAGGGCCCAAAGCCCACCACCACCGGGCGCAGGGGTAGGTTGGCAGGCGCCTGGCCCACGGGGTGCCAGGCCATGTCGGGCGTGGGCTGGATGTGCGGGTTGCCTGCAAACTGGGCCAGCTGCGCGGCCTCGCGCTCGGGCTGGGCCAGCGTCACGTCCACGATGTAGACGGCCAGCAGGTCGGCCTTGCGGGCGTCAAAGCTGCGCTTGAAAACGTGCAGGTGGGCGATGTCGGCGTCGGAGATGCCCAGGATGTGGGTGACGGCGGCGCGGAGGGGCGCCTCGGGGGCTTCGGCAGCGGTGAACGGCAGCCGGATTTCGGAGAGTCGGATCATGGTCTTGCGGGCCCGTGTCGATCGGGCGAAAAGCAATGGCGTGGGGCCGGGATGATACGGGGTCTGCGCAGCGGGCGGAACCCCGCCGGCCTACGCGGCCGGGGTGTGGGAGGCGCTATCTATATAAAAATGATAGCAATCAAGGCATGTTGCACTAGCGCATTCGGCAGTTTTGGCTGAATTTTTGTTGTCAGGACGTGTTTAGGCTTCCTGGGCAGGCCGCTGGCGCCAGCGCAGCTCGGCCACACCCAGTGCGAAGGCCGCCAGCACCAGCGGCCCAAAGTAGTACAGCGCCCGGTAGGCCAGCAGTGCCGCCAGCACCTGTTCCTGCCCCAGTGCGTCGGTGGCCAGCAGCGCTACGCCCATG
>Ga0208124_100515_pt1 | contig 12799 bp, 11 predicted proteins | sample LakWasM104_HOW12_2_FD_183922 | JGI IMG/M metagenome (GOLD analysis project Ga0208124, IMG submission 183922) | Freshwater sediment methanotrophic microbial communities from Lake Washington under simulated oxygen tension - Sediment Metagenome... | ecosystem: Environmental > Aquatic > Freshwater >...
AGCGGGCCTTCGAGGCCACGCTGGCCGTGCTCAGCCTGATGGGCCGCAATGGCCGCCGCCTGCTGGGCACCGGTCGCCTGCAGTGGCAAATGCTGTGGCTGGTGTGCGCTGCGCTGGTGGCAGGCATCCTGCCCCTGTGGGCGCGGGGCTTGCCCATTGGCGACCGGGTGCAGCTGCCGCTGTCCCCCGCCTTTGCGCTGCTGTGGTTGCTGGGTGCCGTGTGCGCCGTGGCGGCAGCATGGCAGGCCAAGTACCACCGGCTGGCCGCCCTGACGCTGGTGGGTGGCTCCGGGCTGTGCGTGTGCCTGACCTTCCTGTGGTTCTCGGCGCCCGACCTGGCGCTCACGCAGATCGTGGTGGAGGTGGTCACCACCATCCTCATCCTGCTGGGCCTGCGCTGGCTGCCGCGGCGCGACGAGAGCCTGCGCGTGCCCACGCTGGCCGAAGAGCGCCGCACCCAGCTGCGCCGCTACCGCGACATGGCGCTGACGTTGGCCGCAGGGGGTGGCATGGCCCTGCTGTCGTTCGCGATGATGAGCCGCCCCTTCCCCGACAGCACCTCCACATTCTTCCTGGAGCGTGCGCTTACTGAAGGGGGCGGCACCAACGTGGTCAACGTCATGCTGGTGGACTTCCGGGGCTTTGACACCTTTGGCGAGATCGTGGTGCTCGGCATCGTGGCCCTCACGGTCTATGCGCTGCTGCGGCGCTTTCGGCCCGCGCGCGAGGTGATGGACCTGCCGCCCCAGCAGCGCGCACTGCCCGCCGATGTGGACACCGACCTCGCCAACCCACGCCAGACTGCCGACACCGCCGTGGGCTACCTGATGGTGCCCGCCGTGCTGGTGCGGCTGATGCTGCCGTTTGCCACGCTGGTCGCGGTCTACCTGTTCATGCGCGGCCACAACGAGCCCGGCGGCGGCTTTGTGGCGGGGCTGGTGTTCTCGGTGGCCCTGCTGCTGCAGTACATCGTCTCGGGCACCTCGTGGGTCGAGGCACATCTGCCGCTGTACCCGCGCCGCTGGATCGGTGTGGGCCTGCTCGCCGCACTGGCCACGGGCCTGGGTGCACTGGCCTGGGGCTATCCGTTTTTGACCAGCCACACGGCGCATTTTTCGCTGCCCGTGGTGGGTGAGATCCACGTGGCCAGCGCGCTGTTCTTCGACATCGGCGTGTTCACCCTGGTGGTGGGCTCCACCATGCTCATCCTCACCGGCATTGCCCACCAGTCGGTGCGCAGCCACCGCTACAACAACGCACGCGCGGCCGAAGAAGCCCAGGCCGCCGCCACACCGGGAGAAGGTCCATGGAACTGATACTGGCCCTGGCCATCGGCGTGCTCACCGGCTCCGGCGTGTGGCTGCTTCTGCGGCCCCGTACCTTCCAGGTCATCATGGGACTGTCGCTGCTGTCGTACGCGGTCAACCTCTTCATTTTCAGCATGGGCCGCCTGGGCCTCGCGATTGACAAGGAGCCCGTGCTGCAGCCCGGGGTGCCGCAAGACCTTGCCCACTATGCCGACCCCATGCCCCAGGCGCTCACCCTCACGGCCATCGTGATCGGCTTTGCCATGACCGCCCTCTTCCTGGTGGTGCTCCTGGCATCGCGCGGCATGGCCGGCACCGACCATGTGGACGGCACCCGCGCCAAAGATGCGCAAGAAATGCCATGACGGGAGGCACGAGCATCACCGCATCGATCACCGCGTGGCTCATGCCGCACCTGATCCTCGCGCCCATTGCGCTGCCCCTGCTCACGGCCGGGCTCATGCTGCTGCTGCGCGAGGAACGCCAGCGCACCAAGGTCACGCTCAACATCACATCGACCCTGGTCGGCCTGGTGGTGGCTGTGTTGCTGCTGGTGCAGGCCAAGGAGCCCAGCGTGCAGACCAGCCTGGGCGTGTACCTGCCGGGCAACTGGCCGGCGCCGTTCGGCATCGTGCTGGTCATCGACCGCCTGTCGGCCATGATGCTGGTGCTGACCAGCACAGTGGCGCTCGCCACGGTGCTGTTCTCGGCCGCGCGCTGGCACCGGGCGGGTGTGCACTTTCACCCGCTGTTCCAGTTCCAGCTCATGGGGCTGGCCGGTGCGTTCCTCACGGCCGACCTGTTCAACCTGTTTGTGTTCTTCGAGATCATGCTGGCGGCGTCCTACGGGCTGCTGCTGCACGGCTCGGGCCGCCCGCGCGTGTCGGCGGGGCTGCACTACATCGCCATCAACCTCGCCGCCTCTTCGCTGTTCCTCATCGGGGTGTCGATGCTCTACGGCATCACCGGCACGCTCAACATGGCCGACCTGGCCCAGAGCATTGCGGGTGTGGCCGTGGCAGACCGGGGGCTGCTGCATGCGGCCGCGGCCATTCTGGCGGTCGCGTTCCTCATCAAGGCCGCCGTGTGGCCGCTCAACTTCTGGCTGGTGCCTGCCTACAGCGCGGCCACGGCGCCCGTGGGTGCGCTTTTCGCGCTCATGACCAAGGTGGGCGTGTACAGCGTGCTGCGGCTGTGGACGCTGCTGTTTGGCGCCGAGGCCGGTGAATCCGCGCTGTTTGGCAGCCAGTGGCTCATTGGCGGTGGCATGCTGACCATGGCCTTTGGTGCCATTGGCATGCTGGGCTCGCAGCGGCTGGGGCACCTGGCCGGGTTCAGCGCCGTGCTGTCCTCGGGCACGCTGCTGGCCGCCGTGGGCTTTGGGCAAAACCTGCTCACGGGCGGGCTGCTGTACTACCTGCTCAGCTCTACCCTGGCCGTGAGTGCGCTGTTCCTGCTCACCGACCTGATCGACCGCTGGCGCAACAACGGTGCCAATCTGGCTCCGTATGAGCAGACCGACGACGCACCCTTTCTGTCGGCCGACCTGGTGCCCACCGAGGGCATGAACCTGGACGACAAGGAACAGGCGCTGATCGGCCAGGTCATCCCTGCCGCTGCGGCCTTTCTCGGCCTGGCGTTCATGGCCTGCACGCTGGTCATTGCGGGCCTGCCGCCCTTGCCCGGTTTTGTGGGCAAGTTCGCCATGATCCACGCACTGCTCAACCCTCTGGGGCTGGGCGCGGCCCAGGGCTTCCGCCTGGGCGCTGCGGGCTGGACGCTGGTGGCGCTGCTGGTGGGCTCGGGGCTGCTGGCACTGCTGGCGCTCACGCGCGCAGGCATTCGCCATTTCTGGTCGGCCCAGGGCCGGGCTTCACCGCAACTGCTGGTGCTGGAGGGACTGCCCATTGCCCTGCTGCTGCTGGCCTGCGTGGCGCTGGTGTGGCAAGCCGGTGCAGTGATGCGCTACACCCAGGCTACGGCCGATGCCCTGCATGCGCCCGGCACCTACGTGCGTGCGGTGATGACCGCGGCGCCCGTCGCACCTTCGCCTGCAGCAGCGCCTGAAACCCTGCCACCGGGGAGCAAGCCATGACCCAACCAGGCCCATCGACGGCATCCAACGCCCCAGCCGTTCCCCCGCGCCCCGGTCTGTTGCGGCGCCTGGTGCCCGCCCCGCTGCTCTCGCTGGCGTTGCTGGGCCTGTGGCTGCTGCTCAACCGCAGCCTGAGTGCAGGTCACCTGGTACTGGGCTCCGTGCTGGCACTGGCCATCCCGCTGCTGACAGCCGGGCTGCGCCCGCTGCCGGTGCGCATTCGCAAGCCAGGCACCGTCTTGCGCTTGGCACTCACGGTGGTGGCAGATACCACCCGGTCCAACCTGGCCGTGGCCCGCCTGCTGCTGGCGCCCGGCCGCAGGCGCCACCCAGCGGGCTTTGTGCACATCCCGCTGGACGTGCGGGACCCCAACGCACTGGCCGTGCTGGCGATGATCGTGTGCATCACGCCCGGTACCGCCTGGGCCGAGATTTCGCTGGACCGCAGCATGCTGCTGCTGCACGTGCTGGAGCTGGACGACCCCGCCACGGTAATCGCTGAGGTGAAGCAGCGCTACGAGGCCCCCTTGATGGAGATTTTTGAATGACCCCCGTGCTGGACTGGGCCCTGCCGGCCGCCCTGCTGATGCTCGCGCTGGCCATGGGCTGTGCGTTGATCCGACTGCTCAAGGGCCCGTCCGCGCAAGACCGTGTGCTGGCGCTGGACTGCATGTACCTGAGCGGCATGCTGGTGATGCTGGTGCTGGGGCTGCTCTACGGCAGCAAGAACTACTTCGAGGCCGCGCTGCTGCTGGCGCTGTTCAGCTTTGTCGGCTCCATGGCCATGGCCAAGTTTTTGCTGCGCGGCGAGGTGATCGAATGACCGAAGCCGCCACCACCGCCACCGCTGTTCTTCCGCTGTGGCTGGAAATCATCGTGGCCGTGCTGGTGCTGGCCGGTGCCGCGCTGGCCCTGCTGGGCTCCATCGGGTTGCTGCGGCTGCCCACGTTTTTTGAACGGGTACACGCCCCCTCCATCATCGCCACGCTGGGCTGCTGGCTGATCATGCACGGCACGGTGCTGTACTTCTCGGTGGCCGACAGCAGCCTGGCCCTCCATGCGCTGCTGATTGCCGTGTTCGTGGCGATCACGGTGCCCATCATGTCGATTTTTCTGATGCGTGCGGCGTTATTCCGCGCCCGCCAGGCTGGGCGTGATGTGCCACCCAGCCTGAGCCAGCCCAAGGTGGATGGCGGCACAGAAGCCAAAGACTCCTGATCAGAAACTCCTGATTTGATAGCTGCAGGCGCATATAAAACATGCGCCTGCAGCATTTTTGGCCCTTATTTCGTCCTTGGCGCACCAAACCCGCCGCCACCGGGGGTGTGAATCTCGAACACATCGCCCGGCGCCATCTCGGCCTGGCCGATGTGGTCCAGCAGCTCCACCCGGCCATCGCTGCGCACCACCTTGTTGATACCCATGGCCCCCGGCTGACCACCCGCCATGCCAAACGCGCCATGGTGGCGGCCGTTCGACAAGATGCTGGCCGTCATCGGCTCCAGAAAGCGCACACGGCGCACGCCGCCGTCGCCACCTTTCCACTGCCCGGCGCCGCCCGAGCCCTTGCGGATCTCGTAGCCCTCCAGCCGCACCGGAAAGCGGAACTCCAGCACCTCGGGGTCCGTCAGGCGCGAGTTGGTCATGTGGCACTGCACGACGCTGGTGCCGTCAAAACCGCCCGCCAGTTGCCCGTTGGCATCCCACACACCGCCCGCGCCGCTGCCGCCCGAGATGGTCTCGTAGTACTGGTAGCGCGTGCTGCCAAACGTGAAGTTGTTCATCGTGCACTGTCCCGCCGCCATCAGGCCCAAGGCGCCATACAGCGCGTTGGTGATGCAGGTGGACGTTTCCACATTGCCCGCCACCACCGAGGCTGGCGGGTTGGGGTTGAGCATGCTGCCGGGCGGGATGATGACGTTGAGCGGCTTGAGGCACCCCGCGTTCAGCGGAATGTCGTCATCCACCAGCGTGCGGAACACATACAGCACCGCCGCCATGCACACCGCCGTGGGCGCGTTGAAGTTGTTCGTCTGCTGCGGGCTGGTGCCGGTGAAGTCGATGGTGGCGCTGCGGCTTTGCGCATCCACCTTCACCGCCACGCTGATCTGCGCGCCGTTGTCCAGAGGCAGCGTGAACGCACCATCCTTGAGCCGTGTGATGACACGGCGCACGGACTCTTCGGCGTTGTCCTGCACATGACGCATATAGGCCTGCACCACGTCCAACCCAAACTCGGCCACCATGCGGCGCAGCTCCTGCTGGCCTTTCTCGTTGGCGGCGATCTGCGCGCGCAGGTCGGCCATGTTCTGCTGCGGGTTGCGGGATGGATATTCGCCGCTTTCCAGCAGCGCAATCATCTCGCGTTCCCGCAAGGTGCCGCGTTCCACCAGCTTCACGTTGTTGATCTGCACGCCCTCTTCTTCAATGCGCGTGGAGAACGGCGGCATGGAGCCCGGCGTGGTGCCGCCCACATCGGCGTGGTGGCCCCGGCTGCCCACATAGAACGTGGGCTCGGCCTCGTTGGCGATGTAGACCGGCGTGATGACCGTGATGTCCGGCAGGTGCGTGCCACCGTGGTACGGGTCGTTGAGCACGAACACATCGCCAGGCTGCATGCGACCCGCGTTCTCGCGGATCACCGTCTTGATGCTCTCGCCCATCGAGCCCAGGTGCACCGGCATATGCGGCGCGTTGGCGATGAGGTTGCCTGCGGTGTCAAACAGCGCGCAACTGAAGTCCAGCCGCTCCTTGATGTTCACCGAGTACGCCGTGTTCTGCAGCTGCAGCCCCATCTGTTCGGCAATGTTTATGAACAGGTTGTTGAACACTTCGAGCAGCACCGGGTCCACCGTGGTGCCCACGGCGTGCTGCACGGCACGGGCCACACGGCGGTTGAGCAGCAGGTGGTCCAGATCGGTCAGTGCTGCTTCCCAGCCGGGCTCCACGATGGTGGTGGCGTTCTTCTCGGCAATGATGGCCGGGCCGGGGATCACATCGCCGGGGCGCAGGTCCTCGCGCACCACCAGGGCGGCGTCGTGCCATGCAGGCACGCCATCGATGCCACCGGTGTACATGCGCACGGTGCTGCGGCGCGGCACCTCGCGCGCGGGCTGTAGCGTGTGGCGTGGCTCCACGGGCGCGTCGCCGGGCACCACGGCCTCGACCGACACAGCCTCCACCACCAGGCCCTTGCCCTGCATGAGGAATGCAAAACGCTGGCGGTAAGCGTTCTCGAACGCGGCGGTGATTTCGGTCAGCGAGCCAAACGGTACGATGAGTGCCGAGTCGCTGCCCTCGTAGCGCACATGCACGCGGCGGTGCACCACGGCAGTGCCCGCGCCCACCTGCTGGCGCTCCAGCTCGGTGCGCGCGGTGGTGGCGAGTTGGTCCAGCGTGGCCTCGATGCCTGCGAGCGCTTCGGGCGCGAGCTTGGTTTCCACCGCCTGTTCACGGATCACGTTCTGGTCCGCCAGGCCCATGCCGTAAGCACTGAGCACGCCCGCCAGCGGGTGCACAAACACGCGCGTCATGCCCAACGCATCGGCCACCAAACAGGCGTGCTGACCGCCCGCGCCGCCAAAGCACTGCAGCGTGTAGCGCGTCACGTCGTAGCCGCGCGCCACGCTGATCTTCTTGATCGCATTGGCCATTTGCTGCACGGCAATCTGAATGAAGCCGTGGGCCACATCCTCGGCCTTGCGTCCGGTCTGTGTGGCGAGGCCTTCAAACTTCTGTGCCACCGCATCGCCATCCAGCGCCTCGTTCGCAGCGTGGCCAAACACCTTGGGGAAGTGCGCGGGCTGGATCTTGCCCACCATCACGTTCGCATCGGTCACGGCCAGCGGGCCGCCCCGGCGGTAGCTGGCGGGGCCGGGGTTGGCGCCCGCGCTTTCGGGGCCGACGCGGAAGCGTGCGCCATCAAAGCCGAGGATGGAGCCGCCACCGGCCGCCACGGTGTGGATACTCATCATCGGGGCGCGCATGCGCACGCCCGCCACCTGGGTCTCGAATTCGCGCTCGAACTCGCCCGCGTAATGGCTCACGTCGGTGCTGGTGCCCCCCATGTCAAAGCCGATGACCTTGTGGTGGCCTGCCAAACCGGCGGTGCGGGCCATGCCGACGATGCCGCCTGCGGGGCCCGACAGGATCGCGTCCTTACCCTGGAACACCTGCGCATCCGTGAGGCCGCCCGACGACTGCATGAAGAACAACTTCACGCCCGGCATTTCGCTCGCCACCTGGTCCACATAGCGGCGCAGGATGGGCGACAGGTACGCATCCACCACCGTGGTGTCACCCCGGCTCACCAGCTTCATCATGGGGCTGGTGGCGTGCGAGGCGCTCACCTGCGTAAAGCCGATTTCGCGCGCAATGCGGGCGGCGGCTTCTTCATGGGCGGTGTAGCGGTAGCCGTGCATGAACACGATGGCCGCGCTGCGCAGGCCCGCGTCGTAGGCGGCCCACAGGCGTTCCTTCAAATGCGCTTCGTCCAGCGGCTCAATGACTTCGCCCTGCGCGCCCATGCGCTCCTGCGCCTCGACCACGCGCTCGTACAGCAGCTCGGGCAGCACGATGTGGCGGTCAAACAAACGGGGGCGGTTCTGGTACGCAATGCGCAGCGCGTCCTTGAAGCCCTTGGTGGTGATGAGCAGCGTGGGCTCGCCCTTGCGCTCCAGCAGCGCGTTGGTGGCCACGGTAGTGCCCATCTTCACGCACTCCACCAGCGCGGGCGTCACCGGCTCGCCCAGCTGCAAGCCCAGCAGGTGGCGGATGCCGGCCACCGCCGCGTCCTTGTACTGCTCGGGGTTCTCGGACAGCAGCTTGTGCGTGACCAAGGTGCCGTCCGGGCGCTTTCCCACCACGTCGGTGAAGGTGCCGCCCCGGTCGATCCAGAACTGCCAGCGGGACAAAGGAGAAACTTGTTGGGACATGATGATGCTATCTAATCAATAGCTGCCAGCGCATTGAATACCTGCGCTACAGCTGCATTTCATTCAAAAAACCAGAAACCAGGGGCAGGTTGTCATAGCGACGCTGCGGAGCGCGCTGCCTGGTCATACATGCCCGAGAGCACACGCAGCAAACGGGCCAGTTCGCCGATGTCGCGGTTGAGCGCGTCATCGGCATTCAATGCATCGATGAGGCAGCTCTCGCGGATCTCGCGGTAGCGCTGCACATAGGCGCGGCCGGTGTCGGTGGCGGCGTAGGTGACTTCCTTGCCGTTCTTCTGCGAGGCGACCACGCCCAGGGTCTGCAGCTTTTTGAGCGAGTAGTTCACCAGGTGCGTGTCTTCCACGTTCATGATGAAGCAGATGTCGGCCAGTCGCTTGTCGCGTGCACGGTGCGTGACGTGGTGCAGCACCACCACGTCGAGCGGCGTCAGGTCCTTGAGACCCGCCGCCGCCATGCAGTGCACCACCCAGCGGTGGAAAGCGTTGCCCGCCACGATGAGGCCGAACTCGAACTCGCTCATCTCTGCACTCTGCGCCGACACCAGATGCGCCGAAGACACGATGGGACCGGAGTCGGTTTTGGCCTTGGGCTTGGCGTCAGATTTCATGGCTGGTTCAGGCCTGCGGGTTCTGTCATTGGCACGGGATATGCATGGGGCATTGTAGGCAAGTCGATGGTAATTTGTTGGCAATTTGTCAGCGTTTAGGCAAAACACCTATCGCAATCGGATCGGCTTCCGATACAGTGATTTGTTACATCCAATCTTGTACATACAACCCTGCGGAGCAATATCCATGAAGCGTCGAATCTTCCCCGTGACCGCACTCGCCCTGACCCTGGCTGCGGGCCTGTCTGCCACCTCGGCATTCGCCCAGACCAAGTGGGACCTGGCCGCCGCCTACCCCGCCACCAACTTCCACACCGAGAACATGGTGCAGCTGGCCAGCGATGTGGACAAGGCCACGGGCGGCAAGCTCAAGATCACGGTGCATGCCAACGCCGCGCTGTTCAAGGCCCCTGAAATCAAGCGCGCTGTGCAAGGCGGCCAGGCGCAGATGGGCGAGATCCTGCTGGCCAACTTCCAGAACGAATGGCAGCTGTTTGGCGTGGATGGCCTGCCCTTCCTGGCCGATAGCTACGACGCCTCCAAGAAGCTCTACGCCGCCCAAAAGCCCTTCCTGGAAAAGAAGCTGGCTGAGCAGGGAATGATGCTGCTGTACGCCGTGGCCTGGCCTCCACAAGGCATCTACACCAAGAAGCCGCTGGCCTCTGCCGCCGACCTCAAGGGCATCAAGTGGCGCGCCTACAGCCCTGCCACCGCCCGCATTGCCGAGCTGGTCGGCGCCCAGCCCGTGACGGTGCAGGCCGCAGAGTTCTCGCAGGCGCTGGCCACGGGCGTGGTCGAATCGACGATGACCTCGGGCGCCACCGGTGTGGACAGCAAGCTGTACGAACACCTCAAGTTCTACTACGACACCCAGGCCTGGCTGCCCAAGAACGCCGTGCTGGTGAACAAGAAGGCGTTTGACGCCCTCGACAAGCCCAGCCAGGACGCGCTGCTGAAGGCCGGAGCCGACGCCGAAGCACGCGGCTGGGCCAACAGTGCCAAGGTCAACACCGACACCGTCGCCAAGCTCAAGGCCAATGGCATGGATGTGGTGGCCCCACCGGCCGCCCTGAAGGCCGACATGGCCAAGGTGGGCGACACCATGCTCAAGGAATGGCTGGACAAGGCCGGCCCCGAAGGCAAGGCGCTCATCGACGCCTACCGCAAGTAAGCCCAGGCGCCCACGCACATGCGTCGTCTGCTGGACTTTCTGTACGACAGCGCCGCCGCCCTGGCGGCGCTTTTCATGGTCGGCTTGTTGGGGATGGTGCTGCTGTCCATCGCCAGCCGCCAGTTCCACTTCCACGTGCCGGGCACGGATGCCTATGCGGGCTATCTGATGGCCGCATCGGGCTTTCTGGCGCTCGCCCACACCTTGAAGCGCGGCGAGCACATCCGCGTCACACTGCTGCTCAACTTTCTGAAGGGCGGCGCCAAGAAGGCGTTCGAGATCTGGGCTTTGGCCATTGCCACCCTGCTGGCCGTACTGTTCGCGGTGTACAGCTGCAAGCTGGCCTGGCAGTCGCACGAGTTCCACGACATCTCCACCAGCAGCGACGCCACGCCTCTGTGGATTCCGCAGATCGCCATGGCCTTGGGCACGGTGATTCTGGCGATCGCGTTCCTGGACGAGCTGGTGCTGGAGATGATGGGCAAGCGTGTGGATGCCTCCTCTGGCGAAGCATTGCGCAATGAATAAACCCGGCACGACCTACCATGAGTGACCTCGCCATAACCGGCCTGCTCGTACTGTCGCTGTTCCTGATTCTGGGCAGCGGCGTATGGATCGGGCTCACCCTCTCCGGCGTCGCCTGGATCGCCATGCAGCTGTTCTCCGCCCGCCCGGCGGGCGATGCGATGGCCGTGACCATCTGGGGCAGCGCCTCCAGCTGGACCCTCACCGCCCTGCCCCTGTTCATCTGGATGGGCGAAATCCTGTTCCGCACCCGTTTGTCGCAAGACATGTTCAAGGGCCTGGCCCCGTGGGTGCAGGCGCTGCCGGGCCGGCTGCTGCACACCAACGTGGTGGGCTGCACCATCTTTGCCGCTGTGTCGGGGTCCAGCGCTGCCACCTGCGCCACCATCGGCAAGATGACGCTGCCCGAGCTGACGCGCCGCGGCTATCCCGAGCACATGGTGGTGGGCACGCTGGCGGGCGCGAGCACGCTGGGTCTGTTGATCCCGCCGTCCATCATCATGATCGTGTACGGCGTGTCGGCCGAGGTGTCGATCTCGCAGCTGTTCATTGCGGGTGTGCTGCCGGGCATCTTGCTGGCGGCACTTTTCTCGGGCTACATCATGCTGTGGGCGCTCCGCCATCCCGAGCAGGTGCCTGCCGCCGACGTGAGCATGAGCTTCATGCAAAAGCTGTCGGAATCGCGCAGCCTGATCCCCGTGGTGCTGCTGATTGCAGCCGTGCTGGGCTCCATCTACACCGGCTTTGCCACCGCCACCGAGGCAGCGGCCGTGGGCGTGGTGGGCTCGCTGGTGCTGTCGGCCGTTCAGGGCTCGATGACCTGGGGCACGTTCAAGGACTCGCTGATGGGCGCCACGCGCCTGTACTGCATGATCGCGCTGATCCTCGCGGGTGCTGCCTTCCTCACGCTGGCCATGGGCTACATCGGCCTGCCGCGCCACCTGGCGGAGTGGATCGCGTCGCTGGGCTTGAACCAGGCGCAGCTCATCGTGGCGCTGGCGGTTTTCTACATCATCCTGGGCTGCTTTCTCGACGGTATCTCGATGGTGGTGCTGACCATGGGAGTGCTCATGCCCACGGTGCAGGCGGCTGGCATCGACACCATCTGGTTCGGCATCTTCATCGTGCTGGTGGTCGAGATGGCGCAGATCACGCCGCCTGTGGGCTTCAACCTGTTTGTGCTGCAGGGCATGACGGGGCGCCAGCTGCCCTGGATTGCCAAGGTGGCCATGCCCATGTTCTTCCTGATGTGTGGCGCTGTGGCGTTGATCTATGTCTTCCCCGGCATCGTGACCTGGTTGCCACAGCAGATGTCGGCGCGCTGAACACACCTGCCACCAGCAGGCACCGCCAAGCGGGGCGCCCCCACCGGGGACGCCCCGCTTGGCGTTTTGGGGGCTGGAGAGCCGCCCGTCCGACGCCTCAAAATACAGCGACAATGGCCCGATGTTGAACGTTCTTGCCATCTGCATCGGCGCCTGTGTGGGCGCGCTGGCGCGCTGGCGCCTGAGCCTGTGGCTCAGCCCCGGCGGGCTGATTCCTTGGGGCACACTTGCCGCCAATCTGGTGGGCGGCTACCTCATTGGCGTGTGTGTGGCCGTGTTCCACGCCATGCCCCAGCTGGACCCCGTGTGGCGGCTGGCACTCGTCACCGGGTTTCTGGGCGCACTCACCACCTTCTCCAGCTTCTCGGCCGAAGTCGTTGAGATGCTGATGGTGCAGCGCTACGCCCTGGCACTGGGCACCACCGCACTGCATCTGTTGGGCTCCCTGGGCCTTACGGTACTTGGCATGCAAAGTGCTTCGTATTTCATAGCATCTCGCGCTTGATATTCCGGCACTAGCACGTCATTTCGTCATCAATCCACGCCACACTGCATGGGCCCTCACCTGCTGCTGCCGGTGCTGTCCCGCTCTTCTCTGTTCACCTATCGATACGCGAGCCCCTCATGGAAGCCAACACCCAACTCAACGAACGCCGCCTGGCCGATGCCTGGGCCGAGCTGCACAACCACGCCCACAACGGCAACCCCCTGCAGGCCGATGCCAACCGCATGGCCTTTGCCGACCCCGAATTCATGTTCCGCCGTGAAACGCGCGGCATCCGCTTTCAGCTCGAAATGCTCAAGCCCGACCTG
>Ga0208124_100517_pt1 | contig 12774 bp, 12 predicted proteins | sample LakWasM104_HOW12_2_FD_183922 | JGI IMG/M metagenome (GOLD analysis project Ga0208124, IMG submission 183922) | Freshwater sediment methanotrophic microbial communities from Lake Washington under simulated oxygen tension - Sediment Metagenome... | ecosystem: Environmental > Aquatic > Freshwater >...
ACCGGACCTCCGGACGCTGGCAGGGCGCGGAACGTTTCTGGCAGGTTTGTAAAGGCAACAGGCCGTAACAGTTGCCCATGGAGCCCTGTTATGGCACTTGTCTTACACGCGGAACTGCGGCACTTTGCTGAAATCCTAGCCAGCAGCCATTGAGGTTGCGCCGGGAGGTCATTGCGGCCCCCACCCCTTTTTTCAAAAGGACTTCACCATGAAACGCCATTCCTTACCGCCGGGAGCGCGCGCGTTGATAGCGTTCATCGGAACCGTGGTGCTGGCAGTGCTGGCGGCGGTGTCATTGCTGATGCCGGACGTGGCCGTGCAGTCTGTGGATTCGATGTCGCACGGGCTTACCGGGCTCGACCAGATTTTGTCCACCAGCTTTCTGGACCACTGAGTTGTGATGCGTGCAGGAGTGGCTGGCGCTGCGCTGCAGCGCGTGTGGGTCCAAACAGCAACACAGTAGCAAAAAGCATAGCATCGGAGTACCATTCGGCGCTGCACACCGGGACTTTTCGGTGGCATTCTGGAATGGAGGACGATCGTGACCACACGTTTTCGCATCTCTGCAAACCGTTTTTTCTTGATTCACTCCCCGAAATTCTGGGGCTCGATGGTGTTGCTGGCCGCTGTGGCGGGCTGTTCAAGCCCCCGCGACAATGCCTTGGACGAGTTCTCGCGCTGGTACGACGGTGCCAGGGCCCAGGCGCAGGCAGGGGCCATGAGCTGGAGCGAGCTTTACAAGCAAAGCTTTGACCGCCTCACCGCCCTGCCCCCCTCGCTGCAGCAGGACACGCGCCTTGAAAACACCGTGTTGCTGCTGTCTGTAGCCCGCAAGCTGGAGTCCAACGAAATCAGCCCCCAGCAGTTCGCCATGGAGCGGGACGACATCGAGACCCAGTTGCAGGCTCGCCTGCGCTGACGACGCCACCAGCAGCGGCAATGCAGCTTCTGGCAGCCTGGTCAATGGCTTGAGTAGCGGTTGCTGAAGCAACTGGGGCAGCTTTTTGTGCCCCCGCCACCGCTCGTTACCGGCCTCCTCCCTAGCGTGGCGGCCAACGCTATCGAGACGTAGACCCCGACTGCTCCACCACCCCCACGCGACGGCGCAATGCGTCGGCTGCCGCAGTGTCCCCGGTAGCCTCTGCCCTTTGCACCTGCAGCAGCAACCATGCCATCAGCGGCCTGCGCCAGCCCTGCGCGGACGCAGTGTCGGTGGCTGTGGTGATGACTGCGGGGCTGGCGTGCCCCGTCTGCAACAACACGCCCGCCGCCACTAGGCGCGAAAGGGGGTCGGCAATGCCCGCCAAGCTGGCAGCGTTGCCTGCCGTGGCGACCGCACGCTGCGCCGGTGGCAAGAAAGCCACCTGGCCGGCCTGCACGCGGCCCGCCAGATAGTCGGCGTAGGCCTGCTCGGGCGCTGCGGCGTCGGAGCGCAAGGCCTCAAAACGCTCGCACGGTTCAGTGACCAGACTCGCCACCTGGGCCGCGCAGCGCATCAGCTCCAGGCGCGCCATCAGATCGGGGCGACCCGTGCGCGCCACTTCGGCGCGGGCCCGGTCCCATTCGAGCTTCTCCACGCGCGCGTTGCCGGACAGGTAGGCCTCGATGGCCTTCTGGGACGCGCCCTGGGCATTCATCTGCCAGTCAGGCACCGGGGGTTGGCGGGAACACGCAGCCAATGCGAAGGCACAGCCGATGGACAGGAGCCGCAATGCAGCCCGCAAACGAGGTGCAGCAGAGGGGTTCATGGCAGCTTCAACTCCGTGTCGCGTGCAAAGGGCCATTTGCGGTTGATCTCGTTGACCAGGCTTTCCACCTTGCGCAGATTGCTTTCCACCTCGGCGCGCAGCGCGCCCAAGTCCGTCGTGGCTTCGCGGGCATTGGCGCCGATGGCCTGGGCCTCCACCAGCACGGCATCCACCTTCTTGAGGCTGGTGCGGGTGTCGGACAACAAACCATTGAACTGGGCCACGGTGGCGCGCACCTCAGGCACCAGCGCGTCCTTGTTGCCCTCGCTGCCAAACACCTGCTTGTCGGCGCGGGCGGCCATGCCGTCCAGGCGCGCCAGCAGCGCGTTGGTGCGCTCCAGCGTGGCCACAATCTTCTTCGCATCGGCTTCGTTACCCATCAGCACGCCCAGGGCGCCGCCCGGCCCGTTCAGGCGCTCCGTGAGGGCCTTGACGTTGATCAGGGTGTTGCCCAGCGCGGCGTCGGGCGACGTCAGGGCGTTCAGGTTGGTCAGCAGCTCGCGCGCGGTGGCCATGAGCTGCGGGATCTCCGCCGTGGCATCCCCGCGCAACACCGGCCGCACGGCGCCATCGGGCAGTGCGGGGTCGGTCAGGATGCCGGAGTACGCCCGGATGTTGGTGCCCCCCACCAGACCGCGTACCAGCGTGAACACGCTGGACTCGCGCAGCCAGTGCGCGTCCTTGCGGGGCACATCCACCAGGATGCGGGCATTGCCCGATTCGGCCAGCTCGATGCGCCGCACGCGGCCAATGGGAAAGCCCGAGAAGGTCATGTCCATGCCCACTACCACGCCCTCGGAGTCATCGGCCGTCAGCACCAGCGTCTGCGTGGGCTCAAAAGCGCCCCGCGCATACAACAGGTACAGGCCCGAACCCACGATGAGGGCCAGGGTGAACAGCAGCAGCGCCGCAGCCTTGAGTTCCAGATAGGCCACCGGGCGCAGGGTCTCGACCGGAGGCGCGTCGGCCCCGGCGGGGCCATGCGATGGGTGAGGAGGATGGTCGTTCATGTCGTGGGTTTATGCGGGTGGGTGCGACCGGCGCGGGCCGTCAGTAGTAGTTGCCCATGAGCGAGGCCACCTCGATCAGCAGCAGCACCGCAAACATGCGGGCCAGGCCGCCCAGTTCCGAGTCGGGCTGGGTGCGTTCGCCGCTGTCATACAGCCCGGCAGCCATGGGGATCAGCGCCACGGCCAGGCTGAAGAACAGGGTCTTGAGCACAAACACCATGGTCACGCTGGGCGAAAACACCTGGCCGAACATGCGCGTGTAGCTCGGCAGCCCCGCCATGTTGAAGCCGTACACCCCCAGGTACGCCAGCACCAGCGCCACCACGCAACTGAGCGCAGCCAGCGTGACGCAGGCAAACACCCCGGCAATCACGCGGGGCAGCAGTTCGATGCGCACGGGGTCAGAGCCCTGGCGGCGCAGCGCCTCGAACCGGCCCGTGAGCCGCAGGTGCGCCAGTTGCGAGCCGTTGGGAATGGTGCAGCGCATGGCCACAAACAAGGCGGCTGTGAGCGGGATGAGCTCCAGCACCAGCACGCGGATCACCATCTCCAGCGCATAGCGCGACAGCCCGTAGCTCAGCGCCGTGACCACAACAATGCGCGTGAGCACCAGGCTGATGAGCGCCGCCAGCACCGTGAAGCCCAGCAGCACCGGCGCCGTGTCCAGATACAGGTGCCGGGCCAGCGCGCGGCGGGTGCCCTTGCCGTAGCTGGACGGCGACAACACCAGCACCAGCACCACCGCGCCCAGATACAGGATGCGCCACCAGGCCACCGCCCAGCGCCGCGCCGTGTTCCACACACGTTCGGGCAGGGAGAGGCCGTGAAGGCGCGAGATCATGGGCGGATCATAGCGGGGGCATGCGCCAGGGCAGCCCATGGCAGGCGTCTGGAGATATTTGGGCCATTTTCGGGCGATAGCGCTACAAACATATGCCCAAGCAGCTATCAATTAGATAGCAAATAGCACACACGCAGCCACGCCGTACAACAACTGCTCACACATGGCGCTTGCCCTGGCCGGGAGGGGCGTTGACGCCCATGGGCTGCGCGTCAGCCCGCGCATGCAGTGCTTCGATGATGTGGCAGGTGGCGTCCGCGCCATCGCAACGGCTGCGCAGCGCCTGCAGGTCGGCCTCCAGCGCCTGCAGCTCGGCCAGGCGGGTGCGCACATGCACCAGGTGTGCATCCAGCGTGTCGCAGGCGGCGTGGCAGTCGGTCTTGCTGTCCCAGTCCAGCGCCAGCAAGGTCCTGACCTCGTCCAGCGACATGTCCATGGCGCGGCACAGGCGGATGAAACGCAGCTGGTGCACGTCGGCGCTGCTGTACAGGCGGTAGCTGTTGTCGCCGCGCGCACCGGGCGGCAGCAGCCCCTCTTTTTCGTAGTACCGGATGTTGGCGGCCGACACGCCGGACTGCTGGGCGGCCTCGCCAATGCGGAAGTGTGCAGCGTGGGGATCCATGGGCTTGACCTTCAAGTGACTTTAAGGTTTCCAATGATGCCATCGCTTTCCAAAACCGCCAGGAGAAAACACCATGTCCGCCCATTGCCATCACGACCACAGCGCCCCCGGCCACAGCCACGATGCCCCCGCCAGCGCAGACCCGCGCTACCGCCGCATCCTGTGGATTGCGCTCGTCGTCAACGCCGCCATGTTTGTGGTGGAACTGGGCGCGGGCACCCACTCGGGCTCGGCGTCGCTGCTGGCCGACGCCATCGACTTTCTGGGCGATGCGGCCAACTATGGCCTGTCGCTGTGGGTGCTGGCCATGGCGCTGACCTGGCGCGCACGCGCCGCCCTGCTCAAAGGCGCCAGCATGCTGGCGTTTGGCGTGTTCGTGATCGGCCGGGTGGCCTGGGGGGTGTGGCAAGGGGTTCCGCCCGAGCCCTTCACCATGGGTGGCGTGGGCCTGCTGGCGCTGGCGGCCAACCTGGGTGTGGCCGCCCTGCTCTACGCCTGGCGCGAGGGTGACGCCAACATGCGCGGCGTGTGGCTGTGCACGCGCAACGACGCGCTGGGCAACCTGGCCGTGATGGCCGCTGCGCTGGGGGTGCTGGGCACAGGCACGGCCTGGCCCGACCTGGTGGTGGCAGCCATCATGGCCGGCCTGGCCATCAGCGGCGGCTGGAGCGTGATCCGCCACGCGCGGCAGGAGCTGGCCAGCACCGCCGGCGCCCCCGCAGCACACGGGCACTGATCCATGCGCGTACGCCTGTCCACACCGCTCCATGCACCGCCCGAATGGGTGGCTGCGCAACTGCAAAGCACCGCTGTGTTTCGCCACATCACGGCGCCTCTGGTGCGGTTCAAGCGCCCTGGCGGCGCGCCCTGGCCCACCCACTGGTCTCCCGGTGATCTGCCGTTGCAGATGCGGCTGCTGGGGCTGCTGCCCATGGGCTCCCAAACCGTGCGCATCTCCATCGAGCCATCTGCCCAGTCCGGCGCATGGCCCACGCTGCGCGACAACGGCGAGGGCACGCTGATGCGGCGCTGGGACCACCGCATCACGCTGCAGCCGCTGCCGGACGGCCGCACGCTCTATACCGACGACATCGACGTGGTCGCGCGCCACCTGCCCTGGCTGATGACGCCCCTGAGCGCGGCGTTTGCCCAGGTGTTCTACCGGCACCGACAGCGGCGCTGGCGCCAGCTGGCGGCGCGCCACGCGGCAGATCCCATGGCTGCCCCCTTGCACACGCAGCGCGCGTTCGACCACCTGCTGGCAGCATTTGCGAGCGATGCCGACGCACCGCCCGCCACCCGCTGGCGCTGGCTGGAGGCCGCGCATGTACTGGGGCAGACCACGCTGTCCCTGCATTGGCGGTCGCACACAGCCATGCTGCGCTACGCCCTGCAGTTGCGCGACCTGCGCGAGTCCGGTGGACAGGTGCTGCGGCTGGCCCTGGTGCCGCTGGGCCATGCGCTGGCGCGGCTGCCCATTGGCAACACGGGGCGGGCACGGGTGAGTGCCTTGGCGCCTATGGCGCCGCAGTCACACATCACGCGGCTGATTGACGGGGCCATGGCCGCTGCGCGCCTGCAGCCCGTCCCATTTCTGCAAAAAACTGGCGATAGCGCTTGATCTATAAGCGCTTACAGCTATCAAATCAGGAGTAAACAACCAACGAACAGTGCGGCCGCCGGGCACCCGGAATTTGACGCACGACAAGCCCGGCATGGGGCTTGCATGGTCCAATCCACAACCTGTGCGCCGCCCTCTGCCCCGGGGGCCGCGGGCACAGCCCTCATTCCTTTTGCTTGTCGCCCATGCCCTCCCGCGCCCCTGCCGCCCCCGCAACCCCTGCCCCGCTGGGCGTGCCCCACAGCCTGACGGAAGACGCCGTGGCCATCTTCACCGGGGTGTTGCTCATCTCGGTGGGGGTGGCGTTTTTCACCAGCGCGGGGTTGCTCACAGGTGGCACGGCGGGGCTGGCGTTTTTGCTGCACTACGCCACGGGCATCGGCTTTGGCAAGATCTTCTTTGTGCTCAACCTGCCGTTTTACTGGCTGGCGCTGCGCAAGCTGGGCCGGGCCTTCACCGTCAAGACTTTCATCGCGGTGCTGCTGTTGTCGCTGCTGACCGAGCTGCAGTCGCAACTGCTGCAGTTCGCGCAGTTGCAGCCGCTGTATGCCGCCATTGCGGGCGGGCTGATCACGGGCACGGGGTTTCTGGTGCTGTTCCGCCACCGCTGCAGCCTGGGCGGCGTGGGCATTGCGGCGCTGTACCTGCAGGACCGCTACGGCTGGCGCGCAGGCAAGGTGCAGATGGCGGTGGACTGCTGCATCGTGCTGCTGGCCCTGTGGACGGTGGAGCCCGTGCGCGTGGCTTGGTCCATTGCGGGCGCCGTGGCGCTCAACCTGGTGCTGGCCATGAACCACCGGCCGGGCCGCTACATGGCGGTGTAGGCCCCGGCCAAGGGCGGTTGAGCGCCCTGCAGAGACACACCTTCTACGTGGACACCTGCCAGCCCAGCCCACTGTGCAGCCGGTGCTCCAGCACCTCGATGGGTACCGGGCGGCTGAACAGGTAGCCCTGCCACAGCGTGCAGCCGTGGCGCTCCAGAAACGCGCGCTGCGCCTCGGTCTCCACCCCCTCGGCAATCACGTCGATGCCCAGGCTCTGCGCCATGCCGATGATGGTCTGCACGATGAGCGCGTCGGTGTGCTGGATGCCGATGTTGCGCACAAAGCTCTGGTCGATCTTGAGCTGGTCCAGCGGCAACCGCGTCAGGTACGACAGCGACGACTGGCCGGTGCCAAAGTCGTCCATCGAAAAGCGCAGACCCAGCGCGCGCAGCGCGTTCATCTTGGCGATGGTGTCGTCCACGTTGTCCAGCGCCAGGCTCTCGGTCAGCTCCAGCTTCAGGCGGTCGGGCCGCGCGCCGGTCTGTCGCAGCACGGCCACCACCTGCTCCATGAAGTCGGCCTGGCGGAACTGGCGGGCGCTCACGTTCACCGCCAGTTGCAGGTGGGCGGTGGCCGGGTCGTCCTGCCAGCGGCGCAGCTGGGTGCAGGCAGTCTGCAGCACCCACAGCCCGATAGGTAGGATCAGCCCGGTCTCTTCGGCCAGCGGGATGAACTCGAACGGCGGCACCATACCGCGCGCCGGGTGGTTCCAGCGGATCAGCACCTCGGCCCCCACCACATGCTTGCCGCAGCCTACCTGCACCTGGTAGTGCAGCGTGAACTGGCCCTGTTCCAGCGCCGTGCGCAGGTCGTTCTCCAGCGCCGCGCGGGCAGTGACGGCGGCCTGCATGCGCGGGTCAAAAAAGCGGATGCCGTTGCGCCCTGCGGTCTTGGCGGCATACATGGCCAGGTCGGCATGCTTGACCACATCTTCCACCGTCTGTCCCTGGCCGCTGAACAGCACGGCGCCCACACTGGTAGTGCTGTGCACATGGTGCGATGCGAGCTGGTAGGGCTGGTTGAGCGCGGCCAGAATTTTTTCACCCACCGCCTGCGCCTGCTCGGCCGCGTCGGTGGCAAGGGCGCCCAGGTCTTCCAGCAGCACCAGAAACTCGTCGCCGCCCAGCCGCGCCACGGTGTCGCCCTCTCGCACGCAGGCCGTGAGCCGCTGGGCCACCTGCTGCAGCAGCACGTCGCCCATGTCGTGGCCCAGGGTGTCGTTCAGGGTCTTGAAGTGGTCGAGGTCCAGGCACAGCAGAGCCCCTTGCAGGCCCGCGCGCGCACTGGTGGCAAACGCCTGTTGCAGGCGGTCCATCATCAGGCGGCGGTTGGGCAGGTGGGTGAGCGGGTCGTAGAACGCCAGGTGCTCAATCTCCCGCGCCGCCGCCGCGCGCTGGGTGATGTCGCTGAGGGTGGCCACGTAGTGCGTCAGTACCCTGTGCTGGTCCGTGACGGCGGTGATGGCCATGAAGTGCAGGTTCACCTCACCGCTCTTGCAGCGGTTCCACAACTCGCCCTTCCACTCGCCGGTGCTGGCCAGGCTGGCCCACATGGCATCAAAAAACGCCTTGTCATGGTGGCCCGAGGCCAGCAGGCTGGTGCTGCGGCCCACCACCTCGTCGGCGCTGTAGCCGGTGATGCGGCTGAACGCACGGTTGGTGCGCAGGATGAGCGTGTCCGCGTCGGTGACGATCATGCCTTCTTGCGACTCGAACGCAATGGCGGCGATGCGCAGTTCGTTCTCGTCGCGCTTGCGGGCCGAGATGTCCTTGCCCACGCCCCGGTAGCCGCAAAACACACCGTCGTCATCAAACACGGGCGTGCCGCTGATGGACACCCAGTACGAGCAGCCCTGCTGGTCGCGGCGCTCGAACTCAAAGTCGCGGAACTCCTGGTGGCGCTCCAGCAGCGCACGGTGCTCTTCCCACAGCGCATCGCTCATGCCCGGTGCGGCCAGCTCCCAGCGGGTCTTGCCCATGTGCAGCGCGGCCTCCTGCACCACCCGGTCATCGGCCCGGCCTTCGACATGCGTGAGCCGAAACTGCGCGTCCTGCTCCCAATACCAGTCGGACGACAACGCGGTGAGGGTGCGAAACCGCGCCTCGTTGTCCTCCAGCTTGCGGCGCACCCGGTAGGACTCGCTCACGTCGCTGAACACCAGCACCACGCCCACGATCTGCCCCTGCGCGTTGCGAATGGGGGCGGCGCTGTCGGCAATGTGGTACTCGGCGCCATGCCGGGCCAGCAAGGTGGTGTGGTTGCTCAATGCCACCACCTGGCCCCGGTCCATCACCAGCTGCACCGGGTCTATCTGCGGCTCGCGGGTGCCGGCGTTGACGATGTGGAAAACCTCGGGCAACGGCTGGCCCATGGCCTGTGCCAACGGCCAGCCTGTCAGGCGCTCGGCCACCACGTTCATGCGGGTGATGCGGCCTTGCGCATCGGTGGCGATCACGCCATCGCCGATGGAAAGCAGCGTGATGGCCAGGTTTTCTTCGCTCTGGCGCAGTTCGGCCTCGGCTTTCTGTCGCGTCAGGGCCATGCGGTCAAACCGGCGGCCCAGCTCGGTCAGCTCCTGCAGGCCCGTGGCGGGAACGCGCGATACATAGCGCCCCTCGGCCAGCTCGTCCGTGGCGTGCATCAGGCGCCTCAGGGGCCGCATCACGCCGCGCCGCACGCCCACCTGCGCCACGGCAAATGACAGCACCAGGCCCCCCAGCAAGAACGCCATCTCGGTCCACATGCGGCGGTTGGCTTCGGCGTACAAGTTGTCCAGCGGCACCGTCAAACTCATGGTGGCCACGGGTTTACCGCCCGCCTCGATGAGTGGCTGGAACACCACCAGCTCAGGGGTGCCATCCGCGCGCGTGCGCTGGCGCTGCCCCTGCGGGGTCTGCAGCACCAGGGCGCGGAACTCGCCATCGGCAAATGGAGCCCCCAGCTCGCTGGCATCGGGCGGGTAGCGCGCCAGCACGCGCCCCTCAGGGTCGGACACCCGGGCCACCGCGCCGTCCGGCAGCCCCAGGTCGGTGAGCCGCCGGCTCCACCACTCCAGCGACACCACCGCCACGGCGGCCGCCACCACCTCCTGCGTGCCGGGCGGTATCACCGGGTAGGCAAAGTTGACACTGGCCACCTGGGCGGCACGGTCCACCTGGAAGCTGCCCACCGCAAAGTCCCGCCCCGAAATCGTCTGCTGAAAATATGGGCGGTTGGCGACGTTGACAGGCGCCTTGAGCGGACGCGCATTGCACAGCAGCTCGCCGTCCGCCCGTGGCACGCCAATGTTGACGTAGGTGGCATTGAGCGACAGCACTTCGGCCAGGTAACGCCCACACTGGGACGCTGAAGGGTCGTGCACCTGCGGCATGGCGGCCAGCTGCTGCAGAAACTGGCGGGTGTTCTGGATCAGCCGCTGCTGGGTGCCAGCCACCGACTGCAGGGTCTGCAGCGCGCGTTCTTCTGCCACAGCAATCGCGTCTGTGCGGTGGGCCCGTGCCTGGTACACCACCAGCAGCACCGCTGGCAGCGTGGCCCACAGCACCAGCCAGCGAATCCGCGCGGACAAGGTGCTCCACATTCCAGCGACCCATGAGGGCATACCGACCTTTCTGTGCAAGAGAAAGAACGCTTGAGCACATATCTGCCGACAGCCGCTGACAAACGGGCAGACATGTTTCGTCACATGTTACTGCCCATGGTTGGAAAAGGCATTCACGATTTGCGCAGGGTTGCCCGCAGCGCCAGAAAGTGGTTACCTGCGGAACCTTGAGCGGCTCCGCCGTATCATTGAAGGATGCGTCGCGGCTTTTTCTTCCTGCTGATGGTGGTGCTGGTCCTTCGGGGCCTGACGGGCACGGCCATGGCGGCGGGTATTGTGGCTCCGCTGCTTCCTGCAGGCGCCGCACAGCACACCGAGGCCCATCAGCCCACGGCGGAAGGCATGGCCCACGACCACGACCAGGGCCATCCCCACGATCATTCCGCAACCCTTGCGCAGGCGGAGGGCGTGGCACCCGCCGACGCCCATGCCCACCATGGCGCCCCCGCCGCTGAGCCCGGCATCGACCACACCGCCAGCCACTCTGCGGCCTGCCAGAACCCCGATGCGGGCTGCAAATCGGGCGACGACCACGACCACCACAGCGCCAGTTGCTCGGCCTGCGAAATCTGCCATTCGGCCATGCTGGGCCTGCCCGCATCGCTGACCCCCGCCCCCCTGCCCGCCGGAGCCCTGCAGCCCCTGGCCTCCGCGCAGTTTGACAGCGCCCCCGCAGCGCTGGCCATCAAACCACCCATCGCCTGATCTCCGACGCCCGAAGTGCGTCTGCCATTGCCTGACTGACCCCGAGACACGGGGCCCATCGGGCGGCAGCGCCGTGTTTTTTCGTTCGTTGTCTGGAGATCGCCATGCGCGCCCCTGCCATTTTTCTCTCCTCGCCGTCGCCCGGGCCATCGTGGCCGATGCGATTGGCTTGTCTTGCCCTGTTGTCGCCCTTGCTGGCGCAAGCCCATGGCCCATCTGCATCCGACGCTACCCGCGCCGATGCGCTCACGGCCCCCCTGCCGTACACGGCCATGCCGCCGCAACCCCCGCTGGTGGACGCCTTGCCCACACCCCAGGCCTGGCGCCAGGCGCACGAGGCCGTGGGCGCTTTCCCGCGCGGCCATGCGGACATCGTGGCCTGGGAGGCGCAAAAAGGCTCGGCACCTTCTCCCACGCCCGCAGCCTCCACGGCTGCTCCCAGGCCACACCACCACCAGGGCATGCCGCATGGGAAGCAGCACGGCACACGCCATGAAATGCATCACGGAAGCCCAGGGAGTGCCCACCCCGCCCACCACCCCGAGCAGAAGGGCAAGCCATGATCAGCACCCATCGCCTCTCCATACTGGCTGCCGCCGCCCTGCTGGCGGGCTGCGCCAGCGTGTCGCCCGATGGCCTGCGCAGTGATGTCGCGGCCCTCACTGCGGGCCGTACCGCCGGTGTGCCCCAGGCGGCCTTGCCCGCGATGGACCCGAGCGCCCGCGCAAAGGCCCAGCAGTCCATCGACGGCTGGCTCGCACAACCCCTGACACAAGACGCCGCCGTACGCATTACCCTGCTCAACAACCCCGGCTTGCAAGCCCGGCTGGCCGCGCTGGGCGTGGCCGATGCCGAGCGGGTGCAGGCCATCACGCTGCCCAACCCGCACCTGACCCTGGGGCGCTTCACCAACAGCCAGGAACGCGAGATCGAACGCACCCTGGCCTTTGGCCTGATGGACCTCATCACCCTGCCCTGGCGCACCCAGCGCGAGGCCGAGCGCCTGCAGATTGCCACGCTGCAGGCCGCGCAGGACGTGGTGCAACTGGCCGCAGACACCCGCCGCGCCTCGCTGCGGGCGGTGGCGGCCGAGCAGGTGGCCGCCACGCACGACCGCATGGTGGAAGCCGCCGAGGCCGGGGCCGAGCTGGCGCGCCGCATGGCGCAGGTGGGCAACTGGAGCCGCCTGCAACAAGCCCGCGAACAGGCCGTGCTGCACGAGGCCACCCGCCAGCGTGCCCGCGCCCGCCTGGCCGCCGCCACCGAGCGTGAGCAGCTCAACCGCCGCATGGGCCTGTGGGGGCAGCAAACCCAATACCAGCTGGCCCAGCAACTGCCGCCCCTGCCCACCACCGCCTTACCCGCCGATGGCATCGAAGCCTCCGCGCTGCGCGAGCGGCTGGACATGCAAGCTGCCCGCCGCCAGCTGGACACCCAGGCCACGCGCCAGGGCTGGAGCCGTGCGGGCGCCGTGTTTGGTGACATTGGGCTGGCATACAGCCGCAACACCGCGACCGAACGTGACACCGGCCGCAGCGACATCAAGCGCGGCTGGGAGATCGAGCTGCCCCTGCCCCTGTTCGACTGGGGTGGTGCAGCCCGCACCCGCGCCCAGGCCGAGGTGGAGCAAAGCGCCGCCCAGCTGCAAGACACCGCCGTGCGCGCCCGCAGCGAGGTGCGCGCCGCCTGGCTCACCTACCGCACGGCCCTCGACCTGGCGCGCCAGCAGCAGGCTGAAGTGGTGCCCCTGCGCCAGCTCATCGCCGACGAGACCACGCTGCGCTACAACGGCATGCTGGCCA
>Ga0208124_100523_pt1 | contig 12668 bp, 18 predicted proteins | sample LakWasM104_HOW12_2_FD_183922 | JGI IMG/M metagenome (GOLD analysis project Ga0208124, IMG submission 183922) | Freshwater sediment methanotrophic microbial communities from Lake Washington under simulated oxygen tension - Sediment Metagenome... | ecosystem: Environmental > Aquatic > Freshwater >...
GCCACCGAATTTTTTAGACAGGATTGTTGTAATCGCTGCTGTTAGTGTTGTTTTACCATGGTCAACGTGGCCAATTGTGCCTACGTTAACGTGCGGCTTGGTCCGCTCAAATTTACCTTTTGCCATTGCTTCAGTCCTTTACAATATTTTATTAACTATAAGTTTTATTAAAATTAATAAAACTTGTTCAAATTAAAACTTACCCAAATCAAATTGATACAACTTTAAATTCTCAATACAACATTTGGTGCCCATGGCGGGAATCGGACCCGCGACCTCTCCCTTACCAAGGGAGTGCTCTACCACTGAGCCACATGGGCGCTTGTTCTATGCACCCAGTCTTTGGAGCGGGCGACGAGACTCGAACTCGCGACATTCAGTTTGGAAAACTGAAGCTCTACCAACTGAGCTACACCCGCGCATCCATCTTAACCAGCGCCAACAGGCTCAAACATACAGCTACTACTTTTGCAAAATCGGTGTGTTACAAACTTTGGTGGAGGGGGAAGGATTCGAACCTTCGTACTCTGAGAGAACGGATTTACAGTCCGTCGCCTTTAACCACTCGGCCACCCCTCCAAACCGAACCCACGATTATGCTGAAAATTTGACTGACTGTCAAATTGTATAAAAGGGTAAATGTTTAAGAATTTGGTGCCGGATGTCGGAATCGAACTGACGACCTTCGCATTACAAGTGCGCTGCTCTACCAACTGAGCTAATCCGGCGTTTATTTGAGTTGCGTATTATACTGATATTTTAAAAAAAGTAACCTACTTTACGATAGTTAATGTAGGTTTTTTACTTTTTATTGCATTTTTATCTTCAGAAGGCTCTGCTTGGCCATCTGATACCTCATTCTTACCTGCGTAAAGTGAAGCATCCTCTATTTCAAAAAACATGCCCTGACCGTTTTCACGTGCAAATATACCTTTTACCGCATGCATAGGCACATAAAGATTTTGCGAAACACCACCAAATCTTGCTGAAAAGCTAATAGCCTCATTATCTATCAGCAAGTCTTTGGTCGCCGAATAGTTCACATTCAATACAATTTCACCATTTTTTACATACGCTACAGGTACGCGGGTGTGGCTATCTACCGCAACTAGCAAGTGTGGAGTACAGCCATTATCCATACACCATTCGTGTATAGCACGTACCATATACGGTTTAGTTGAGGTGAAATCAGCCATTGAATTGAACTTACTATTATTTACGCATCGCTTTTTCTGAAGGCGTCATTGCATCTGAATACAATGGTCTTGAGAATAAACGCTCTGCATATTTTAATATTGGTGCAGCTTGATTTTGCAAATCGATGCCGTAGTGACCTAAACGCCATAATAGTGGCGTTACAGCTACATCTAGCATTGAGTAATCATCACCTAACAAATAATTTTGTTTAGAGAAGATCGGCACTAGTTGCGTCAAGTTATCACGAATAGTAATACGTGCTTTATCAGCTTTCTCATCATCACCAGACTCAATGTCTTTAATGTGATCAAACAGCTCTTTTTCAAAGTTATATAAGAACAACCTTGCACGTGCGCGCATCACAGGATCAGGCGGCATCAATTGTGGGTGAGGAAAGCGCTCATCAATATATTCATTGATAATATTAGCTTCTGATAATACTAAATCACGCTCCACCAACACTGGCACTTGGTTATACGGGTTAATCACTGCCAAATCTTCTGGTTTGTTTGCAAGGTCAACGTCAATTACTTGAAAATCCATGCCTTTTTCAAACAAAACAATGCGGCAACGGTGGCTATAGGGATCAGTCGTCCCTGAGTATAAGGTCATCATATTAATGTATATCTTTCCAATAAGCTTTTTTGAGTTTGTAAGTAAGCACCAACAACACCCCTAAAAACAGTAGTACAAACCAGCCCAAATGATTGCGCTGTTGTTTTGCAGGCTCGGACATATAAGCCAAATAGTTTGTTAAATCACCAACCAAAGCATCGTACTCAGCAACCGACATATGACCAGGCTTTGTAAGCGTAAGCTCGTGTGTTTCATGGTTCATCTCTTGCTCGCCTTGTAGCTCGTACAAGACATGCGGCATTGCTACCTTACAAGTGTTTGGATCAAATACGCAGTTACCCCATCCAGTTGAACTGGTGCTATCACGATAAAAACCACGTAAGTAGCTATAAACCCAATCAGCACCACGAGCACGCACTTCTACAGACAAATCAGGAGGCGCCACACCAAACCATTTTTTGGCGTCAGCTTTGTTCATAGAGACTTTCATCTGATCGCCAACTTTTTCACCTGCGAAAAGCAAATTATCTTTAATTTGATTCTCGGTTAAACCAATTTCCATCAATCGGTTATAGCGCATAAAGTTTGCACTATGACAATTTAAGCAATAGTTTACAAATGTACGTGCACCACGTTGCAACGACTCATGGTTTGAAGCATCGATTGGCGCTTTGTCTAAATGAGCACCTTCATTAGCAAAAGCGACTAAGGGTAAAAAGGTCAAAACCAATAAAGCTTTTTTCATTATATTTTGAATTTTCATGATGTTATCCCGTCACTCTTTCTGGAACAGCTGTAGTTTTATCTTTTTTAGTGTACAAAGGCATCAGGGCAAAGAAAGCAAAATAAATAACAGTAAAGACCCGAGCAACCACTGTTGCACGATCAGCGCCACCTAACACAGGTCCAAATTGACCCCATATATTTGAAGGCTCTGTACCAAGATAACCCAGCACCAAAAAGCTGACCACGAATGCTGCTAACCATTTTTTGTAAAGCGTGCCGCGATAACGAATAGACTTTACAGGACTCTTATCCAACCAAGGCAATAAGGCAAACACCATGACAGATAAGCCCATTGCAGCAACACCTGGGAATTGCGAGTTAAATATTGGCGGAACCGCACGCAATATAGAGTAGTAAGGCGTGAAATACCAAACTGGCGCAATATGTGCAGGCGTGACCATAGGGTTTGCTGGAACAAAGTTATTTGCTTCCAAGAAATACCCACCCATCTCAGGTGCAAAGAATATAATCGCAGAAAATACGATTAGAAATACCGCTACACCCACTAGATCTTTCACAGTGTAATAAGGATGAAATGGAATACCATCTAATGGAATACCAGTTTTTTTATCTTTATTTTTCTTAATTTCTACGCCATCTGGGTTGTTAGAACCCACTTCGTGCAAAGCGATTAAATGCGCGACAACCAAGCCCAACAACACCATAGGCAAAGCAATGACGTGGAAAGCAAAGAAGCGATTTAAAGTCGCATCTGAAACCAAGAAGTCACCGCGTAACCATTGTGATACATCAGGACCGATAAATGGAATCGCTGAGAATAAGTTCACAATTACTTGCGCACCCCAATATGACATTTGACCCCATGGTAATAGGTAACCGAAAAACGCCTCACCCATTAAACATAAGAATATCGCAACGCCAAATAGCCAAATAAGTTCGCGTGGATTACGATATGAACCATAAATAATGCCACGGAACATATGTAAATAAACCACAACAAAGAACATTGATGCGCCTGTTGAGTGCATATAGCGAATGAGCCAGCCCCATGGCACATCGCGCATAATGTATTCGACCGAACCAAATGCTAAATCAGCATCTGGCTTGTAATGCATAGTTAAAAATATACCCGTTACAATTTGCAGCACCAACACCAACATAGCAAGCGAGCCGAAAAAGTACCAGAAATTGAAATTCTTAGGCGCATAGTATTCAGTTAAGTGCGCTTTAACATTACTCGTTAGCGGAAAACGCTCATCAACCCAATTCAAACCACTATTGAGCGCATTAGCAAACACTGATTTACTTTGTGATTCAGTTTTGTTAGTCATGATTATGCTTTCTCTTCAGTATCTACACCAATAAGCAAGGTGTTATCTGCCAAGTATTTATATGGTGGCACCACTAGGTTGATTGGCGCTGGGGAGCCTTTTAATACTCTACCAGCCAAATCAAATTTTGAGCCATGACATGGACAGAAGAAGCCGCCAGTCCAGCTATCACCCATATCACCTTTAGGTTGCATCTTCGCGGAAGGCGAGCAACCCAAATGCGTACAAATCCCAACAATCACAGCCAAGTTAGGCTTAATCGCTCTACTTGGATTTTTACAGTAACTTGGTTGCTGAGAAGTCACATCCGAATTTGGATCTGAGAGCTTATCATTATGCTTTGTCAGCTCAGCCGTCATTTCATCAGTACGATTAATAATCCAGACTGGCTTACCACGCCACTCTGTTGTCATCATTTCACCTGGAGCAATTTTACTAATATCCACTTCAACTGGTGCGCCTGCTGCTTTAGCGCGCTCACTTGGTGTCATACTGGTAATAAACGGCACAGCGGCAGCAGCGCAACCTAGCGCCCCTACTGCTGATGTTGCTATTAAAAACTTACGCTTTTCTTGATCTACTGAAGCACTGGGTTCTGACTGCGAACCAGCGTGATGCTTGTCACTGTGATTGTCTGACATGATTTCCTCGGCTACTGATTATGAATTCTTGCCTTTTGGGGCCAACATCAATCCGCTTAACTATATTTTTTACATTTAAAAAATTAGAAGCTCAAAAATATGACGCAATAATAAAGGCTGCGATTATACAATTCTTTACAAGTTAATTAAAGCTTTATTTTATAAGTGACTGAAATAAAACAACTAAACAGGATTTTTTACATCTACAAACTCGTGCACTAAATTAAACTTCTCGGCTAAATGTTGGCCCAATGCTTGTACGCCATAACGTTCTGTTACATGATGCCCCGCTGAAATATATGACACACCTGATTCGAGTGATTGATGTGTGGTTTGCTCAGAAATTTCGCCGCTAATATAAACGTCCACACCAAGCTCAATGGCGGCATCAATATAGCCTTGAGCAGCGCCTGTACACCAAGCCACTTTCTGCACTATTTTCTGTGGGTCGCCAATCACTAATGGCACACGCTGCAAACTTGACTCAATTTGTGCAGTAAATGTCGCTAACGTGATAGGTTTAGCCAACTCACCATAAGCCACAAGCTTAGACTCTCCAGCAAAGCCGCTAGGGCTGATTCCCAACACTCGACCGAGCTGCACGTTGTTGCCAAAGTCAGCATGCGCATCGAGTGGCAAATGATATGCCATTAAGTTCAAGTCATTTTTTAGCAAAAATGCTAAACGATTGCGCTTAATGCCGACCACTCTTGGATCTTCATTACGCCAAAAATAACCATGATGCACTAATATCAAGTCGGCACTGGCTTGCTTAGCGGCTTCTAATAGTGCCATGCTGGCAGTCACACCTGTGACTATCTTTCTGATTTCAGCTCGCCCCTCTACCTGCAAGCCATTAGGGCAGTAATCTTTGAAGCGCTCAACTTGCATGAGTTCTTGGGTATAATGAAGTAACTCATTCAGTTTTACCATTTTTACGACCTTTTTATCACATCAATCTTGAATATTCGCTAGAATAGCCTGATATTACGCTTCGTACATGACATTACTCAAACAAACGCCACATTAAACGCAACTTTATATAAACATCATTCATTACTCTAACAATCGCATCTACAATCACCAAAATGAACAATCAACTACATAAAAAATTATGGCTCATTTTTGCTCAAACAGTCACAGTTTGTTTAGCACTAGTTTTTGTATTGCGGCTTTTTTTCCCTAGCTTGCTGGAGAACATGCTGGCTAAACCTAACAATTCCTTAGTCGTAAAGCAAGCAGAACCTAGAATTGGTGGCAATTTAGCTGGGTCTTATAGTCAAGCAGTCAAGAAAGCGATGCCATCTGTAGTGAATATTTTCACCACTAAAAAGGCACCAGATAATCCACATCAAAAATATCTAGATGATCCTGCTTTTCGTCAGTTTTTTGGCGACCAATTGGATGACCCTGATACTCAGGCTCAACCTGAAAATAGCCTTGGGTCTGGTGTAATCGTCAGTGAACAAGGTTTAATTCTAACGAATAACCATGTTGTAGCTTCAGCAGACGAAATCGAAATTGCACTAGCAGATGGTCGTAAAATGTCAGCCAAGGTTGTAGGCACAGATCCTGATACTGATTTAGCTTTAATTAAAATTGAAGCTGATAATTTACCTGCAATCACCTTTGCCAGCTCAGACAAACTGAATGTCGGTGATGTTGTTTTAGCCATAGGCAACCCATTTGGGGTCGGTCAAACAGTCACTCAAGGTATTATTAGCGCACTTGGCCGTAACCACTTAGGCATAAACACTTTTGAAAACTTTATTCAAACTGACGCCTCCATCAACCCAGGGAACTCCGGTGGCGCCTTGATAGATACCGATGGTAGCCTAGTGGGCATTAACAGCGCCATTTACTCTCGTAGTGGTGGCTCTATGGGTATCGGCTTCGCTATTCCCGCGACCTTGGCACGCCAAGTCATGGATCAAATTGTCAGCCAAGGCAATGTGACTCGTGGCTGGATTGGCATTGAAGCGCAAGACATCACCCCAGAACTCGCAGAATCATTCAAACTTAAAGCTGCGGAAGGTGCATTAATCGCCGGTGTTCTTAAAAACAGCCCCGCTGAAAAAGCCGGACTACGTGCAGGCGATGTTTTATTAACAATTGATAACAAACCTATTGAAGACACTAGTAACATGCTGAACTTAATTGCAGCACTTCCACCCAACCAAAAAGCGACATTCAAAATCGCTAGGGCAGAACAAAGGCTGAACATTGCAGTGCTGATTGGTAAGCGCCCAAAACCTGCGGTAGAAAAAAAATAAGACTAGAGCCCTATTTCTTGGCTGCTGACGGAGCTCTAAGACGTTGGCGGCTGTATGGTCTGCGTTGGCGTTTGTTTAGTGAATGAAGCCACAATTAAGCCAAGCTCAAATAACATCCAGATAGGCATCGCCAACATAAACTGAGAAATAATATCTGGCGGAGTAAATATCGCTCCGATGATAAATGCAGCAACCACCACGTAACCACGCGCTTCTTTAAGCTGAGCGACAGTTAGCCAACCAAAACGTACGGTCATTACCACGGCAATTGGCACCTGAAATGCTAAACCAAAAGCAAAGAACAGCGTTAAGACGAAATCCAAGTAATTACCAATATCCGTCATTACCGCAACACCTTTTGGTGCTGAACCTACAATAAATCCAAACACTACGGGAAACACTGCAAAATAAGCAAATGCCATCCCTGCTAAAAACAGCAAACTGCTAGCAATAATCACTGGAATCATGAATTTTTTCTCATGAGAATACAATCCAGGTGCGATAAACCCCCAAACTTGATACATGGTATGCGGCAATGAAACAATAAACGCTGCCATCATTGCCACCTTCATCGGCACAAAGAATGGCGTAGTAACCGCTGTAGCTATCATTTGACCGCCTGCTGGCAGCTTACTCAGCAAGGGCGCAGCGAGTAGCGCGTAAATCTTGTTAGCAAACGGGAAAAATCCGATGAATACAACAATAAAGCCCAGCACGATGCGCAATAGGCGATCGCGCAATTCAATTAAGTGTGAAATGAAATTATCTGTAGGAGTCACTAGCGTTTATTCTGTTGTTGAGACTTTTTTAGTGCGCGTTCTTTTGACTTTAGGTTTTGTATCAGTGGAATTTACATCTGTAGATTTTAATTCCGGCACTTTAGGATTACTAGCTTCTAATTTAAACTCCGTAACATCCTGAGAAATTGCATCTATGCTTTCTTGCACGCTAGATTGAATACTCTCTTTGGTTTTTGTGACAGTATCTTGAATCTCTTGCTGCAGTTGTTGCAGCTCTTCAAAACGCACTTCGCGGTTTACTTCTTCTTTAACTTGCGCGACATATCGCTGCATGCGGCCAGCAAGCGCGCCTAGCGTACGCGCCACCTTTGGTAGCTTTTCTGGACCGATTACAATCAAAGCCACCACGGCAATAACGATAAGCTCTGAGAAAGAAACATCAAACATATCCGTTATTGCTTAGTTTTGTTCGTCACTTCGCCTTCAATGGTATTACTAGTCTCTTTGCTATCGGCGACCTTATCATCACGCATCGCTTTTTTGAATTCATTGACCGCGCCACCTACATCGCCACCAATATTTTTGAGCTTTTTAGTTCCGAATACTAAGACCACAATCAACAATACAATTAACCAATGCCAAATGCTAAATGAACCCATGATAATTCTCCAGAAATATAATTAAACTTTAAGTGGCACATTACCGCCACCTAGCACATGCACATGAATATGGAATACTAACTGACCACCATCTTTACCTGTGTTGATGAGCGTTTTAAAACCCGCCAAACCCTGCTCTTTTGCAAGTTTGGGTGCGAGTAAAAGCATTTTCCCAAGCAAGGCTTGATGCTGATCTTCACAACTAGCCAGACTTTCAATATGCAGTTTAGGCACAATCAAAAAATGTACTCTAGCAGATGGGTTAATGTCATTAAAGGCAATGACATCCTCATCTTCATATATTTTCTTTGCAGGAATGCTACCGTTGACTATCTTACAAAAAATGCAATCGGTACTCATTATTTTGCGCCTTCCTCTGCTCTAGAAGCTTTTTCTACCAAGCCCGAGAGACCTTCGCGCCTTGCTAACTCATCCAAAATGTCTTGCGGCTTTAATCCTGCCTGCGCCAGCATCACCAAGGTATGAAACCATAAATCTGCAGTTTCATAGATAAGATGCTCATTATCGCCATTCTTTGCTGCAATAATGGTTTCAGCGGCCTCTTCACCTACTTTTTTGAGTATGCTATCCATGCCTTTAGCATATAGCTTAGCTACATAAGAAATCTGCGGATCTGCACTCTTACGCTCTTCTAACAATTCAGCCAAACGGTTTAAAGTATCACTCATGTTTATATATTTCGCCCGGACTTTTGATGACAGGCTGATCTGTTAGCCACTCGTCATTCTCTAGCTTTTTAAAAAAACAGTTATGTCGCCCAGTATGACAAGCAATACCGCCGACTTGTTCTACATTAATCAGAATAACGTCTTCATCACAATCTAGGCGAATTTCATGCACAAGTTGCACATGACCAGACTCTTCACCCTTGCGCCATAATTTATTACGTGAACGTGACCAATAAACGGCCTGTTTAGTGTCATTAGTTAGTTTCAGAGCTTCACGATTCATCCATGCAAACATGAGTATGAGTCCTGTATCATGCTCTTGCGCTATGACAGGTACAAGACCATTTGCATCCCAGCTAACGTCATCTAGCCAACTCAAAGTCTTACCTCAATACCATTTCTCTGCATATATTCTTTGGCTTGCTTAACAGTATATTCACCATAATGAAAGATACTCGCAGCAAGTACAGCATCAGCGCCGCCTTCTTTTACGCCATCAACCAAGTGCTGCAAATTTCCCACGCCGCCAGAAGCAATAATCGGCACATCGACTGCGTTTGAAATGGCTTTATTCAATGGGTTGTTGAAGCCAATTTTCGTGCCATCTCTATCCATACTAGTGACTAACAACTCACCAGCACCTAGTTTAGCCATGTACTCAGCCCACTTTACTGCATCCAAGCCAGTTGCTTTGCGTCCGCCGTGAGTAAACACTTCCCACTCAAAGGGCTGGTTATCTACTTTTTTAGCATCAATCGCAACCACGATACATTGCGAACCAAATCGACTTGCCGCATCTTGCACCATTTGCGGATTAAGTACTGCAGTCGTATTAATGCTAACTTTATCTGCACCAGCATTTAATAACCTGCGTACATCTTCAACTTCACGCACACCGCCGCCTACTGTTAATGGAATGAAAACTTGAGAAGCAACTTCTTCAATAATATGCAGAATCAATCCACGATTATCTGAGCTAGCAGTAATATCCAAAAATGTGAGCTCATCAGCACCTTGGTCGTCATAGCGTTTAGCAATTTCTACAGGATCCCCTGCATCGCGTAACTCTAAAAAGTTAATACCTTTAACTACGCGTCCATTAGTCACATCTAGACATGGGATAATACGCTTAGCGAGCACTTAATTCATCCGCAAGTTGTTGCGCCGCTGCGAAATCAAGCGCGCCTTCATAAATTGCACGACCAGTAATCGTACCGATAATGCCTTCGCTAGCCACCGCACAAAGTTTACGCACGTCGTCTAAATTAGTAACGCCACCTGAAGCAATCACCGGGATTGTTAATGCTTGCGCTAAAGCAACGGTCGCTTCGATATTCACGCCTGTCAGCATGCCATCACGACCAATGTCTGTATATACGATTGAACTGACGCCATAACCTTCGAATTTTTTCGCTAAATCAATCACATCATGACCCGTCAGTTTTGACCAGCCATCCACTGCGACTTTGCCTTCTTTTGCATCTAAACCGACGATAATTTGACCTGGAAACGCATCACAAGCCTCGTGTAAAAAACCTGGGTTCTTTACCGCTGCGGTGCCTATAATCACATAGTCAATGCCGTTATCTAAATAACGCTCTATCGTTTCAAGGTCGCGAATACCGCCACCGAGTTGAATAGGAATTTCACCTCCAACTGCGCGAACAATAGATTTAATCGCTGCTTCATTCACAGGTTTTCCTGCAAAGGCGCCGTTTAAATCGACTAAATGTAAGCGTTTACCACCGCTATCAACCCAGTGGCGCGCCATAGCACCTGGGTCTTCAGAAAATACGGTGGACTCTTCCATTAAGCCTTGTTTTAGTCTTACACAGTGGCCGTCTTTAAGATCAATTGCTGGGATAATTAACATAATGATTTGATATTGATTTATTTGATAATAATTGAAATTAAGCGATTAAAAAATATTGTAAAAATAACTTCAGACTTACATTTACTTAAGGTAACCAGTTTACGAAATTGCTTAACATTTGCAAGCCTGCCGTGGCACTTTTTTCTGGGTGAAACTGCACTGCGAACAAATTATCCTGTGCTATAGCACTAGTAAACTGTTGGGGATACTCGCTATAACCACCGATGATGTTTGTATCATCAGGTTGCACAAAGTAACTGTGCACATAATAGAAACGTGCACCGTCATCTATATTATTCCATAGCGCATGCGCTTGCGGGTTTTTGGACTGGTAAACTTGGTTCCAACCCATATGCGGCACTTTTAATTTCGCACCATTCGCATCATGCATTTCCGCCGCAGCGAAGCGTTTCACATTACCTTTAAACAAACCTAATCCAGCAGCATTGCCTTCTTCAGAGTGTTCAAATAGCATTTGTAAACCAATGCAAATGCCCAGAAATGGCTTATTACTTGCAGCATGCATGACTGAGCTACGCAGACCACGAGCATCTAATTCACGAATACAATCTGGCATCGCACCTTGGCCTGGGAACACAATCCGCTCGGCATTTTCTATATCGTCAGGGTTACTGGTTACCAGCACGTTTTTGTTGGGTGCTACATGCTCTAATGCTTTAGACACTGAGCGCAAATTGCCCATGCCATAATCAACCACTGCTATATCAATTTTTTTCATACTACAATTTTCATGGGGTTGCCGCTAAAGCGTTACAAGGGCTTTAGTTTTATAAACTTCCTTTGGTGGATGGCATAATGCCTGCCATGCGTGAATCTAGCTCAACAGCTACGCGCAATGCACGTCCAAACGCTTTAAAAATCGTTTCGGCTTGATGATGGGCGTTATGACCTTTAAGGTTATCAATATGCAAAGTCACATTAGCGTGATTCACAAAACCTTGGAAGAATTCATGGATTAAATCAACATCGAATTCGCCTATTGAAGCACGTGTAAACACGCAACCAAACTCTAAGCCTGGTCGTCCAGAAATATCCAGCACCACACGTGACAAAGCCTCATCCAACGGTACATAAGCATGCCCATAGCGACGTATGCCTTTTTTATCGCCTATTGCCTTAGCAAAAGCTTGACCAAGGGTAATGCCAATGTCTTCAACAGTGTGATGAGCATCAATATGCAAATCACCTTTAGCATTGACGCTAATATCCATCATGCCGTGACGGGCGATTTGGTCTAGCATGTGATCTAGAAAGCCCAAACCAGTACTGAATTGTGAAACGCCAGTACCATCTAAATTAATGGCGACTGTGATTTGTGTTTCTAAGGTATTTCTAACTACTTCTGCAGAGCGCATATTGAATCACTTAAGCTAGAGTGCATATAAATTGATAAGTAAATATTTTAACCTAAACCAGATGCTATTGGTTTTTTTGAGTACATTAAAGCTAACAACATTCTATATTTGTTAGATTATGATCACACAAGCCTGAGAAAGAACAAAGCCTAGCAAGATAACTATCTTTACTAGGCTTCATATTCATCAGCTTACGCTAACTATTTCATTACATTTTGACCACTTAGTTGACTTATCAGCTAAGTGATATGCAGTAATAAATAATTATTTAGCAGCTTCTGGCGCAGCTTCAGCAGCAGGAGCCGCTTCTGTAGCTGGAGCAGCTTCTGCAGGAGCAGCTTCAACAGCAGGTGCCGCTTCCGCTGGAGCAGCTTCTGCAGGTGCAGTTGCAGCCGGAGCTTCAACAGCAGGAGCTTCAGTAGCTTCTGGTTTTTTGCCGCCTAGTAAAGCAAATAACAATACTAAAACAGCAGCACCAATAATCCATGGTAAGAATTTCTTAGCACCACCAGCACTAGCAGCACCGCCGTGAGCGATTGCTGTAATTTCAGCTGCTGCAGCAGCAG
>Ga0208124_100543_pt1 | contig 12268 bp, 6 predicted proteins | sample LakWasM104_HOW12_2_FD_183922 | JGI IMG/M metagenome (GOLD analysis project Ga0208124, IMG submission 183922) | Freshwater sediment methanotrophic microbial communities from Lake Washington under simulated oxygen tension - Sediment Metagenome... | ecosystem: Environmental > Aquatic > Freshwater >...
TTCGACCCTGCTCGGGGAGCTTGGTGATTGATGGCTTGGGTTTGCTGATTACAAATTTGTTGGTGGGCATTATTGGGTCCTGAAATTTATGCGGGTTCCCAAGCTCCAGCTTGGGAATTCGGTGTGGAAAGTTCTGTAGGTCGGCTTAGCTAATCATTTTTTCAAACTCATTTAACGGCATCGGCTTGCCAAACAGGTGACCTTGATAAGCGGTGCAACCCAGCTGTTTTAGGCAGGCAAATTGTTGTTCGGTTTCCACGCCTTCGGCAACCACATCGACGCCCAGTTTATGGGTCATGTCGATGATGGTTTTCACAATCATTGCATCGCGATTGTCGATGACGATGTCGCGTACCAGAAACTGATCGGTCTTTAACTGGTCGATGGGTAATGTCCTTAGCTGGCTCAATGAAGAAAACCCCGTGCCGAAGTTGTCCATTGAACATCGGATACCGAGCAATTTCAGCGCTTCCATTTTTTCTATGGTGTCGGAGATATCGCGCAACATCAGGCTTTCGGTCAGTTCCAGTTTAAGCTGTGTTGTGTTGATGCCGGTTTGCTCCAGTATCTGCCGCAGCTGTTCAACGAATTCGGGTTGGCTAAATTGGCGGGGGCTGATGTTGACGGCAAGCGATAAATCTTTTTTAATCGGGTCGGACTGCCACAGTTTGAGTTGTTCACAGGCGGTTTGCAACACCCATGCGCCTATGGGCAGAGTCAGGCCTGTTTGTTCCGCTATGGGGATGAACTGATCCGGGGCAACCAGTCCGTATTGCGGGTGCTCCCAGCGTAGCAGGACTTCTGCGCCGAGCATTTGACGGGCGCTGTCTACCTGAATTTGGTAGTAAAGCTTGAGCTGGCGCCTTGCTAATGCAAGGTCTAGCTCATATTTTAGCGGCATACGGCCATGCCCATGGTTGGCGCTTATCTCTTGGTGCACTGAGTCTATCTTGCCGTACCAATCAAGGCCGTGCAGTTTAAAAAGATGCTTGGTCAGCTTGTTGGTGATCAATTTGCGTCCGTCTTTATCTTTGAGCAGGGTAACATCAGGAATCGCATTGATCAGGCGGGTAAGTTGTGTACTAAAAATATATAATTCGATCTCATTCTTTTGCAATGTTTGCAGGGCGCTGCTTTGTTTAATTAAGGCATATTGATCTTGCCTGACCGCTTGACTCTTTTTTTTCGGTTTTTTTATCATAACTTTTTTACCAGGAATAGGGGGGTCATCGGTAGCTTGTGTAGCATCAAAAGTGTTCATGATTAAAAGCCCTTCCAACTTGCGCGGCTTTATAACAGCAGAGTTTCGCAAAGCCGTGCGGTGTGCGGGTGTGGGGTGCGCACAGCAAAAATAAAACGCCACAGATTCACAGATTATAAAACGACTCTTTTTTGTTACTTTTGAAGTGCCATAAGCTTAATCTGTGAATCTGTGGCAAATTTGAATCTGTCGCAAATTAAAATTCCTCCCAATCGCCATTCACAACAGCCAGCGGTTGCGGTTTGGCCGACGACGCTACGTTGCCATGATTGTGCTGTGCATTGCTGCTAATTCTTCTGGCATCCCAGACGATATTCTCTTTATGCCCACGATGATGATGGTGGTGCGATGGGTGGAATTCAGGCAGCACCGTAACGGCGTTGTCAATAATGTTGAGGGAGACCGGTTTGTCGTCTATTTTAAATCCGCTTACCGTAACAGCTAGGTTTTGCGCCTGCTCTTCCAGCGATTCGGCAGCAGCGGCGGCCTGTTCCACCAATGCGGCGTTTTGCTGGGTCACATCATCCATCTGGCTGATGGCTTGATTGACCTGACCGATACCGGCACTTTGTTCAACAGAGGCGGCGGTTATTTCCGACATCATGCCGGAGACGCCACGGATGGCACCGAGGATGTCTTGCATGGTAGAACCTGCCTGGGCGGCCAGTCTACTGCCGTCATCGATCTTTTCTACCGAGTCTTGAATCAGGCTTTTGATTTCCTCGGCGGATGCGGCGGCGCGTTGCGCAAGATTGCGCACTTCGCTGGCTACGACGGCAAAACCTTGTCCGTGTATGCCTGCATGAGCGGCCTGAATGGCGGCGTTGAATGCGAGGATATTGGTCTGGAAGGCAATGTCGTCGATCACCGAAATGATCTCCTCAATTTTCTGTGAAGACCCTTTTATATCATTCATGGTGGCGATGACTTGACCGACCACCACGCCGCCCAGCCCGGCTGTTTCGGCAGCGCTAATGGCAAGCAAATTGGTCTGTTTGGCATTTTCGGTATTATGTTGCACGCTGGAAGTAAGTTCTTCCATGCTGGCAGCGGTTTGTTCCAGACTGGCAGCTTGCTCTTCGGTGCGGTGCGACAAATCATTGTTGCCGGAAGCGATTTCTTTTGCCCCGGAGCTGATGCAGTCAGTGGCATCTTTGATTTGATGAATGATATTTTTGAGATTTGCTACCGTGGTATTGGTGTTATCTTTAAGTTGTCCGAAAGTGCCTTGATAGTCATTAGTTATGGATTTGGTTAGATCGCTACGGGATAAGGCTTCGAGTATGTGTGCTACTTCATTTAGGCCGGTTTCGCTGGCGTGTAGAAGCTGGTTGAGGCCTTCGCCTAGTTCGCGTAAGAAACCTTCCTTGCCCCGTAAATCGAAACGTTTGCTAAAGTCGCCCATAGTCGCGGCAACCACAAAGGCGGACACTTCTTTTTCTACGGCGACTTCGGCGGTGCGGTCATACCATTCAGCCACAGTGCCCAGTCGTTGGCCTTGTTCGTTAACTATCGGATTGGCTGTCACTATCATGGAACGGTTGCCCAACAGCATACCGGCTTTATAGGTGCCTGTTAAGGATGAGAGTAACCGAGCCTGATGCGTTGGATTTTTATGCAAATTATCAATATTAGTGCCTACCAAATTGGCAATGGAGAAACTCGGCAATTGTTCATGAATCTCCGCTTCAGTTTTTCCAAGAATATCAACCGCCGAACTGTTTACATAAATAATGTTGCGGTCGTTATCAGCGATCATTACTCCAGTATTGATGCTGTCCAGGGCCATTTTAATACGCAGGATTTCTTCAGCCGCTTTATGTTCTGCCGTTCTGCGGGCAAGTAACTTTTGTTGCATGTTTTTAATCGCATGCAACAGGCTGTCTTTGTCGCCCTCATCCAGTTGGATAGACCGGGACAAATCGCCTGCGGCAATTTCCTTGGCGATGCCTTTAGCATAGAGGGGGTCGATGCCGATTTGCTTGCTGAGATGGCGGGTTAAAAAGAAAGCGATACCCAATGCCAGGGTGATGATTGCCAGCGACATCGTCCATAACACGGCAGATACCTGATGCGTGGTTTCGGTAATGCTGTTGACGTGAAATTTGGCGGCGTTGACTTCGGCATTCCTGAGTTTGATCATTTGCGAGGACAATTTGTACGACTCGTGATCGAAGTCCTGCATGATAGCATTGCCGGTTTCCAGGCCTTCGTTGGTATAAGCCAAGGCCATGTGCTTGCCGTCCTGGTAAAACCTGTCGAAGTTCACCTCCAATATATCCACTTCTTTTAGCTTTGCGGTATTGCCCACGATATGTTGGCGAAATTGTAGTAAGCCCTGTTTGAAATCCTGAACGGATTTTTCCGCATCGTCATATCCGGCAGCAGAATGGGAGGCTGAAACGTCGGATAAAAACTGATGCACCAGCACGATGTCACGCGCCATCTGTCCCATCAGTAGCGCATTGGGTAACAGGGTGTTGTTGATTTCGGTCAGGTCGCGCTTGGTATTGGATAAGTTAATTAAACTCGATGCAGAAATGACACTCATCAGGCTGATGATGGAAAGAAAGCCGAGTAGCATACGGTTTTTGAAATTAATATATTTAAGCATTTTGAACCTCTTTAGGGTGCGGTTTAGTTAAAGTGACGCTTAATTAACGGCATGCAGTTTGGTTGCTGGATTTCGTACTGCGGGTTGAAGTATTTCTGAGTTTTTTGCGCTTATGCGTTGGTTAATAAACAGGCTGTTGCCGACGGTTTTTTTAGCCATTTTTTTCGCCTCGGAGGCTAAATCGGCTATATCGACATGAGACTGGCATAGATTGGTTGATGCAGGGTCTACCAAGCCGATGGACAGGCTGACCAGTGGGAAAAAGCATTTTTCCCCCGTCCTGTTTTCAGTATGAATGCCGCCGGCTTTTATATCGTTGTCGCTGTAATAGGCCGGGACGGTATTTTTAAAGGTTTCCAGTATATTTTCGCAACGCATCAGCCAGTCGTCGCAGGTGAAGATCACAATGAAATCGTCGCCGCCTATATGGCCGACCACGCCGCTATTGGCCGGGATGTGGTTGGTCAAGGTGTTGGCAACGGCCTTGATGATGTCGTCGCCCGCATCGTAGCTGTAAACATCGTTAAAAGGCTTGAAGTTATCAAGATCGAAGTAGCCGAAACTGAACGGTGTTTTGTCAGCCAGCAATTGATTGACCTGCTTGTTGATCGGAACGCTGCCCGGCAATAGCGTAAGGGGATTGGCGTGTTTGGCATTATCGATTTGCTGGCGGGTAAATTCGGCGAGCAAGTCCAGCAGCGTGCCTATGCCCATATACTCCCCGTTACTGGTAATGATAAAAGCCGGGTCACTGCTCATTAATGACGTCAGCTGCTTACTGACCAAATCGATCGGCATGTTTTTATCGATACATAACGGGGTATTTTCGATAAAGGTTTTTATCGGGTTTTTCCCATGCAGGTCGATGCCGTACCGGCTGGAAAACAGCTTGGTAAGAAACTTGTCCCGAAAAATAATGCCTGATGCCATATTGTCGTCAACCAACGGCAGCATGGTGAGTTCGCCGTTATGATGAAACAGATTCATGACGTCGCTGATGAGGGTTTTTGCCGAGATAGGCGTGATGTCCCTGATAATATCAATCGCCGTTGTGGCGTTATTAAATGGAACCGTTTTGTAATCCTTAGTGTGTTCGGTAGTAAATATTGAATTGTCGATTTTCTCTGCGGGAATAATCGTCGGCCTGGCAAAAAAATAGCCCTGGGCATGCGTAATGCCGAGTTTTTCTATAGCCTTAAATTCGCCTTCTGTTTCAATGCCTTCAGCAATGACGCCGCAATTAAGAGAGACCGCCATACTTTGAATGGAGCGGACAAAATTAAGTTTGACCGGGTCGTCATGCAGGCCGTGGATAAAGTGTTTGTCTATTTTTACGTATTCGGGCAGCAGTTCCGCCCAGAGCCTTAATCCTGAATATCCGGCGCCCAAGTCATCGAGAGCGATCTCAAAACCCATGCCGCGGTAGTGTTTGGCCGAGGCGCGCATTATTTCGTAGTTATCGGCAGGCTTATGCTCGGTTAATTCAATGACCACAGAGCGCGGGTTAACGCCGTATTGGTCTAATAACCTGAGTGTTTCGCCCTTTTTAAATTCCGGTTGCAGCAACACTAAAGGACTCGCGTTAATAAACAGCTTTTCTTTAATGTTCAGATCGGCGTAACGTTGTATGGTTATCTCCCGGCAGAGAAACTCGAGCCTGGTGCTTAAATTAAATTGCTCGGCCGTGGTAAACAGGTTGAACGGACTATGCAGCGGACTATCGGATGGGCCGCGAATTAGCGCTTCGTAGCCCATGATTTTCTTTTGAGCCAAGGAAACGATAGGTTGAAAATGCGGCGTTAATAATTTGCCGTCAAGGATATTGATTATTTCTTTGCGTAGATCCGGCATCTGGTAGAGCCCCTATGCATGTTGAGGTTAACAGCAGAATAAAGGGCTTTTATTACGAGGATATTTCTTCATGATGACATGAATATTTCCGTACATGATTAAAAAAAGAGAAGTGCTTCACACTTTATTGATAAATATATGAAAAATATATTTTTGGCGGTGACTTGGAATTAACAATACACGCTGGCTGAATAGGCTATAGCGGCCGGTTATCCTTTGATATTTATATCGCCGGGGAGGGGGAATGTTGCAAGTCAGGGCGTCGATATATCTGGAGAATGACCTCAGCCTTTTGGCGAGGGTCGTTTTTTAGATATTGCGAGTACTGTTGGGGCAGGGGGTTGTGGCGGAGGACTTATGGCGCTGAAATAATCATCGGCGCCATCCAATATAAATGGACAGCGCCGCAACCAATTTGACGGGAGGGCTTATGCCTCAGATCAAAACTCTTCCCACTCGGTATCATCGTTTTTGGGCTTGCTATACGAAGCGGTTTTCATAGGCTTTGGCGCCACTATGGGAGCTGCAGGCGCTTTACTTCGCACGGTTGTTTTAACGGGGGCGGAAGTACCCTTCGAACTCACTTTAAAGAAATTGAGTAACTTGGACATACTTGCAGACTGTTCACTCATAGCAATACTGCCCGCTGCCGCTTGTTCCGCCAAGGCTGCATTTTGTTGAGTAATATCATCCATTTGAGAAACCGCCTGATTGACCTGGTCAATGCCCGCCGTTTGCTCGGCGCTGGCGCTTGCAATTTGGGAAACAATTTCTCCTACTTGGGCGACACTATTCACAATTTCAGTTAGCGCCGCGCCTGTTTCATTGACAAACGCTGTTCCCGCACGCACTTTTTGTACGCTGTTCTGAATCAGGTCATTACTTTGTTTAGCGGCATTGGCGCTTCGCTGAGCCAGGTTACGTACTTCGGTTGCAACAACGGAGAAGCCGCGACCTTGTTCTCCCGCCCTGGCCGCTTCTACGGACGCATTCAACGCCAGCAGATTGGTTTGGAAGGCAATTTCATCAATCACGCCAATAATCTCGGCAATTTTATTACTGCTGTCATTAATTTCCTGCATTGCAGTGATGGCCGATTTCACGACATCGCCGCCTTTTTGCGCTAATCGACTTGCCGAATTAACAACTTGATTGGCTTGTTGGGTATGCTCTGCATTATTTCTTACGGTGCTGGCAAGCTGTTCCATACTCGCCGCGGTTTCTTCCAGACTGGCCGCTTGCTGTTCGGCACGACTGGAAAGGTTGTTATTGCCGCTGGCCATTTCCTGCGATGAACTGTCTATAAAATCAGCCGCATCCCTGATTTGAATAATAAATTCGCTCAATTTTGCCATGGTGCCGTTGATATTATTCTTGCACTCGGCGTAGACGCCTTGATAGTCATTAGTAATAGTGCTGGTTAAATCGCCTTGGGACATGTTTTCCATAACCCTGTTAATATCATTAAAGGCGCTTTCTATAACATCCGTTAATTCATTGATGCCGGACGACAACATCTTGGCAAATCCTTGTTTATCGCCCATGTTAATGCGGCTGCCCAGATCACCTGCTTTAACATCCTGCACTAATTGTCCAATCTCTTGTTCAATTAAAATGTCCTGGGTTCGATTTTTCCATTCCGCAACAAAACCGATGCGTTCGCCTTCAGCATTAATAACGGGGCTGGCAATAACATTAACATGTTGGCCTCCAATAACCAGCTCTGAACTATAAGCCTCCTTTAAGTTTTCCAACAAGCGGCGTTGATGCGCGGGATCTTTGTGATAACTGTCGATATTTGCGCCCATCAATTTAGTGACGTCGAAATTCGGTAAGTGCTGACGAAAATCATTTTCCGCAGCCTTGAACATGCGTTCAACGCTATCGTTGGTATAAATAATTTCAAGATTAGTATTAGCCACCATGACACCGGACTGGACATTATCCAGCGCCTGATTAATCCGCATGGCTTTTGCAGCATCTTCCCTGGCTTGCGACAAATCCAGGCTCAAATTGACTTCCATCGAGTACAAGGCGCGCTGGAAATCACCGATCAGGTCATTCCGGGTTAAATCCTGTACATTGCCGAACCTTTTCTCGGCCAGACGATAAAAAGTGCCGATGGTTTTATTTAAAAGCGTGGTGAAGCTCTTGATGACGTTGAAACCTATCAGCGACGCAATCATCACTGATGCCGCAACACCGGCCAGCAACAGATAATCCTGCGATAGAAACAACTGGTACATCAAGTAGAAAACGGGTGCCAACAGCACGGCCAGCGCCACAGCCATTTTTTTCCAGACATCCATTTCCTTGATTGATTTAACCATTGCCGCCAAACCGGTAGGTCTGATTGTGGCCGTCTTGGCATTAAGCTGCTGGTATAACTGTTCTGCCTTTTCAATCTTTTCCCGGCTTGGCGCGCGCCGGACAGAAAGATATTCATGAACCTTGCCGTTTTTAAAGACCGGCATCGCATTCGCTTCCACCCAGTAATGATCGCCGGATTTAGTTCTGTTTTTTACCACGCCATTCCAGGGCCTGAGCGATTTTAATGTCACCCATAAGTCTTCAAAAGCGGCTGGAGGCATGTCGGGATGGCGGACAATATTATGTTCCGCGCCTAACAATTCATCGCGGCTATAACCGCTGATGTTGATAAACTCGTCATTGACGTAAGTAATAACGCCCTTTAAATCGGTTCGTGTAACCAACAACCCCCCTTTTTTCATTGGGATTTCTTGATTAGTTACCGGCATATTTACTTTCATTTAAACGTCACCTCACGAACTGATACGTTCGTTATATTATTATTGTTATCTCTCATTTTGATCCAAATCTTCTGATTTTAAGCGATTTGTCGCTATCGATCGGCTTCGCCGTACCTGAATTAACAGACATCGCGGCAAGTAACCGATATGACAGTATTTATACGGGCACAACAGCCTGTAAAAATAAATTCACTCATTAATTGGATATTTTTCAACGTTGCCACAAGAAACTACGATTTTTCTTCTCTAAAATTTCCTCGACATGCCCAATACAGCCCCCGCAATGGCTGCCAACCAGAATATGCTCAGACAGCTTTTCTATTGAATCGTGACCTTCTCTAATGGCCTTTTTTAATTCTGACTTGGAAACATCAAAACACAGACAAATACACATAATGATTTTATTGGTTGTCGGTTATTAATTTCTGGATTCAACGACTGATTAAGTAACTGGCCGAAATAATTACTACCGCTGATTTTTGAAAGCAGGCGATTCCGGGGAGACAGTCTATTAATGCGCATGCGCGGCGCCTCTAATAAAAAGCATGTTCCGAACCGAAAATTATAAAACTGGCGTTATTAATTAATTTATCTTTTATAATCAATGCATTAAGGTTAATTATTATCAGGGGTAAAGCTGGTTTTGAATATGCCCGTAAATTAGAACAGGGTGGGATTTGATGTAACTGGGGGATACGACACATTTAAAGCAGGTCATATACCTCATTTTTCTCGTCTTGTTAAAAAAGCAGTGCTGAAAAGCGTTTATTCACGATGTAATCATCTGGTAACACTGCCTGCTAACTTAGTCAAGCTTCAACAGTGTAAGCTATAAATTACTCGCCTCATATTAAAATGAGGCATTATGGGCCAAATAGAGGCCGTTAGAAATCAGCCAACCGCTTCCAAATCCATAAGACTTACAAGAGTTGCTGTGTAGGATTATTCCTACGTATCTAGCCGGTTAAATTTGTCGCACTTCATATAGATAGAACTTAAATACTGATGTTACGTATTGTCCATGAAAGCCGCAAAAAGAGGGTTTGATAATGGATAATGCCCCATTCACTAAATGACCGTGACGGATGTGAGTAGGGCGTGCCGTGCGCGCCTTAGCAATGAGTATGAAATAACGTAAGCTGGTTTTTTTTAAACCATGAAGGATTGAAGTCTTCAGCTTTTAATGGTTATTGCTTAAGCCTGTTCCTTAGCTCCCAAGGCGCGCACGGCACGCCCTACGGCGGATATTTTCAGACACGGAACAAGATATTTCCTGACTACGATTTATTTTTTTTCACGACGGTTCTAGACCGTGCGTAACATCAATTATTTAAGTAAATCATTCTTAAATGCGTAATGGATAATTTCGGCGTTTTTGGACATGTTCATTTTTTTCATGAGGCGGGTTCGGTAGGTACTGATGGTCTTGATGCTGAGCGTCATCTGTTGGGCAAGGTCGGTAATGCTTTTACCGGCGCAAATGCCGCAAAAAACCTGGAACTCGCGATCGGTCAGCGTATTATGCAGCGGTATTTCCTGGTTCGGATTCAATTCCGCGATCAGTTTTTCGGTCATCGCCGGGCTGATGTATTTTCCTCCCTTGGCGACTTTTCGAATCGCCTCCACCAATTGCTCGGGCGCACTTTCTTTGGTGAGATAGCCGTCAGCACCGGCGCGCAGCATTCTGATCGCATACTGATCTTCCGGATACATGCTCAGGATCAGGATAGGGAGGTGCGGAGATTGATGCTTCGCCAGCTTGATCAATTCCATCACATTTTTACCCGGCATGGCGATGTCGAGCAGCATGATATTCCAGCCCTGGTCGCGGATAAACCTTAAAGCTTCATCGCCCGAAGCGGCTTCACCGAACACCTCCATATCGGGAATGTCGGCGAGGATTTGTTTCAGTCCCTGTCTGACGATGGCATGATCGTCGACAATTAATACTTTAATCATGGCAACCGTCGCTTTCGGATGACTTTAAATGCATGTTCAAGACCAGTGAGGTGCCTTTGTCCGGATTACTGACGATGATGACTTCGCCGCCGAAATGACGGGCGCGCTCATGCATGCCCAGAATGCCGTATTTACCGGGTTTGTGCATCTGCGCTTTAGTCATGCCGCGGCCGTTGTCGGTTATTTTCATCATCAGGGTGTTTGCACCTGTTTCAACATCAAGCGTTACGTGGCTTGCTCCGGAATGTTGAGCAATATTGGTTAATGCTTCCTGCATAATTCGGAACACTGCGATGTCCCGGCCTTCGTCCATGACGACATCATTTTCCTGCACCGTCAAAGCGCATTGAATGCCGTTTTGCCGTCTAAACTCGTCAAGCTTCCAGTCGATGGCCGCTAATAAGCCGAGATGATCCAGAATGCTCGGTCTAAGGTCGGCAATGATTTTTCTGACCGATCCAATGCCATCGTTTAAATGCAGATTCATCATCGCAATTTTTTCATGGCATAAGGACAAGTCTGCCGGTATCTGTTTCTGCAACCAGCTTAAATCCATTTTCTGCGCGGTCAGAAGACTGCCCAATTCATCATGAATTTCCCGTGCGATCCGGGTTCTCTCATCTTCCCTGGCCGCCTCCAGGTGACCGGATAAATCCCGTAGCGCTGCTTCAGCCTTCTTGCGTTCGGTAATATCATGCACCGTGCCGATAAAAAAATGATGCTGATCAACGTAGAACCGACTAACACCCAATTCCATCGGAAAAATGGAGCCGTCTTTTCTGAGTCCGTTCACCTCGCGGCGGGTGTCGAGTATTTTAGCTTTGCCGCTACCCAGATAGTCGTTTAAATAGGAATCGTGCCGACTCCGGTCAGGCTCAGGCATCAGCTTGCTAATATTATGGTCTATCAATTCCTCGGCAGCATAACCGAACAGCTTTTCGGCAGACGGGTTAAGTTTCTCGATGATTCCATGTTCATCAATAATGATAATGCCGTCGGATACATTATTGAAAACAGAGCGTATCCTCGCCTCGCTTTTACCTAGCGCGTCTTCCATTTCGACGCGATGAGTCACGTCGTTCAGTACGCCGACGTAGTGGGTAATCCTGCCTTGTTGATCCTGTATAGGCGAAATATAGATCTCGTTCCAGAACAGACTGCCGTCTTTGCGATAGTTACGTAAAATGGCATGGGCATCGCGCTTACTTTGCAATGCGGCGCGTAATTCATGAATATCTTCTTGATCGCTATCGTTATTTTGCATAATGCGGCAATTATGGCCTAACAGTTCCTGCAGGGAATACCCCGTCATGCGCAGGAAGGCTTTATTGGCATAAATAATGGCATAGTCCGCGTCCGCCAGATCGGTAATGACAATGCCGTTGCTACTGGAATCAATGGCGTGCTGCATCAAATACAATTTTTCTTCAACTTTGCGGCGGGCGGTGATGTCTTGCATGACGCCGTATATTTGTGTGACTTTATCATTGATGAGATCACGAACCGGCAAGGAATGATCGCTAAAATAGCGAACTTCACTGCCATTAATAATGCCCCGGTACTCGCTGGTATCTTCGCGCCCCGTCAGTAGTTTGTTAAATCGATCCTTAATAATCGGTATATCGTCGGGATGGATCGGCAATACCCAATCGCGAGCCTGTTGTTTTGACTCGCCATGACATGTTGCATCACCGATAAGCCGTTTTAAAGGTTCCGTGACCCATTCGAATACCGGTTTGCCCTCCGGGGAAATGCGTATGAAATAAGCGAAATCCCGTGTGAATCGGGAAATGAAAGGGTCCCTTCTTTCAT
>Ga0208124_100548_pt1 | contig 12153 bp, 9 predicted proteins | sample LakWasM104_HOW12_2_FD_183922 | JGI IMG/M metagenome (GOLD analysis project Ga0208124, IMG submission 183922) | Freshwater sediment methanotrophic microbial communities from Lake Washington under simulated oxygen tension - Sediment Metagenome... | ecosystem: Environmental > Aquatic > Freshwater >...
CGGCGCTGCCTTCGTCTATGCCTACCGGGCTCCCGACGATGGCCGCCTTGTTTTCGATTCCAGACGCGCCAGCCTTGGAGCAGTTTCTGAATCAGGCTTGGAACTTGTCCCGTGCGTTGCCCAATGCATTGGAGCAACGGTTTGAAAAGGCGATGCAGGAAATCGGAGCGACCGAACGTGAGGCAACCGTAAAGCAGCGAGTCGGCCAAGGCCTGTTTCGCGAAGGCTTGATGACACTGTGGGGAGGCAAGTGCGCCATTACGGGTTTGGACGTGCCTGAAATGCTTCGCGCGAGTCACGCCAAGCCATGGGCAGACAGTACCGATGTCGAGCGGCTTGACGTTTTCAACGGCATGCTGCTGGCTGCGCATTGGGACGCTGCATTTGATGCTGGACTGGTGACCGTGGAGGCCAACGGAACGTTGAAGGCCAGCCCGAGACTACCGCCAAGAGCTCTGCAAATTTTGGGTGGTCCGATTGGCCTTGCAGCCATCGCGATCAAATTGCACCCGCAGCATGCGCCCTATTTGGACTGGCATCGCAGCGAAGTTTTCAAAGGCGGTGTCATATGAGTGGTTGTATTGGGGCGGACCATGACACCTGAGCGCTTTTGCACGGAGGTGCCGCAACGCATGAGGCGGCTCTTGGATGCAATGTATCCGGTGGCACAGGAGCAAGACCTGACCACCAGTTTCGCGCTGATGGTGGCGATGCCACTGTTGATGATCCCCTTGGAGCGCACCGCCACTTATAGGGGTGAGCCAACCAATGCGATTAGCGAAGTGGACACCGCGCAGCCCTTTGTGCGGGCATTGCGTCAGCTCAAACGAGGCCTGTTTTGGGAGACGTTTTTGCGTGAACCCGACCTACTGCGAAGGTGGAGGTTCACGGAAATCACCAGACGGATTGACCATCCATCGCAGTGGAGCGATTCCCTGGACCGGCACCCCATGCGGCCTGGTGCCCGTAACGACATCAGAGCGCAGACCGTTGAAAACGTGTTGATGACGCTGCGGCATGCGCTGGCGCATGGCAATGTGGTGTATCTGAACGAAGAAGGTGACGAAGCACCAGGCAGGCGCGTCACCCACATGGCGTTTGTTGCGGATGGGCGCGGCACTGACGCTTACCGAGTAATTATCGTGGAAGAGGCTGCATTCGTCGAATTTCTAAAAGTGTGGGCCGACTGGCTGGCGGGCTACAACATTGACAGTTCTTTGCGGCACGCAGCTTAGATCTGCTTTGCGTTGGCTGCGAAGACGGACGGCGGCATGATGGCGTTTAAACGACGATGTTTTGAAAATGTGTTGATGCCAACACGCCGGTCAGTAACTTTTTTGAGTCTTGAAGTTGAGCAAGGTTGTTGAGTTTTTCGGAGAACACCGTCGATAGCCCAACGATAGCTCTTCGATTGGAGGGCGCATTGACGACGAACTTCTTGACATGCTGAATCAGAGCTGCCGGACACCCGGCATTGCTACCTCCCAATTGTTTGCAATTTCGGTTGCGCCATGTACCTTGGGTGCATGGGACTTCCAAGACGCCATTCACTATCCAGTACCTGGATACCAAGCGCACTTAGAAGTTGGCCCCTGTCGGGTCAACTTCTGTTGTGGGCTTCGCCCCGTGCTGTCCTGCGTCCCCACGGCTCCCGCATGCTGTCCGAGGGCGGACTGCATGTGTCAATTTGCCCGCATTGGCCGGGGTCGGCCAAACGGGTGCGCGAGCAGCGCGGGTTGATACCCATGGCGATTTTCCACCTCACGGCCAAATGGCACACCCGTAAGAAGAACAAAAAACTGCGAGCACTGCGCGCATACGCTTATCGCGCAGGGGCCAGGGTCTTCGACCCGTTGAACAACCGGGTCTACAACTCCACGAACAAAACGGAAGTGGTTCATTCGGAGACGGTAGCACCACCCAACGCACCCGCTTGGATGCGCGATCCGTTAGCGCTCTGGGAGAACATTGAACGGAGGGAAACCCGCAAGGATGCCGTCTTGTTTGCTGAGTGGGAGGGTGCCGTCCCAAACCAGCTGGACCTTGATGCCTGCATCGCTATCGCTTCCGCGTTCGTCAACGATTTGGTGGGCGAGGGCATGATCGTAACTTGGGCCTTGCACGACAAACCTGGCAACAGGCACTTCCACGCCATGGCCACCACGCGCAACATCGAGGGGGACCAATTCGGGGCCAAGAACAACCGCTGGCGGCAGCGCGCGTTGCTCTACAAAACGCGCGAGTGCTTAGCCGAGCACATCAACACCGCGTTAGAAAAAGCTGGTCTGCCTCAGCGCGTAACGCACAAGTCGTATGCCGATCTAGGGATAGACAGAGAGCCCACGAAGCATGTTGGGCCCGAGCATTCAGGCAACCACGACTCACCCTACCAAGCCAAACGCGAAGGCCGCCTGCGCAACAACCGGCGCATCAAAACCGTCTACCAACAACGCAGCAAGCGTCGGCGTGCGGAAGCGCGCAATGGCCTGGTGGCCGGTGTGCAGGCGGGAAAGCTGATGACGGCATTGCACTATCAGCTTGGAGAATCGCGCCAAGCCGCCGCTGCACCGACCCCTCCGTCAACGTCGGTCGAAGCGCTGGCGGCATATAACGACCTGCATACGGAGCTGCCGGGTGCCGACGAAATATTCTTGGCAATGGGACGGGTTCGCGCAGGATTGGGACGGCAGTGGAACTGGCCCACACTCGCTGCCCAATACAAGCGCTTGGATAAAAAATCTGGCGGCGACGTGCTCGACGCGCTGTTAGTCAAGGAATTGATTTGGGTCGTTAGCCGGTCGCCCGAGCAGATCTCGGAGTTTGGCAAGCTGGTGCCGCGCTCGCGCATGGCGAACATTGCGACAGCCGCCAGAGCGTGGGCGCATTCATCTCAGCCCGAAGTGCTGCATCTCATAGATAGCATGGTGGCCGGTGCGGCTGCCGCTTCGCCGAATGACTCGGACAAGCAAGCTATGCCCGCGAGCGGCGCTTCGCCGGAGCCCGATTTTCTGAGTTACGCCGATGCTTTCACACCACTGGCCTATCTCATTACCGATATGGCCGCGCTGGTGGGAACCTGTCAGCAGGTCGCGCGCAGCATCGAAAAAAAGATATCCCCAGACATCCTGGCCAAGCGCATAAACCGACTGCTGGCGGGTGATACCTGGCCAGCCAACCAAGCCCAATTGTTGGATGCGCTGATCACTGGCGAAATTGTCTTCGCGGCCAAACGTCGGCAGCACAAACTTGCCGACGCACTGAATGCTGTGCCACCTGATCACCGCAGTCATTTTGAGCACGTTGTTGCATCGGTGCTGGGTGCTTGCGTGGTGGATGCGGGCCATGCCGTGGCATCGCGTGCACTGCCTGCACAAGCCCAGATGGAAGTGCAGGCCGAATGCAATGTGCGGATGGCACTCAGCGACTGGCAGCTGGCCGACTATCCAATACGGTGTATCGCAATGAAGGCGATGGGCAAGGAATACCTGTGGAGCGAATTCCAACGGGACATCCAGCGCCATGCGCAGCATCACAGTGGATGGCAGACAGCATGGTGGCAGGAGAAGCAAGTGACGTTGCAAGGCCGTGAGCTGGCGGCCTTCCGCAAGCACTTACCAGCTTGGTTCGCACTGCGTCGTTCCCAGCAGTATTCCCTTGCTGCCCATGACCCCAACCCGTCGATGTCGATGACGCGCGACCTGCGTGGCCCCAAAGCGGCTACGCCCGAGCCCTCACAAAGCGAGGCTATTGGCTGCATCTATCCTGCGCATCTGACAACCGAACACCTGCCAAATCCATGGCACGTTAATCCCGCTGCGCGCGACAACGGCGCAACGCCGGGTGCAACGGCATAAATGCTTGTCTGGCCAGAGCACCTACTGCTAGCTTGAAAGCGCGCGCACGCTGATCGTTCGCGTGCTTTCAAGGAGTTCAATATGTCAGATAAGGCCTTCCGGGTGCAATGCATTCCAGACAGCAAGTTTTGGGATCGGCTGGCAAACAGTCCCTCCCCCAATGGCAGCTTCCCTGAGGTTATGAACCTGGGCAAGCAGATGAGTTTCTCTTACGCGCCGTTCAATGCGCTGGACGGGTACGCTGACTGGGGCAACTCGCAGCGCGCACTGCATTACGTGGTGCCCCCCACCCCGGCCCCAATTAGGTCTATCGGCTATCTCGTTGCACCGCCATCAGCGAGCACCAGACAAAGGCGCGTGTTTGTCGCGTTCTTCTATGGTCCGGGACAGGCGGTATTGGCAGAGACGCATCCCATGACGTTGCTGCACAAGCCCTTGGGACTGCGGCTGGCCAGCGGTATTGTGTTCGGCGACGACACCTTCACTGTCAGCAACGTAGTCATCAAGGGCGATGACGCACCCATTCGCATCGCAATGGCCGGGAAAAACCCCGCCCTAACCCTGTCGATCACCGAGGGGGAGCCGCCGACAGCGCCCGGCAACACGATGTCTGGCGGCTCAACGCAAGCCGAAGCACCGCTCCTCAACGTGCTCAACATCAACGTGGGCATTCCTCATCTGGCCGCGCTCAACGTGAACTTGCCACTGGCGGCGGTGATTTGATGGCGCACGCTATGGAGCAGTTTTTGTGGGCATGGGTCAAGCGACTGTTACAGCCCTTGTTCGCCGAAGTGCAGCCCCACAAGGTTTCTGCGTTTGACTGGACATCCGCGCATTGGGCAGCGGTGGCTCAGCAATCGCAATCAGAAGTGCAGTCCCGCAGTGCTGCGATGCAATCCAAAGAAGCCGAAAATTTACGGCAGGCAGCTGAAAAAGCCACTCTTGCAAAGCAAAGAGATGACACAGCCATCGGTACGTTTGAGCTGTAAAAAAACATTGCCTTACGCGGCTTCGCCGTCCTCAGAACGGTGGAAGCGGCCAAAAGCAAATAGGTCTCTTCGTGCCTCTCAACTTCGCATCCATCACGCCATTCGCATGCTCGCGTCATGCTGATTGCTTTGAGTTGTAGGCATGGTGCGGGAGACAGCGCGTTGAACATTGTGCGGTCAGTTCATGGTTCGGTCCTGTCATGGGCGAAGGACCGACACCATGCACTTATGCGACCGCCCCACATCCACCGCGAAAGTCCGCGTTCACCACTTGGCCCTGTTTTTGTGCTGGGCCGCTGTGGCGTTCTTCCAGATCGCAGGCATCAAAACGCACGCTACCGGAGGCCCTGCATCAGCTCCCAGGCCTGCTGTGTGTGCAGTGATGCGTCAACGCCTTTTTGGCTAAGCGACACGCATACCGTTCGTCGCCCGCAGCACATGCGAATTGGTGGATCTTCATATCGGCGTTCGCTAGCTTGGGACGGTCAACCCACCCCAGGAGAACCACATGGACAACGACGCCGATATCGACGCACTGGCATTCAGCGCTGTCGCAGAAGAAAAACCCAAGAAGCCAAGGAAGACCACCGCCCCCGTGGCATCAAGGAAGAAACCAAGACCGCGCAGGCCCAAACCAAAGCCTGCCAGATCCCCCGCCGTACCAGCTGACGAATCGACGCCCGACACAGGTGCCACCCTTGCGGAATCGGAGGCTGGTGCGCCCACAGCTTCCAAGAAAAAGACGATGGAGCAGATCACCAACCAGATATACCGCGATGCTGCGGAACGCATCGTGGCACTCATGGATGCTGGCAACTCTATATGGCAAAAGCCGTGGGTGGCGCCACGCGGCCATTCACGACCATACAGCGCACATAGCGGCCTGCCGTTCTCGGGGTTCAACCGATTCAGCTTGATGTGCGAGATGCTCGCCAACGGATGGACCGATGCGCGATTCATAACGTACCGCCAGGTACAGGCCATGGCGGCGAGCATGGCCAATGAAGGAGTGAAGCCAGAGGATTTACCGCATGTCAAAGCAGGAGCGCGCGGCTTGCCCATCTACAAGTTCGGCTTTGTGGAGAAGAAGACGCCCGCTCTGGATGCTGCGGGCCGTCCCCGGATGGACGGCGATGGCAAGCCCATCTTCGACATTGTGCGTGGGCGTCCCTACTTGCGGTCTTACACGGTCTTTCCAGCCAGTGCCATCGCGAACATGCCGCAGCTACCCGCGACAGAGCCAGAGCCGGTGTGGGCAGTGCGCTCGCAAGTGGAAGAGCTGATCGAAAAAATGGGGGTGCCCGTCAGACACACGCCTGGCAATCGCGCGTACTACTCCATCACTACGGACTCGATCACGATCCCCGCGCGCGCGCAGTTTAAGGACACAGTGGACGCCAGCGGCCATGTAATCGAGGCGGCGAGCGACAAATACCTTTCAGTGTTGCTGCACGAAGTATCCCACGCCACTGGCGCCAAGCATCGCCTTGCGCGCCCCATGAGTGGGGTACATGGATCACCCTCATACCAGAGAGAAGAGCTGGTCGCGGAGACGGCTAGCTGCTTCCTACTTTCGGAAGCTGGGTTGGCTTGTGCCGCCACATCTACGGAGACTATGGCCAGAACCGCAGCATATTTGAGTTCGTGGCGCCAAGCGATTCTTGACGATCCCAAGGCACTCATGACTGCATTCGCAGAAGCGGAAAAAGCCGCTGACTGGGTAATGCAACGTCATCCCATTCAGCTGGAAGCAGCAGCCAAGGCGGCATGCGAGGGGCAAGCCATGGGGCATAAGGTGGGCGCGTGCGTAGGCGTGCAGCATGCGCCTAGTGCGCCAGAATACGAGAATCAGAACAACTGGGGGATGCCGATCAATGCGCCCGACTGGAATGGTCTCGGCTCTTTCCCAATGCCGTAGATCCGGCAGCAGCATTCGAGTAACCCGCCATAGGCACAGGATGGCTAACGAGCCGCACCAACTACCGTTTTTCGCCGTCAAGCCTGCGCGCGAGCGCGTTGGGGCGAAGTGCAGAGTAGGCTTTGAGCATTTCGGACGAGGTGTGTCCGGTGATGCTCATGATTTCGCTATCAGTCAGGTCAGTGGTCTCAAACAAGCGGCTGACACCTTCATGTCGCAGATCATGAAAGCGGAAATCTTCGATGCCCGCGCGTACCGCCAGCCGCCTGAATCCCTTACTGGTCGTCGCACTATCGCGCCACATGTGGAAGACGCGGTCTTCACCCTTGACCCGAAGAGTCGCCATTTTTTCGAGAATGGCCAGCGACTTTTTCGACAGCGGTACCGTGCGGAAAGTGGACGTCTTGACGTTCTCTGGCGGGATGGTCCAGCTTCGCCCTTCCAAGTTGAGATCGCTCCACTTGGTTTTGAGGATTTCCTGCATTCGCGCCGCCGTGTTCAACGCAAAGTCGATCAGCAACGGCCACTCTACTTTGTGATCGTATCCCCTAACTGCGGCCTCATGCAGGCGTTCCAGTTCTCCCGCTTCCAATCGGCGCTTGCGCTTGCCTGCCCATGCACGCGGGATTTGGAGCTGCAAGAAGAGATTGCTTGGAAGGACGAAGTCCTCGCGCACTGAATACCAAACCAGGATCTTTTTAAGCACAAAGAAGTGCCGACGCACGGTACTCTCGCTGTACGTCTTCCTCTTGCCGTTCTTGTCGAGCCCACCGTTGTAGTACGGGTGAACTTTCTTGCGAGGCTGCGTGGCCACCTCTGTCTCCAAGAACCGGTCAATCCATGCCTGTATCAGTTGGTTCGTGATTTCGCTAATGGCAAATTTCTTGAAATCTTGGTTCAAGCTTTGGACTGCCATGATTTCGCCCGGCGTCAGCACCCTTTCTTTGGTTTTCAAGGGCTTGTAGTGCTTGATGTATTCAGCACAGGCGACCGTAAACATAGTCGTCTGCGCTTTGCGGCTGATGTTCTCGCCGCGATCAATTTTTCCCTCGATAGCACGGGCCCAGCTTTCGGCTTCATCCTTCCTCTTGAAGGTCTTGCTCAGGGTCCCAGCAACTCCCCGATTGATGCGGCAGTCATAGACGGAGCTGCCGTCTTTAAGCGCCCGTTTCTTGATAGAACCCATCGTAATCTTTCAAGATTCTCCACACGTCGGAGAGATTTTTGTGAGATATTAGGGTTTTATCGTATCAGAAAATCATCGTAACTTGTTGATTTAAAAGGTGAAAACTCAACAAATATCAGCTACCTTCTAAGCTATAGGTCGGGGGTTCGAGTCCCTCCGGGCCCAGCTGGTAGCTTTCAATCTCCCCACTCATACCAATCGATCCATTCTGACGAGTGTGGAACAGCCAAGCAATGCGCGCGCGGGCTGGATGACGGATGTGGATCAAGCACCTCGTCGCGTACAGCCCCAACCCTAACGATTGGGCTGCGGCACAGCAGCGTAATTCATGGCAATGGCCTGCACCACGGCGCCAATCAATGCTGCATCGCCAGCGCTCTGCGGCAACACGTCGCGCACGATCTGGACCGCGTATTGAAGTTGCTCTTTGGCCAAGGCCGCAGACATGGCGTTGCCGCGCTTTTCACTGGGCGACGCGTCGCGAATCACAAGGCTCATCAGAAACTCCCAAAAAGTGGAGCATGCAGTATGCGCCGTGTGGGGCTGTGGTGAGCGAGAGGCGGGGCTCTGATGGTGAGAAACCCCCCTTGACGCACAACGCTGCACAGGGGGGGCATGCGCAAGGCGAGATTCCATACAGCCCCAAAGCAAAAAGCGCTGCAACATTTCTGCTGCAGCGCTTTGCTATTTTGGGGTGGCTGATGGGGCTCGAACCCACGACAACAGGAATCACAATCCTGGACTCTACCAACTGAGCTACAGCCACCGTAGCTTTGTATTATAGCCCGGGATTTTGGCCCCGGACATCAAATCGCTTAATTTTCTGCAGTCACTGTTGGCGCTGCCTCAGGACGTGGTGCCTTGATCTGCACCTTGAAGCGCTGCTTGAGCAGTTCATAGTACGCCAGCCCTTCGGCCGTGGCCAACCACTGCACGTATTGTTGGCGCTCCTGCTGCGCACGCTGCGCATCCGGTGCCTGGCGCGGCACGACGCGGTTGACCTTGACCACGACATAACCCGCAGCGCCCAAATCCACCCCCGTCCAGCCTGGCAGCGTTTCGGAGGGAGCCCGCAGTGCGGCGTCGATCAGGGCACGCGGCAGGTTCTGGGTCTGTTCGCGGGAGACTTCGGTCGCTGCGGCCAAGCCTGTGGCAGAAGATGGGGCAGCCTTCCATGCATTGAGCTTGGCCTCGCCCTCCTTGCGTGCGAGTTCGGCAGATTTCTCAGCCACATACAAGGTGCGAACACGGGCCTTCACTTCGTCGTAGGGCAGTGTCAATGCAGGGGTGTAGGTGGTCACACGACCGGCAGCCATCTGGCTGGGGCCCACTTCCACCGCCTCTGTGTTGCGCTTGTTTTGCAGCGAGTCGGTAGCAAAAAGTGCTTCGAGGAACTTGGCGTTGGCCAGAGGGCCCTTGGCACCTGCGGCAGGGGTCCGGGTCACACCCTTGGCAGTCTGGATCTTCAGCTTGAGCTTGTCGGCCACGGGCTGGAGGCTGTCTGCCTGCTCATACACACCGTTGGTGAAGGACTCTGCCACCTCGGCAAACTTGCGCTGCGCCTGCTGCTGCTTGAGCTCTGCTTCCATGGTGGGGCGCAGTTCTTCAAAGCTGGGCTGGCGGGGTGTCTTGATGTCGGTGAGCTGGATGATGTGATAACCAAACTCGGTTTCCACCAGATCACTGATTTCGCCCTTTTTCAGCGCAAACGCAGCTTCTTCAAAGGGCTTGACCATCGCACCCCGGGCAAAGAAGTTCAGGTCTCCGCCCGCAACGGCCGAGCCCTTGTCGTCAGAGGATTTCTTGGCCACATCAGCAAAGCTGCCGGGAGCCTTGCGCACCTGGGCCAGCAGTTCAGTGGCACGGGCCTTGGCCTTCTCGCGGTCCGCGGCGGATGCATCCTTGGGAGCGTTTACCAGGATGTGGCTGGCGCGGCGCTCTTCCTTCGCCGTCATGCGAGCCACATTCTCTTTGTAGTAAGTACGCAGGTCGTCTTCACCCAGGGTGATGGACGCCCGCACGCTGTCGAGATCCAGCACCACGTATTCGATGGCTGCCTGTTCCCGTTGCTGGAACAGGGCGGGATGGGCCTTGTAGTAGGCCTCCAGGTCTGCATCAGTCGGGGTGACTTTGCTGGCGAAGTCGGCAGCGTTGAATCGGGCCACCTGGATCTCGCGGCGCTCGTACAAAGCGTCGAGCGCAAGTTTGACCTGCGCATCAGAGCCAAACGCGGAGCTCATCACGCCACCCATCACTTGGTTCACCGAGATGTCGCGGCGCACATTGGCTTCGAAACCTTCGGGGGTCAGGCCTTGAGCAGCGACCAGTGCGCGATACGCATCGGCGTCCAGCGTACCGTCCGGGCGCTTGAGTCCAGCAATGGCGGGAATCTCCTGCAGGCTACGGGCCAGGCGCGCATCGCTGGTCACGAGGTGCATCTTCTGCGCGGCAGCCGCCAGCACACGGTCACGCACCAGGCGCTCCAGCGTGGCATACCGGGCGCTGGGAGCGTCCAGCAACTTGGGATCGACCGAGGGAGACTGGGCGCGAATGCGGTCTGTCTCCATGCGATGGGCATTGTCCCAGTCCGTCTGGTTGATGTTGTTGCCATCGACACGGGCTACCACAGGACTCTTTTCAGAGAAATAGTTGCGGTCGATGCCTACCAGCACAAACGAAGGAATGATCAGCAAGAACAAGAAGATCATCACGATCTTGGAGTGCTTGCGGATGGATTCAAACATGGTCGATCTTTCAGAAGGCAAAAAACAAAAGGCGAACTTGCGTTCGCCTTTGTTCGGTGATGGTGGGTCCTGACGGTCTCGAACCGCCGACCTACTCCGTGTAAAGGAGCCGCTCTACCAACTGAGCTAAGGACCCTACCTAAACTGATCCTCAGTTCAAGGCGTCTTTCAATGCCTTGCCAGGACGGAACTTTGGAACTTTAGCAGCTTTGATTTTAATCGTAGCGCCAGTGCGGGGATTGCGACCGGTGCGGGCAGCACGCTTGCCCACGGCAAAAGTACCGAAACCGACGAGCGACACGGTGCCGCCCTTCTTGAGAGTCTTCTTGACAGCCTCGATCGTGGATTCCAGGGCACGCGCAGCAGCGGCCTTGGAGATGTCGGCGTTGGTAGCGATGTGCTCAATCAATTCGGTTTTGTTCACAAGAAGCCTCTCGGAAAAGAGTTAATGGAATGTCTCGAGGATATCTGGTCTTCACACGCCTGAAAGCACAGCCGTGGGCTGGTGGAGAACAGGCGGGGGAATGACTGGCATACACAGCAGTGGCTGCTGCATCAGATTAAAGCCATCGAGTTTCAGAGTGTCAATACAACACGCTGTTTTGCGTCAGCGTTGTTTTGAATTCTAGTCGTATTTCACGCTGCGACAGGGCTTGGCGGGGGTTTTTGTCTCAAACACGCCGTATCGGCAGCACTCCGTATTGACACCCCGCAGCCAGCCGTACTCAACGAGCAGCGAGTGCCTGAGCGATGGCTTTGCCCACATCCTGCGTGCTGCCCGTGCCGCCCAGGTCCGGGGTGCGCGGAGCACCACTGCCGGGTTGCAACACGGCTTCGATAGCGGCCAAAACGGCGTCGTGCGCGGCGCGGTAACCCAGGAAGTCCAGCATCATTGCGCCGCACCAGATCTGCCCAATGGGGTTGGCGATGCCCTTGCCCGCGATGTCGGGCGCCGAGCCATGCACCGGCTCAAACAGCGACGGCATGGTGCGCGTGGGGTTGAGGTTGGCGCTGGGCGCGATGCCGATGGTGCCGGTGCACGCAGGTCCCAGGTCCGAGAGGATGTCGCCGAACAGGTTGCTGGCAACCACCACATCAAAGAAGTCGGGCCGCTGCACGAAGTGGGCGGTGAGGATGTCGATGTGGAACTTGTCCACCGTCACATCGGGGTAGGCCTTGGCCATCTCGGCCACGCGCTCGTCCCAGTAGGGCATGGTGATGGCGATACCGTTGGACTTGGTGGCGCTGGTCAGGTGCTTCTTGGGGCGCGACTGGGCCAGTTCAAACGCGAACTTCAGCACACGGTCCACGCCGTGGCGCGACATCACTGTCTCCTGCATCACGATCTCGCGCGGGGTGCCTTCGTACATGCGGCCACCGATGCTGGAGTATTCGCCCTCGGTGTTCTCGCGCACGATGAACATGTCAATCTCGCCCGGCAGGCGTGGTGACCCATCACGCC
>Ga0208124_100554_pt1 | contig 12073 bp, 9 predicted proteins | sample LakWasM104_HOW12_2_FD_183922 | JGI IMG/M metagenome (GOLD analysis project Ga0208124, IMG submission 183922) | Freshwater sediment methanotrophic microbial communities from Lake Washington under simulated oxygen tension - Sediment Metagenome... | ecosystem: Environmental > Aquatic > Freshwater >...
AGTTCGGCCTGTCGGCCGAGCAGATCGACCAACTGGATCCAAAAAAGCGAGAGCAGGTGCAAAAGGCGGTGGGCCTGGTGGGTTCGGTGCTGATCGGCAAGCTCATCACCCGCGAACTGGTCATCCGTGCCACCCAGACGGTGGGCTTGCGCCTGAGCACCAAGCAGGCTGCCAAGTACGTGCCCCTGGCGGGACAAGCCATCGCGGCCACCCTTGGCTACGCCACCCTGCGCTACCTGGGCGAGCAGCATTTGCGCGACTGCATCCGCGTGGTGCAACAAGCCCAGCTGCGGTTGCCGCCGCCCGTGGAGTCCTCAACGGTCAAGCGCTGACCCCAGGACCCGGGTGTACAGACCCAAAAAAAGGGCCCGAGGGCCCTTTTCGCTTTATTGCAGCGTCGCTCAGGCCGCGCGTCAGCTGGCCGAGCAGACAAAGCTGCTGGCGTCTTCCACACTGCCCGAGCCCTTGTACTTGGCAAACTGCGGGTAGGGGCACAGCGGACGCGTGCGGTTGGGAAAGTCTGCGTTGGTGGGCAGCGCCTTGGCCGCGATGCTTTGTGGGGCAATGCCCTTCTCTACCCAATCCACCATGGTCTGGATCGAGTCAAAGTTGTCGGTGGCCGGACCGCCCGAGCAGTGGTTCATGCCCGGCACCAGGAAGGTTCGCGCAAAGTTCTGCGTGGCCGCCATGCCGCCATTGTTCGCGGCCAGACGTTCGTAGTAGTCCACCGTGTCAAACGCCGAGAAGATCGGGTCGGACATGCCGTGGATGAACAGCAGCTTGCCGCCGCGCTGCTTATAGGCCGCCAGTTTGTCGTCGGCATAGGTGTCGTAGATGGCCGAATACGCCGCCATGCGCGCGGGGTCGGTGTCGAAGTTGAACGCCAGCGGGTTGAACGACAGATCGGGCGGTGTGAAGAACTCGTTGACCAAGGCATCCACCATCAGCGTGATGTAGCGTGCGTCGGGCGTGGCCGTGGTCGAGTTGCCCAGCGTCCACGACCGCCAGCCGGGTGCCGCCAGCCCGGCGTCCCAGGGTTGGCCGGTGTACAGCGCCTTGCCAGCGGAATTGCGGGGCCCTGCAAACACGCTCTTGAGCGCGCCCACCTGGGCGGACGACAGGCAGCTGTCGGTCTTGCCGCCTGTGCATTGCAGCACGGCGGGGTCAAACGCCTTGCAGGCGTTGACGTTCTGGGCCAGGCCGTCCACCACGCCGTCGGCGGCGTCGCAGGTGGCATTGACTGCAGTGGCCACCAGTTTGAGGTCGCTGTTGCTGAAGGCTTTGGAGAGGATGCGGTTGCCACTGGCGTCTTGGGGCGCAATGGCGTTGAACTGGATGGTGTTCCACATGGCGGCCACCGTGGCACCGCTGGACACGCGCATGGCGGGCGCTCCGGCGGTGATGCCGTCAAAGTAGTCCGGGAACCGCTGCGAGAACACCATGCCCTGGCGCCCGCCGCCGGAGCAGCCAGAGAAGTAGGAGTAGTCCGGCTTGCGGCCGTAGCGCGTGCGGATGAGCGACTTGGAGGCCACAGCCGTCTTGTCGTAAGAGTTGTAGGCATGGTCGGTGCGCGCCTGCGGGTCGGCGCCAAAGCTGGCGCTGGTGCCAGTATGGCCCGCATCGGTGGACACCACCGCAAAGCCCTGCCCCAGCGGCGACGGCGTGCCGCCCGAAATGCTGGAGCTGAGCGAGTTGTCGCGCAGGATGCCGTCGTTGCCGCCCCCGCCGATGAACAGAAAGCGTCCGTTCCAGCGGTCGGGCAGGCTCAACTGAAAGCCGATCGCATAGTTCTTGCCATCCACACCCACACGCGGGTTGATGGCCCCCGTGACCACACAGTGCCCGGGCAAAAAGTCGCCCGTGACAGCGCCACCGGGGCGGCGCGTGCCCGGTGGGACATAGCTGGTGGACAAGTTGGTGTTGCTGAGCTGCGCGTTGGTGCTCAATGCGGCGCAAGCGGCGGCCGGGTTGGCGCTCTCGGTCACCAGTACAGCGTTGCCGCCGCCGCACGCACTGAGCAATAACGGCAGCAGCACGGCGGCGGGCAGCGCAACGCGTTGCGCGATGGGGGTATCCAGCGAAAGGGATGGCATGGTGATCTCCTCGGTAGATCGGTCTTGTGGGGTTGAACCATTGGCGCAGCAACGCCCTGCGACGGCCGTCAGGGCGTCGCTGAGGAAGGTGCGCGGATTTTTTGGTAATCGGACGGCGTTGCCCCTATCGCCTGGCGCCGCCCTGCGAGCGGAATGCGTAGCGCCCGGCAATCACTGGGCAGTGCCGACTCAGTCGGCCTTGAAGCCCGTGGCGGCCACGGCCTTGCCCCAGGTCACCGTGTCGGCCGCGATGATGCGTGCGAACTCCTCGCGGTTGGTGCCCGTCACGCGGAAACCAGCCTCTTCCATCTTGGCCTTGCCTTCGGGCGACTGCACGGCCTTGATGATGTCGGCGCTCAGCTTGGCGACGATCTCGGGGGGCGTCTTGGCCGGGGCCACGATGCCAAACCACGAGTTGAATTCCAGGCTGGGGTAACCCTGCTCCTTGATGGTGGGCACATCGGGCAGTGCGTTGGACCGGGTGCCGCCCGTAGTGCCCAGCGCCACCAGCTTTCCGGCCTTCACGTTGGGCGCAGCCAGGCCCACGCTGGCAAACACGCCCTGCACGTCACCGCTGAACAGGCCACCCAGCGCGTCGGTGGTGTTCTTGTAGTGCACCGGTTCGGGCTTGAGCTTCACGGCCTCGCCAAACATGAAGGCGCCAAAGTGCCCCGGGGTACCCGCGCCAAAGGTGGCCAGGAACAGGCCCTTTTGCTGCTGGGTCCAGGCCACAAAGTCCTTCACATTGCGCGACGGCACCTTTTGCGGGTTGACCAGCAGCGCAAAGTCGGCGGTGACCACCTGGCTCACGGGCGCGAAGTCCTTTTGCGGGTCGTAGGGCAGCTTGTTGTAGCTGCTGGGCGCAATGCTGAGCTGTCCGGTTTCGCCCAGCATCAGCGTGTAGCCATCAGGGGTGGCGCGTGCGGCCTCGGTCGCAGCGATCAAGCCCCCGGCGCCGGGCTTGTTGTCCACAATCACGCCCAGGTTGCCCCAGCCTTCCGACAGCTTCTGCGCCAGCAGCCGCGCCACGATGTCCGGCCCGGTGCCTGCCGGAAAGCCCACGATGATGCGCACCGGCTTGTTGGGGTAACTGGCCGTCTGCGCCAGGGCGCCAGTGGCGGGGGCCAGGCCCGCCACCACCGTGGCTGCCAGGCAGACGCTGCGCAGGGCATGCCGACGAGAGAAGTTGCGGGACAGGGTACGGGTGAGCGTCGAAAAAGAGGTCATGACAAGGTCTCCAGGGTGTTGTTGTGTGCTGTCGGTCATCAAAAAAGCGAAATGCGGGACTGCTGTGCGGCTACATCAGCTCCCAGAACCGCATGGCTACTGCATCGGGAAACCGCGCACCGGTGCCCGTGAACATGCGCTCCCCGATCCATCGCAGTGCGGGAGACGCTGTCTCGAACTGGGGGCTGCAGCGAAAGTAGATCTGCGCCGGGTCCACCACCTCGCCACGCACCAGGCGCGCCATCAGCTCGGGCGGGCCGGACCGCACGGCGCGGTTTTGCACATAGATCAAGTCACCGCCATCCGCCTCCAGCGTGTAGCGCGCGTCCAGCTCGGCCAGGGTGTCGCTCACGATGAGCTGAAAATCCGCCCCGCCGGGCATCACCCGGGCCTTCCAGCCATCGCCCTGGGCCTTACCACCCAGGATGGGGATGAGCCGACGCAGGCCGTGCACGGTGCGGCCCACTTCCTGGGGCACGCCCACCTCCACGCGTAGGTCGGCAAAAAATCGCAAACGGGGTTCCACAAAGGGCACGGGTTCGGTCATGGGCTCCATCTTTCGGGTGTCTGGCAGGCAAGCGGCCAGGGGCGGCGTGCACCCAGCCTGCTTGCGGGGTTGCACCTAGCGTAAATCCCGTGGCGCTTGACCCCTGTCATCCCTGAAGATGACAGCAATGACAAAGCCCACCCGGCATACCCCGCGCAACCCATGAGGCACTGGCTCCCTGCAAGCACATCCGGCGGCGGCATCACGCCCCCGCCCAACCTCATGGGCTCGGCCCTGGGCGCCATGGTTCACCAGCTGGGCGACGACGGGTTCGCCTGCGGCATGCTGCAGGAGCTGGCACCCGTGCTGCCCGCAGCGTCGTGGTCGGTGTACCGCACCGGGCGCCATTGCAAACCCACCTTGTTCATGTCGGCCAGTTACGGCATTCCCGACACCACGCAGGACTGCTGGTGGGCCTACCTGTCAGGCCCCTACCGCACCGACCGCACCTGGGGCCGCTCGCTGGACGAAGCCGCCCCGGCCGAAGCGCCCACCCAGTTGTGCCACCTGACGGCGCCCGAGGTGGACGCTGAGCACCGCGCCCGCGTGTACGAAGCCCATGGCGTGGCCGAGCGGGTGTCGGTGGTGGAACACGAGAGCGATGGCTCGGTCTTTGCCGTCAACTTCTACCGCCACCAGCACCAAAAGCCCTTCCAGGACCGGCAGATCAGCGACTTTGAAGGCATGGCCCCGGTGCTGCTGGCGCTGACCCGCAAACACATTGCCCTGGCCCAGCGCCCCGGCGTGCTGCAACCCGCGCTGCAGCCCCCGCCACAGGCCACGGCCCCCGCGCTGTCCCACAGCCTGCCCGCGCTGCGCGAACGCCTGCTGCGCGCCCACGCAGGGCTGACCGAGCGAGAGCTGGATGTGTGTGCCCGCCTGCTCCAAGGCATGACGCAAGAGGGCATTGCCTGCGACCTGGGCCTGAGCCTGCCCACCGTCAAAACCTACCGCAACCGCGCATTCAGCCGCCTGGGTATCCACTTTCGCAACGAGCTGTTTGCGCTGGCGCTGGGCACCCAACGCAGCGTTTAGACGAAAGGGCACGCCACGCATGGGCACAATGCCAGCCCATGCCCAGCCTGCCGCAGTCACCCGTTCCACCCACGCCCCCTGCAGGTCGGGCCCATGTGGTCGCGCAATGGGCCCAGGCCCTGCGCAACCGTGCTGACAGCGCCGCCCTGCAGCAGCTGCCCCCGCTGACCGACGCCGAGGCCGCGCAGGTCATGGCCCAGCTGCGGGGCGATGGCAGCCACCCGCCGGGCCACAGCCCGGCGCCCAACACACCCGATGGCGTCGTCCCCGGCCACTTTCGCCCGCGCATCACCCTCATGACGCTGGGCCGGGGCGATGGTCTGCTGGGCATGGCGCCCCGGGGCAAACTGGGCCCGCGTGGTGACAGCGTGACGCTGGTGCAGATTGACTGGACCTACCGCACCGACGATGGCACCACCTGGCAGACGCCGGCCCCCACCTCCATCCTCAACGCGCGCCCTGCCCCGGTGCAAGACCTGTTCGACACCGGTGGCCCGGTGGTGCGCATGCAGCGCAACCTGGCGGCTGAAGCCGACGCCATGGACCGCGTGTGGGACCTGGGCCTGACCCCCGTGGACCCCAAAAGCCTGCAGTGGCGCCACCGCGCAGCCGCCACCACGCTGGGCCCTGTGTGGACGCTGGCGCAGGAGGCGCACTTTGGCGACTTCTGGGCCGACGTGGTTCCCCGGTTGCGAACCGAGGGCTGGAGCGTGGTGGTACACCCCGGCTTTGCGCACGAAAGCGTGCCCGTGTCGCGCTGGAAGCTGGTCATCGCCCCCGAAACTGGCGAGCTGCTGGCCAAGGAAGTCGATGGCCCGTTGGGCACACGCCAGCGCCCCGTGCAAAAGCTCATGCTGCCCGAGCGCGAGGGCGCCTGGCTGCTCAGCCTGGGCATCGAGATCGACGGTGAAACGCTGGACCTGGCCCCCATGCTGGCCGACCTGCTGCGCCGCGACGCCCGCTGGCTCAACGCGCGGCAGATGGCCGCCATCGATGACATCGCCATCATTTCGCTGCGCGCGCCCGGCGGCAAGCGCATCGAGGCGCCTGCCGGGCCACTCAAGGCCATCGTGGGCGCCATGGTGGACTTGCTGACCGACCCCACCCGCAAACAGCTGAAGGACGGCGACCCGCTGCGCCTGGGCGCGTGGGAGGCGCGCCGCATCGAGGCCCTGCGTGCCGGGCTCGTGCAGGTGCACCGCGTGGGCACGGTGAACGGCTGGAACAACGACTGGCAGCTACAGGGCGACGTGGGCCTAGCGCAGCTCGCCAAGCGCCTGCGCTCTATCGGTGCGCCCCAGCCGTTGGCCGCACCGCAGGGCCTTCAGGTGCAGCTGCGCCCCTACCAGCTTGAAGGCCTTGCCTGGCTGCAGTACCTGCGCGCCCAGGGCCTGGGCGGCATCCTGGCCGACGACATGGGCCTGGGCAAAACCGCACAGGCGCTGGCCCATGTGCTGACCGAAAAGGAGGCAGGGCGGCTGAAGCGACCAGCGCTGGTGGTGCTACCCACCTCGCTGCTCTTCAACTGGCAGGCCGAGGCCGCGCGCATGGCGCCCAGCCTGCGCGTGCTGGCCCTGCATGGCGCCGACCGTGGCAAACGTTACCTGCACATCGCTGACCACGACCTGGTGCTGACCACCTATCCGCTGCTCTGGCGCGATGTGGAGGCGCTGGCCGCCGAGCCCTTTCACTTGCTGATCCTGGACGAGGCCCAGATGGTGAAAAACGCCGGCAGCCGCAGCGCCCGCGCCCTGCGCAAGCTGCAGGCGCCGCATCTGCTGTGCCTGACCGGCACGCCGCTGGAAAACCACCTGGGCGAGCTGTGGGCGCAGTTCGACTTTTTGATGCCCGGCTTTCTGGGCGATGTGCGCAGCTTCAACGCCCGCTGGCGCAAGCCCATCGAGGAAAACGGCGAAACCCTGCGCGCCCAGCTGCTGTCGCAGCGTGTGCGCCCCTTCATCCTGCGCCGCCGCAAGCAGGACGTGGCCACCGAACTGCCGCCGCGCACCGAGACCGTCCTGCGCGTGCAATTGCAAGGCAAACAGCGTGAGCTGTACGAGGCCGTGCGCACCACGGCCGACAAGCAGGTGCGCCGCGCACTGGAGCGGCAGGGTTTTGAAGGCTCGCAGATCGCCATCCTGGACGCGTTGCTCAAGCTGCGCCAAGTCTGCTGCGACCCACGATTAGTCAAAGGCACCACGAAAACGGCGCACTCGATGGAGCGCGCCAAGCTCGAACTGCTGGCCGACCTGCTACCCGCCCTGGTCGATGAAGGCCGCCGCGTGCTGGTGTTCTCGCAGTTCACCGAAATGCTGGGCCTGGCAGCCGAGATGCTCGACACCCTGGCCCTGCCCTACCTCACACTCACCGGCCAGACGCCACCACGCCAGCGTGGCGCGGTGGTGCGGCAGTTCCAGTCGCAGGACGCAACCAGCGCCCCCATCCTGCTGGTCAGCCTCAAGGCCGGGGGCCTGGGCCTGAACCTCACGGCCGCCGACACCGTGATCCACCTGGACCCCTGGTGGAACCCCGCCGTGGAAGAACAGGCCACCGCACGCGCCCACCGCATCGGGCAGGACCAGCCCGTGTTCGTCTACAAGCTGGTGGTGGACGGCAGCATCGAGGAGCGCATGCTGGAGCTGCAGGCCCGCAAGGGCGCGCTGGCCCAGGGCGTGCTGGGGCACGATGCCGAAGGCGCAGTCAAGTTCAGCGAAGCCGACCTGCACGCGCTGCTGGCCCCCTTGACCGAACCGGCCAACAACCCACTGGGCATACCCGGCGAAGACGCGCTGCGCTGGGGTGGCACGGGCAAACGGCGGCCCCGGCCGCTGCAGCCACCTGAAACCTGAGTTTTGGGCGTTTTTACCTTGTAGCGCTAGTAAATCATGCGCTGGCAGCTATCAATAAGTGAGCAAACTCATCCGTGCGGGGAGCATTGCGCAAAAGCGCAGAATTCAAAAGCAAGCTTCGGAGTGCGCCCCACGGCCTCCGTCCCTAGAGTGCATGGCATTGCAACCCACCTTGTGAGCCCTGCACCATGATGAATGTGACCGCCCTTCTTCCCCGCAGCACCCCCATGCCCACCCGCCACCGTCCCAACACCAAAGCCGCGCAGGCAGCCGCCACCCAGGCAGACCCGCGCTGGGCGGCAGTGGTGGCGCGCAGCACTGAGGCCGATGGAACGTTCTGGTACTCGGTGCAGACCACGGGCGTGTACTGCCGCCCCAGCTGCGCATCGCGCACACCCCGGCCAGAGAACGTGCTGTTCCATGCCAGTTGCGACGATGCGGAGCGCGCCGGGTTCCGCCCCTGCCAGCGCTGCAAGCCGCGCCAGGCCACCGCGCTGTCGCACCACGCGGCGCTGGTGACGGAAGCCTGCCGCGTCATCGAAAGCGCCGCGCCCGGTGAGGCACCCACCCTCGATGCACTGGCAGCACGTGTGGGCCTAAGTGCCTCGCACCTGCACCGCATCTTCAAGCAGGCCACGGGACTCACCCCCAAGGCCTACGCGGTGGCCCAGCGCGCGCAGCGGCTGCGCAGTGCGCTCGACAGCCCGACCACGGACTCGGTGACGGACGCCATCTATGGCGCGGGCTACCAGTCCAGCAGCCGGTTTTACGAACAGTCTGCCCAGGTGCTGGGCATGCGGCCCAGCCAATATCGCGCACGGGGGGCATCGCAAGACATCCGCTTTGCCATCGACCAGTGCTCGCTGGGCGCCATTCTAGTGGCGCAGAGCGACCGGGGCATCTGCGCGATCTTGCTGGGCGACGACCCTGACGCGCTGCTGCGCGAGCTGCAGGACCGGTTTGCGCAGGCCCGACTGATTGGCGGCGACGCCGCGTTTGAAGCCCTGGTGGCGCAGGTGGTGGCGTTTGTCGAGGCCCCGGGCCTGGGGCTGAACCTGCCGCTGGATGTGCGCGGCACCGCGTTCCAGCAGCGGGTGTGGCGGGTGCTGCAGGCCATCCCGGCCGGGCAGACGGCCAGCTATGCCGAGGTGGCCCAGCGCATCGGCGCGCCCACTGCCGTGCGGGCCGTGGCGCAGGCCTGTGCGGCCAATGCGCTGGCGGTGGCCATTCCCTGCCACCGGGTGGTGAAAAGCGATGGCACGCTGTCGGGCTACCGCTGGGGCGTGGAGCGCAAACGCGCCCTGCTGACGCGCGAGTCCGACGCAGAAGCGGCCCCGCTGCCAGCGGAGCGGGTGGCATGAGCGTGGCGGCTCTTTCCAGCCCGGGCACGCTGACGGATAGCGTGTGGCACCGGCGCGCGGCCACCATCGACTGGCAAACCGCCAGCGAGGTCCTGCGCCAGCAAGGCAATGCCGTGCTGCCCCAGTTGCTGAATACTGCCGAGTGCGCCGCCCTGGCGCAGTTGTACGGCCACGCGCAAGAGGGCACCTTTCGCAGTCGGGTGATGATGCAGCGCCATGGCTTTGGCCAGGGTGAATACCGGTATTTCAGCTACCCGCTGCCCGACCTGGTGGCGGGCCTCCGCGGGGCGCTGTATCCGCATCTGGCCCCCATCGCCAACCAATGGAACACCGCGATGGGCATCGACGTGCGCTACCCCGCGCAGCATGCCGACTTCATCGCCCGTTGCCACGCCGCCGGCCAGGTGCGCCCCACGCCACTGCTGCTGCAGTACGGGCCGGGCGACTACAACTGCCTGCACCAGGACCTGTACGGCGAACATGTGTTTCCGCTGCAGGTGGCCATCCTGCTGTCGGAGCCGGGGCGAGACTTCACCGGCGGCGAGTTCGTGCTGACCGAGCAGCGCCCGCGCATGCAGTCGCGTGCCGAGGTGGTGCCGCTCTCGCGCGGCGACGCCGTGGTGTTTGCCGTGCACCACCGCCCCGTGCAGGGCACGCGCGGGCCCTACCGCGTGCAGATGCGCCATGGCGTGAGCCGCTTGCGCAGCGGGCAGCGGCACACGCTGGGCATCATCTTTCATGATGCTGAATGAGGTTGTCACCGCCAAAGCCGTTGCAGGCAGCCCCTCGCCAAAGATGACAGATGCCATGACCGCCAGCCTGTTCGACGACCCACCCCAGCCCGCCCGGCCACCCGAGGTGCTGGAGCCCGGCGCCCTGGTGCTGCGCGGCTTTGCGCTGGCGCAGGCGGCGGACTTGCTGGCTGCGGTGCAGCAGATCACCACCCAGGCGCCCTTCAGGCACCTCATCACGCCGGGCGGCCTGCGCATGTCGGTGGCCATGACCAACTGCGGCGCGCTGGGCTGGGTGAGTGACCGCAGCGGCTACCGCTATGACCCCATCGACCCGCAGACCGGCCAGCGTTGGCCCGCCATGCCGCTGCTGTTTCGCCAGCTGGGGCGCGAAGCAGCTGAAACCGTTGGCTTCGCCGGTTTTGCGCCCGACGCCTGCCTCATCAACCGCTATGCCCCCGGCACACGCCTGTCACTGCACCAGGACCGCGACGAAGGCAACTACGCCCACCCCATCGTGTCGGTGTCGCTGGGTGTTTCGGCGATGTTTCTGTGGGGTGGTGCGCAGCGGGCGGACAAGACCCGCCGTATTGCGCTGCTGCATGGCGATGTGGTGGTCTGGGGCGGGCCTGCGCGCTTGCGGTTTCATGGGGTGCAGCCCTTGCCCGAAGCACACCACCCGCTGACGGGTGCACACCGCATCAACCTCACCTTCAGAAAGGCCGGTTGAAGTCGCCGGACCCACCCTGTTGAACTCAGCGCGTGGCGTAGCCGGTCCAGCCGCCGATGGATGCCAGCAGCTTGTCGGCCTGGGCGCGCCCCTTCAAGTCCTGGGCGATGGTGATCTGCCGCCCGCCCCGCAGCTCGGCCACGATGCGGAAATACACTTGGCGGTTGCCGTTGCTTTCGACCGTGTAGCTCTCCACCACCCGCAGCCGGGCAATGTCGTGCGGTGGCACCTGGTGCCAGCGCAGCATCAGGCCCAGCAAGCGCCGCTCGGTGCGCAGGCCGGTGTGGTCCAGCTGCACGCGCAGGCTGTTGGCCAGGGCGTAGAAGCTGCCCAGCAGCATCATGCCGCCCACACCGCCAAACAGCATGCGGAACAGCCACGGCCCGACCTCGCCCGAGGACTCCTGCTCCCAGGGCACCAGCGCCCCGACGGTCAAAAACACAGCCCCCACCAAGGCCAGCGCCAGCTTGAGTCCCCACCACCGGCCGGCCGGAAAGTACATGGCCACCCCGCCGGGTATGCGCTCCACCCGCCCGGGCATGCCCGCCGTCAGCGGCTGGCCGCTGCTGCCCGCACTGCCATGCGCGGCGCGGGTGGGACGCAGCACATGCACCAGCAGACCCACGCCCACGCCGCCAAACACCACCACAAACACCATCTTCAGGGCCAGCAGGCCGGGCCGCAGGCTGCGGTCAATGACTGCGTCCGCCGGATCGGACGGACTGACCCAGACCTGAACGGGCACGCCATCGCGCAGTGCCTGCTCCAGCCGCGCACCCAGCGCTTCCTGAAAATCGCCCACGTTGTCGCCACCACCGCTGATCGCCACGCGCTCGCCCTGGTACTCACGGCCCGCCACCTGATAGCGGTAGGTGGCCTTGACGGTGTAGGAGCTGGATTTGCTGCTGCGGCTGGTTTCCAGCCGCGCAGCCACCAACGTGGCCGGAACGGGTTGCCACCACTGCATGCGCGCCCAGTCGTACAGCGTGGGCAGCACACTGAGCAGCAGCATGCCCACACCCACGGCTGCAAATGGCAGGGCAAACAGGCCCAGCAGCCAGCCCCCAGCGCGCTTGCCGCCACGGGCAGCCGGGTCGCGTGCACCCTGCGCATGGGTTGAGGAAGAGCGTCTTGTCATGGACAAAGTTCAGGGCAAATAAGACAACAAACCGACGCGGTGACGGCCCTGGTGACTGCCGCCACATGCGGCCTGGACCGGCGCGACCAGCCTTGCACGGTCAGATTCTGCGGCGCGTCCCCGGGCTGCGCAATCTGCCATGCGGACAGCAGGCCATTTCAACGCGTTGGCAGCCGATTTATTGTGTTTTTGGCCACAAGCGCTAGTGGAGCATGCCTGGATAGCTATCACATAGATAGCAGTTCACTGCCTGCGACTTGGGCTGCGGCGCCCGCCACCACCCTCGGCATCTTTGACAGAATGCGTCCATGGTCACCGCTCCCCCCCCTTCACATCCCTCGCACGCCGCCGCGGACCGTCCG
>Ga0208124_100569_pt1 | contig 11772 bp, 14 predicted proteins | sample LakWasM104_HOW12_2_FD_183922 | JGI IMG/M metagenome (GOLD analysis project Ga0208124, IMG submission 183922) | Freshwater sediment methanotrophic microbial communities from Lake Washington under simulated oxygen tension - Sediment Metagenome... | ecosystem: Environmental > Aquatic > Freshwater >...
CGGACGGTCGCCCTTTTTTGATTCGAATTTATTGAAACTGCGAAAGAATTTGCCCCTGAATCTTCTCAGCCATCGCTTTGCGATTTTCAGCGTCGCGTATAGGTCTGCCGACGACGATATAATCAGCACCATTCTGGAACGCCATTTCCACACTGACAACCCGTTTTTGATCGTCCTCTTCGCGGTTATCGACAGGCCGGATGCCCGGCGTGATGACCAGTAGCTTATGATCCAGCTCTTCTCTCAGCATGGCGACTTCAAGCCCGGATGAAACAATGCCGTCGCAGCCGATTTGCAGGGCGCGTTTGGCGCGGGATAAAACCAACTCGCGCACATCGCAGGTAAAGCCTAAATCATCAAGATCGCCTCGATCCAGACTGGTTAACGCAGTCACGGCCAGCACTTTAAGGTCGCCTTTTTCCTTGGCGGCGGCTTCCATAATCGCATCGTTGCCGTGAATAGTGGCAAGATCGACGCCTTTGCTGCTCAAGGCTTTAATGGCCCGGCCCACGGTGGCGGGAACATCGAAAAACTTCAGATCGACAAAGATTTTTTTATCGCGCTGTTTTAACCATTCAATAAAACCGAAATAATCGCCGGACATAAACAGTTCCATGCCGACTTTGTAAAAGATCACCGAATCGCCGAGCTCCTCCACCAAAGCTTGCGCTTCGGGAATGCTGGGGGCATCCAGCGCCATGATTAAACGTTCACGGACGGGGATGGGTTTGGTTGAGATAAATGATTGAGGCATATTAGATATTAAGGTCAAAAATAAAAAAATTCTATAGGATGAGGGGCGCGTAAGCCCATCGATGATTGATGGGCTACGGCTTATTCAGTCACCAAGCCTTGTTCATGCCAAGCCTGAATTCCGCCGTTCATTAAGTAAGTCTTGGCAAATCCGGCCGATTTTAATATCAGCTGGGCTTGTGCGGAACGTAGGCCGGCTTGGCATTGGGTGATGACCGGGCGGTTTTTATAAGGTTCGAGTTCCTGTAGCCGTTCATTTAGTTGGCTCAGCGGAATATGAATGGCGCCGTGAATACGGTGTTCATTCCAGTCGTCATTTTCACGCACATCGACAATGATGGCCTGGCGTTTGGCATACATCGCTGCAGCTTCTTTAGGCGAGACAACATAGGTTTCCCCCATCGCAAAAGGGCTGGCGATCAATAAAAAAACACCGAGTCGGCAATACTTTGAAAACAGGCGCATGCAAACGCTCCCAAATAATAAGTCGATATATATTACCGGAACTTGTTTTAACGGTGAATGTTAAAATTCACTATTGCCACAATAGACCTTAAATTATGAACTTAACATTGATACAAATGACCTTGATAATGGCCTGCGGCGCAGTTTGGCGTTTTGCAAGGCCGGCGGGGTTGCCCGTAGAGCAAACCCGGTTGGTGTTGACCACGGTGGTCTATTATTTGCTGTTACCGGCTATGGTCCTGGAGGTCTTGTGGTCTGCGGATCTAGGTTTGCATTCGTTTCAGTATGCCTTGCTGGGGATGAGTAGCATTGCTTTTGCGATGCTTTGTATCTGGACAGTAGGCGCATTGTTTAAGTTTGAAGACAGGCGTTTGGGGGCGATGATACTGGCGGCAGCCTTTCCCAATGTGACTTATCTGGGCTTGCCTGTTTTGGAACAAGCGTTTGGCGGCTGGGCCAGGTCGGTGGTTATACAGCTGGATTTGTTTGCAGTCTCACCGTTATTGTTTACCGTCGGTATTATGGTGGCGCGGTACTACGGCGAAGAGGTCGTAGAAAAACCGAGGCCGCTTTGGCTGTTTTTTAATGCGCCGCCGTTCTGGGCGGCGGTCATTGCGGTTATTCTTAACGTTAACGGCTTCGTTGCCCCGGTTTGGCTTCTCGGCGTATTGCAAAAATTATCCGTCGCAGTCGTGCCGTTGATGTTGTTTTCTCTGGGTCTGGCCTTGAGTTGGAAGGCGCTAACCGTCCGTAATATCCCCTACGTTATCCCCGTTATCGTTATTAAAATGGTGCTGATGCCACTATTTGCCATGGCTATGATCGGATTTTTACCGATAAACGGCGAATACCGGGCGGCGGCAGTGCTTGATCTGGCCATGCCGTGCATGGTGCTGGGTATTGTTGTTTGCGATCGCTACCGGCTGGATAGTTCGCTGTACGCGATGGCGGTAACGGTAACGACGGCAATAAGCCTGATTACATTACCGTTCTGGCATAGCGTGCTGATGAACTGAAATCGACGTGCTGACAATTATTAAATCGATCTTTTAACCGAAGAATTTTCCAATATGAATCCAACGCTAGAAATCTTTTCGCAAGGCGAAGAAGTTGTTACCGGTCAAACCGTCGATACCAATGCGGCTTGGCTGTCGGAGCACGTCGTCGCCATGGGCTTTACCGTAACCCGGCATACCGCGGTGGGCGACAAGCTTGATGATCTGGTAACCTTGTTGCGGGAAATTTCAGTGCGCGCAGATTGCTGTATTTGCACAGGCGGACTGGGACCTACCAGTGACGATTTGACCGCTGAGGCGGTCGCCAAAGCGTTCGACCTGCCGCTGGAATTCGATGACATTGCCTTTGAGCAGATCAAACGGTTTTTTATGCTCAGAACCCGGCCCATGCCCGAGTCAAACCGCAAGCAGGCGATGTTTCCGAAGGGCGCCGAGCGCATTGACAATGTCTGGGGCACTGCTCCGGGTTTTTCCCTGCAAGTCGGGCGCTGCTGGTTTGCCTTTGTGCCCGGCGTGCCTTTTGAAATGCGGCATTTATTTTCGGAATCCATTCGGCCAACGTTGGCAAGCCGGTTTTTATTGCGGCCCGGAAAGTTAATCACCATCAAAACGCTAGGCGTAGGCGAGTCGGCCATTCAGGAGCGCATCAGTGCGATTGAAATCCCGCCCCAAGTGCAGCTGGGATTTCGTGCCAGCCCGGATGATGTGCAGACCAAATTGCTGTTTCCGCATGATTATCCTGAAACAGCGGTGGCCGCATTGGCGTCCAAAGTTGCGGAAGAGCTGGGCGATTCTGTTTTTGCCATTGACGGTTTCGGGCGGGCAAGCGGCGATCTGGTGTTTGTGATTGATCAGCTGATGACCGTCGGCGAGCACACCTTGGCCGTCGTGGAAACAGCCAGCCAAGGCTTGCTGGCGGCCAAGTGCATAGGCTTGCCATGGCTGCTGGAAACGCGCTATGAGCAATCGCTGGAACGGTTGGGGCAAAAACTCGCGGTTACGGTTAACGGCAACGATTTGATCGCAACTGCACAGGCCGTCGCCAGCGAAATAAAAAAGACCGGTGCCGCCGATTTTGTACTGGTTCAGCTCTATGCCGGGGACAATAAAACATTTCACGATAAAGACCAGTCCATTATTCTATATAATACGCTGCTGACTGGAGATGGATTTCATCAAACCACCCATTCAGTGGCAGGCCCTATCAAACGCAAGCAAAATCAGGCGGCGTTACTGGCACTGGATTTATTACGACGCTATTTACAACATAAAGAACTTTAAAATGCCCTTATTACGATTGACCAACGTTTCCATCGCTTTTGGAACTCACGCTTTATTGAAAAATTCCGACTTTCAGCTGGATGCCGGGGAACGGGTAGGCTTGTTAGGCCGTAACGGCGAGGGCAAATCAACCTTGATGAAGATCATTGCCGGAAATATTCAGGCCGATCACGGCGACATCTGGCGGCAACCGGAATTAAAACTGGCATGGCTGGAGCAAACGCCAGATTTGCCTGATGATGCGACCATCTACGACGCGGTTGCCGGTGGCTTGGGCGAGCTGGGCGAGTGGATTACCCGTTATCACGCGCTGTCTTTAACCATGGATTACGATGACGACAAGGCCTTGAATGAATTGGGCGATTTGCAGCACAAACTCGAAGTGCATAACGGCTGGCATTTTCAACAACGGGTCGAAACCACCTTAAGCAAGCTGGATTTGCCCGGCGAATTAAAGATCAGCGGCTTGTCCGGCGGCTGGAAGCGGCGCGTAGCCTTGGCCAGAGCCTTGGTGATAGAGCCGGAAGTGTTATTGCTGGATGAGCCGACCAACCATCTGGATTTTGAAAGCATTACCTGGCTGGAAGACCAACTGCTGAATTTTCAGGGGGCCGTGTTATTTGTGACCCATGACCGGTCGTTTTTGCAAAAACTGGCGACCCGGATTATCGATCTGGATCGCGGCAATCTGGTGTCCTGGCAGGGCAGTTATGACGATTATCTGGCCCGCAAAGCCGCCGCTCTGGAAGACGAAGCCAATCAAAATGCCGAGTTCGACAAGAAGCTGGCCGATGAAGAAGTCTGGATCAGGCAGGGCGTAAAAGCCAGGCGCACACGTAATGAAGGCCGGGTCAGGGCGCTGGAGAAGTTGCGTAACGAACGCTCCCAACGCCGCAACACCCAAGGCACCAGCAAGATGTCCCTGGATAGGGGCGATGCTTCCGGTAAAAAAGTAATCGAAGTTAACGATATTAGCTTTGGGTATGAGGACAGGCCGATTGTTAAGCATTTTTCCACGTTGATTCAGCGAGGCGACAAAATCGGCCTGATCGGCCCTAACGGCGCCGGCAAATCGACCTTGTTAAAGTTGCTGTTAAAGCAGTTGGAGCCTGATAGCGGCACGGTAGAGCAGGGCACCCGGCTCGAAATCGCCTATTTTGACCAGTTGCGTGACCAACTCGACCCGAACATGACCGTTGCCGATACCGTCGCCGACGGTAATGATTTTGTCGAAATCGCCGGTAACCAACGGCATGTCATGTCGTATCTGGGCGACTTCCTGTTTGCTCCGGCCAGGGCGCGTTCTCCGGTAAAGAGTTTATCGGGCGGCGAGAAAAACCGCTTGTTGCTGGCGAGGTTATTTACCAAGCCTTCCAACCTGATCATTATGGATGAACCGACCAATGATCTGGATTTGGAAACCCTGGAATTGTTGGAAGAAAAACTGGTCGATTTCGACGGCACCTTGTTGCTGGTGAGTCATGATCGGGCTTTTCTGGACAACGTAGTGACCAGTGTCTTTGTGCTTGACGGCTCAGGCGAAGTCGATGAATTTGTCGGCGGCTATACCGATTGGATGAATCATGTTAAGCAGGCGAAGCAGGCCGAAACTGTCAAGGTAACCAAGCAGGAAAAGCCGGCGGCCCAAGCTCCCGCGCGCGCCGTAACGAAAAAGAAACTAAGCTTTAAGGAACAGCAGGAGCTGGATAAATTGCCGGAACTGATCGGTGAGCTTGAAACCGAACAAGCAGAATTAAACCGCCAAATCAGTGCGCCTGAGTTCTACAAAAAAGATCAAGCCGTCGTTGCCAAGACCCTGGATGAGCTGAAGCAGATCGATGCAAAGCTGGAGCAAGTTTACAAGCGATGGGATGAACTGGAAGCGTCGACCGAAGAGAGTGGCGGTCACCAAAAATAAACGCTTCCGGCAACGGCTCCGTATGCCGTCTAAAGCGCCTGCTGTTGATGCTCTATCTCCTGCATCCGTGCGATCGTAAGCAAAGGGCATTGCGCTAAAACGCAATATCGATTATTCTAGTTGGCTTCCCGTGATCTACGGGAAGCAAAATAATAGGAGAGATGGCCGAGTGGTCGAAGGCGCACGCCTGGAAAGTGTGTATACGGCAACGTATCGAGGGTTCGAACCCCTCTCTCTCCGCCATTCAAGTTATTGGTTTTAAGTATCAAATCAATTTTTCAAAATAAAATTTGGTGGTAATTGGCGGTTGATAGGCGGTATAAGCCGCCGCAATTCAATACTCGCCATTTCTAATTTCAGGTTCTACGAGTTCGACGCTTAGCAATTTCGCTACTTCAGCACAAATCCTTGTTTCAAGATTTATTTCACTGAAATTTTTTTCGCAAAAGCCGGACGGGTGAAGCTGAAGGGGTTTGGGTGGAGACTTGGCTATAGATCTGAAATAGTCGACATTGAATAGCAGGATGATTTCTGCGGCAGTTACCGTGGAAAACAAACTATTTACTGGTAACGGTCAAGCTGATTATGTGGCTTTTCAGGTCTCTAAAGGTATTTCAGTCGGCGATTATCATCCGGGCTATGGACGAATGATCAAGGCTGATTTTAGTTTTGGTTGAAGCTGATGGTGATGTAACGGAGTAAATTCTAACTGTAGCGGCAATAACTCGGTGCCAGCGATTTTTAATCGAGACATCCAAAAAAAGAAGCATAAAAAACTTCCAAGGCCGTTAAGCCTTGAAAGTCTTCAAATTGCGTGGTTAAAGTCATTCGCATGATAATTGTCCAGCTTTACCTCTTTTACGGTTCAGGTTAACGTTACTGGCAATAGCGGCAGCGGCGAATAGGGCGGATGAGATGATGAATTCACCGGAAATAAAGCCCAACAGGCCGATTATAAATACCGTTCCGGTTAAAATGTCTTTGTAAAAGTCGTTCATGAGTAAATCCTCTTATAACGTTGAAAGGTTTTTTAGACTACGGCTCAACTATAGTAAAGGCCTCTATTGTTGACAATAACACTAGGAGTAGATGGATTGTTTCCTTATTTGATGCATTGAATTCATAAAATATTCATATAAGTAATGTAAAAGGTTAGAAATTTAGAGTTGAGCCGTCATTAGGTGTGCAGAGAACAGCGTTAATTCTGAATAGGACCTGTCGCTCATAAACTGGGGTTCTTAAAATCATATGGCATTCATGCCAAGACATCGGGAAACTGAAAGAGCAGGCTTGACATTGTCAGGGGGCGGCTATAGAATGCGCTCAGCTTGAAATAGTTTTACCGTTATGCTTATCTTTACGAAGTTCTTCATGTAATTGTTCGTCCTGTTATCATTAAGTAATTCTCTAATTTCCCAGCTCCATTAGCCTTTATAAGGCTTCAATTACTACAAATAGGATTACACTAAATGACTACAGGTACCGTTAAATGGTTTAACGCTGAAAAAGGCTTCGGTTTCATTCAACAAGAGAATGGCCCCGATGTTTTTGTTCACTTTCGCAATATTAACAGCTCAGGCTTTAAATCTCTTGATGAAGGACAGAAAGTACAGTTTACTGTCACTCAAGGACAAAAAGGCCCGCAAGCAGAAGAAGTAACCATCATCTAACTTGCAAGCAAACAAACCGCAGCTCTTTCGGGGGGCTGCGGTTTTTTTATGCCTGTCAGTAAGCAAATCGACCAATTCTTGACGTTGCATTCATTTCAAGCTTATCAGCGTCTCAAAAACAATTCATTTTTGCCTTGTGCTAGTTTAAATGTTGATTTTGCATCTGCGGCAACTAACTTGCCGATTTTTCAGTTTATTCGAAAAAATTCAGTATCTTAAATAGTTCAGTGTGTTATTACGCACTGGGATATTCGCGTCCGGCGTGATAAATAATGCCCCAATTTTTCAAATAAACGATATCATTCCAACCTCTTGCTAAACCATCAAAAATTAGCCCTATCAGTTTGCACAATAATATATCCGTAACGAAAATCAGAGAAGAGAAAAACATGGCTGAACTTGCAAATCCACTAACCCAACAAATCACCGATTTTATTTCCGGTATAGGCGAGAGATGTTCCTGATAATGTTATTTTGCCCGGTATTTTGATTGATAAGGGCGTACTGGTGGTGGACGAAACCAAGTTGAAATATCCTGGAGATTTATTGCACGAGGCTGGACATTTAGCGGTGATGGAAGGCATGCAACGCAATATTTTATATAACGATGTTAGCAAAAATGCCGGCGATGAAATAGCCGCGTTAGCGTGGTCATGGGCGACCGTGGTGTATTTAAACCAGCAACCGGAAGTTGTGTTTCATTCCGATGGTTATCAAAGGTGAATTAGAATGGCTGATAGATATTTTTAGCAACGGCAGCAATCTAGGAGTACCACTGTTGCAGTGGATGGGTTTAACGGCTGAGCCAAGTAAAGCCGAGAAATTAGGCTGGAAGGCGTTTCCACAAATGCAACGTTGGTTAAGAGAATAACTCTGTATTAGCTAGCTGTTTCGAGTATAAATCACCTAAAAGATAAATTTTAGGAATTGCCAATCCATGAAAGTCTCACCAGAATCCAACTAACCCAAATAACAGGGTTTACATCCGGCTTTCAGTTTGGTGGAGCGCTTGGATAGGCAAACACAGATGAGTTCTCAACCCCATACACGACATTCAGGAAGGAGCAGAGAGGTGATGAGCGTCCGTCACCTCAGGCCGATAAAACAGCCTTACTCGATTGCATGGTTTTTAATTATGGGTTCTGCTTGGATTAACGTACGGCGAACCTGTTATTCTCAAGCAAACATTATCTCATAGTAGAGTTTGTTATCATTAGTCCCCGGGTTGATTGATAATATAGGCCCCATGAGCCATTGATGCTGTCCCAATTCAGCATGCTCAACAAGATAAATATCTTGCAACAACAGTGTGTCGGGCGGCCCGGTAAAAACCAATGATAACGGAGTGCGAAATTGTTCCGGTATATTGCGGCGCGGTAATTCCGCTACATCGATTAATTGCAAGTCAATCAGACCTGCTTGTGTGTGTATTGTGAAGTTTGTGCCCACTAACGGAGAGGCTTGTTCAAGACTAAGATTCATGGCTAACCTTTAAGTACAGTTGCGTCAAAAGCCGACGGCGTGCATGATAGCAGAAAAAATATTTTGAATTTCATAAAAAACCATAGATATGTCGCCGCCTGATTTTCATTTACGTTCCGTCCATGAGAACGATCAAGAATTTATCGACACGCTTTATCGTTCAACCCGCGAAGATTTGCTCATGTTGCCGATGGATTTAGTCTTTATCGACAACTTGGTTCGATCTCAGCAACAGATTCATGCACTTGGAGTGCAGCAGAACTATCCAAATGCTCAAACCAAAATTCTCGAATCTCAAAGTCAAGCGCTGGGGCGCATGATATTCGAGCACGCGACCGGCGATATTCGCTTGATCGACATTGCGGTCTTGCCTAGCGCTCAAAGGCAGGGTTTGGCGCGGTATATGTTGCAGCACCTTCAACAAATGGCCGAAACCCTTCAGGCAAGCTTGAGTTTGCGCGTAGTAAAAAATAACCTCAAAGCACGCAGGCTCTATCTTTCTGCCGGCTTCCAAATTGTTGATGAAGATGAGCTGAGCGAACAGATGCGCTGGCGAGCTGGAGTTACGCTATGAAGCAGGCTACCCGCTATTTGCGTTTGCCGTTCGATTTCGACCTGGCCGCATTGCAAATCGATTTGCAACGCTTAATGCCGGATCAATGGGTGCCTCATTACAATGACCAAGCTGCCGAGGCCGGATATTGGCACTGTCAGGCATTGCGTTCCCCACACGGTCGTAGCAACGATATTCTGGCATTTTCGAATGATCAATTCCTGGATACGCCGCTCTTGGCGCGCTGCCCTTATTTTCAGCGAATCCTGCAACACTTCAAATGCGAAACCTGCGCCGTGCGCTTGATGGCATTGGCGCCCGGCGGCGTCATCCACGAACATACCGATCCCGGAACCAATTTTGAAGATGGCTTGGCACGCTTGCATATCCCTATTATCACCGACCCAGGGGTATTGTTTTGGCTGGATGGAGAGCCGATTCATTTTGCTGCGGGCGGCACTTGGTACATGAATGCCAATTGCAGGCACCGGGTTGAAAATCATAGCGCCGTGCATCGCATTCATTTAGTGCTTGATTGCATCCCGAATCAATGGCTAACCGATATATTTAATGCGGCCGGGTTTGTTGCCAATCCCCTACCAAAATATGGAGACCCCAATATCACCGATGCAAATGTATTGGAAATCATTGCTGAATTGCGGCAAAGCGGCTCTGCGGCAGCATTGAGTTTGGCTAATAGATTGAATGCTGTGCGGAGCGGAGCGCCGAATAAACCCTCGATACCGTAATTATCGGTAGTACGCAGTCCCCCCCCCCAAGTGCCATTAAGTTAAGCGTAATGATGCCGTAGGAGTGGGCCGCGCCCGCGACATTTAAGCAGTGATTTCTAAGTTGTAACTCCATCATCGCGGGCATGGCCCGCTCCTACAGTGCTTAACTTACGCTGCGAGACAGGAGTCGAGTAGTCCCCAGAAGCGATAGCGCATGTGTTTTCACGAAGCGCTTTTTGCGTAGTGAAAATGCAGGCTTTCCGACATCGCGTCGAGTCATTGCGAGAATGATGTTGGATACCCCTTGCTGGGTATCCAACGAATGAAGCAGGACGGCTGGGGCAGCCGCAGGCATTAGCGGTCGCGTAGCTTTTGCCGCTTGTTGGGCAGGGATGCCCATAAAAGCTTTCGCAAAAATAGCGACTCCCCGAATGGCATTGCCCCCAATAAAAACAATATCAGGAGTAGTGCACGGCTCTGCGAAAGAAAAGCCGGGGTATGTGTTTTAGTGAATATATTCAGTCATCTATCTACCGGCATTACGGAACCTGCTTACTGGGTTAATTAGCCCATGATCTTTTTTGTTTTATTTAACGGAATGATCTGCTATCTTTGCGACCCAGTCAGCTGACTATTTGGCTAGAATTATAAAAATTGGGCCATAGCACTGACTTTTCCAATTAGTAAAAATAAATTGCGGCTGTGAATTAAAGTCAAACCTTGGTTTTATTTTACCGATTGGAGTTTGAGTAAAATTGTATTACCGGTAACTAGCGCTTAATTTCAAGAATTAGGTATTTATTGTTTTATGTAGGCTGCTTTTTAAAGCTTTTTACTAAAAAACATAACCCTATTTGCGTAATTAAATACTAGCTAATCTTATCGTGCAGCGGTCTATTATCGTTGCGTTTTAATTATATACAGTAAAAATAGGAATTTATTATGGATGCATTTATGGGAACCATTCTAGCAGTGGGATTTAATTATCCGCCAAGAGGCTGGCTGTTTTGCAATGGTCAAACAGTGCCGGTTCAGCAGAACTCGGCGATGTTTGCGTTATTAGGCACCATGTATGGCGGGGATGGGCAGAACACTTTCGGCATACCGGATCTGCGCGGTCGGGTCGTCGTCGGGTCACAGGGCCAAGGGCCAGGCTTGCCAAATGTTGCGCAAGGTGAAAAGGCAGGTTCAAACAATGCAACGGTTATCTCTAACGGTACGGCAACGATAAACCTGACCACAGCCAATCTACCGTCACATACACATGCGGCGACGTTGAGTTTAACGGGGTTGTCTGCCTCCACCGACATTAAGGTCGGCACTGCCACTAGCGGTGGCGCCGCCGTTGCTACAGCCAACAGTACCTTAACCAGCACTCCGAATAGTCCACCAAGTTCAATCAGCGCCGCCATTTATTTGCCTTCCGGTACTACGCAAACGAATCCGGTCTCCTTGGGTGGCGTTACCACCACAGTGACGGGTAGTGGCACAGTGTCAAACGCCAATACCGGCAGCGGCACGCCACTAACGGTTCCAGTCGTAAGCACTGCCACCATTTCCAACATGCAGCCCTATCTTGGGCTTAACTACATAATTGCCATGGAAGGCATTTTTCCTTCCAGAAATTAAACCGGTTAGGCGCGGCTTGGCCGCGCCTTCCTCTTTTTTTTGTAACTATTCAGCCCCTTGCCGTAGGGCGTGCCGCGCGCGCCTTCTGCTGCGCGTGGATAACGTGCCGATCCGTTGATGGCGCGCCTTACGCTTCAGGCAATGCTCTGAATAGTTCCCCTCTTTTCTTAACTATTCCATGTTGAATGAACGGCAGTTATTAAGCGGTCAAGCTGTTGCTAAAGATGCGTTGACTTCATTGCACAATTGGTTTCCGGTGACTCTGCAAGACCGG
>Ga0208124_100570_pt1 | contig 11733 bp, 20 predicted proteins | sample LakWasM104_HOW12_2_FD_183922 | JGI IMG/M metagenome (GOLD analysis project Ga0208124, IMG submission 183922) | Freshwater sediment methanotrophic microbial communities from Lake Washington under simulated oxygen tension - Sediment Metagenome... | ecosystem: Environmental > Aquatic > Freshwater >...
AGCGTATGACGAGTTACAGGGTCAATCAAAAGCATAATAAAGCTATGCATAGCCGCATATTATCCTCTAAAAGAGACATTGTTTGCAATTTGGTAGAAATACTCCCGTATCGGAGGGTATTTATAAAAGGGCGGGGGTATAAAAAATCAAGCCGTCTTTGGGGGGGGAGCGATTAGCAATCGCTCCATGCGTCGCCTAAAGCGACTACTGTTGATGCTTGGCTTATTGCGTCCGTGCAGTCGAATGCAATTGTTCCTTGTTTGTTCACGCATCTTGCCGATCGTCAATATAAAAACAGGCCGGCTTGGATGGGTTTCCGCAAACAAAAAAAACGCCCCAGTGAGGGGCGTTTTTGTGCAAGCTGTAAGGGGGCGACTGACAAGTCGCCCGACCAAGCTGTAGTACATGTTGCCAGTATTATCAATGCATGTAGAGCATGAAAAACTAAAAAGGGGGCAAAACAGGGGGCTTTGGTTGGTGATTTTTTGTTTTTTGTCATCAAGCACCCTCAACACCTGCCGATCAACACGCATAAAAAAGCCGGTGCTTAAACCGGCTTTTGATATAAATTTGATTTGGTGCGCCTGCTAGACATTAATACTCAATTTTCTTTAACCGCCTCTCTGCAAGATCCTTATAAAAGCTATCACCATCACCTGACTTATTGATAATCAAATTTAGCCATTCACGGGTTTTTACCCAATTTTTACTGCTCCAATATGCTTGTGCAATTTGGTATCGAAAAGCTTGTAGATTAGAATCGGTTGGATACTCTTTTTCAAACGATGCGAATGACTCCAAAAGTTGTGGCATATATTTTTCAAATGATTCTCTAACTCCATACTTACTGCCATACTCGCCACGCTCCTCCCAGCCCAACAGGGTGCGCATCTTATCATGGTAAGCAACACGAGAAGCTACAGATTTTGGAAACTCACTAATAACTTTGTCATACCACTTTATTGCAGTTTCAACATGTGGAATCCAGCTAGAATCTATACTAAGAATTTCATTTTTCCCTTTTGACCAAAAATCTCCATGCCGAAGATATGACAATGCAACAGCATTTTCGATTGACTGATTTGCAGACCCACCAACAATCTCAGCAAGTTCATTTATTCTATTTTTAACTAATGTTGCTTGCTCAGAGTTTGGGTATTTTTTAGAGAGTTCTTGCCACGAATCAAGAGCAACATTGATTCGGCTCTCTTCAAAGGCAATACTACCAAGTAAATAATAAGCCTGGGCCTTAATAGAATCATCGGATTTGCTAAAGACTATATTAATTAGTTCTGTCTTTGCTTCTTTTAGTAATCCATGTTGATTTAGCATCGTAGCTTTTTCAATTGATGCAGCAAATGATGTAGACGCAACATGCAAATATAAGACAACAGATATTGCTACAATAGATAATGTTGCAGCAGATATTGCCAATAATCTCATTTTCATACTATTTCCTATGGGGTGACGAACAGGTGTCGATTGTGGTGTTTACCCGGCTTTGATTATTACAGTTAATGAAGAGCAGTGAAGAAATTATTGTGAGATGATAAATTTGTTTACTTCACCCTCCTGGACATTGACCTCCTTCGTTTGATAACCTCCTTGTTTACTGGTATCCACGTAATAGAAGAACCCGTTATTTCTGACAAAATTCACATCCCAGCTAACATTTACCGTGATAACCCACTTGCCCGATGGAACCTTATGAAACTCAAAGTTCCCTTGAGCATCACACTGGCTGCTCTTGAGCAGATTTTGTTCTTCTTGGCTTAGCTTTTCTATTGATGAGTATCCATTGCTAACATCATTAAATAACTGATTAAAATATTCTGTGTTTGGGTGCATTTCAACAGGATTCCCGGCACATGTAACCACTCCACCGCCTTTTTGGGTTAAGAACGCCTGACCTGTTACCGTGCTTGATCCGGTTTTATATCCTTCTTTGCTAAAAGTGGGCATTTTGTAAATGGGATTTCCATCTTTGCAACTAAAATACCTGCCAGTGAATAAATTGGTGTGTCCGCTCCGGCGCACAATAGCAGCATTTGAATTAACAATTGTCGCTCTCTTTTTAAACCACTCCTTGCAGTCATCTTCTGTGTCGGTGCATTGCTCCACTTTTCCATAATCAACACATGGCATCCCTTCAACCGAATTAAAAATACCAACATCCTGCCAACCGGGATATTTTAAATTTGCACAGCCAGAAAATAATAAGCAGGCAGTCACCATAATTAGCCTATTTTTCATAATGCACTCAATTAACAGGATTGATATTTTTAGCGCCATTACAATAGTAATAATCCGCTAGAGTAGTTGTTTGATCACTACCTTTTGGCCCCATCATACCCGTTGAAAATTGGCTATGATCGGATTTATCAGTGATGACAACCGTATTTGCATAGTATTTAGTTGCTCTTTTTTGATGCCATTCAAGGCAGCCGTTACCATCATCGCTGCAAGATTCTTGCATCTTATAGACACAGCTTTTATCTGGCATAGTGGATTCGATTCTCACATATTCCCAGTTGGGATATTTCAAATTCGCACACCCGCTCAGCAACACTACCGCCGCAATCACCATTTTATTTTTCATTATTATTCTTCCTTATGATTAACTAGCCTAAGATACCGCATAAGCGGCCTAATTAATAGTCAGTCAAGCCTACAAGATTCTATCGATCTAAAGTTAGTTGCTGTCCTCATAACAATGAATTCAGCTCAAAATCAGGATCGTTCGAGATAATCAAAAGCAGTTCAGCATGGCAACGCTGATCAGGAACACACCAACAGACCAGATCCTTACCTTTGAGATTAAGCTTAATATCTTCAATCAAGGCCGGGTTATCGATTAAATATTGAATATACAATTTTTTCACTTGCTCAAAATCGCCATCGACGCCCAATTTGTACGGATTGCCGTATTTACTGCTTCGATCAACATAAACTGAGCCGGTCGGGATCTTGTCTATATGGGCGTTTAATATCCTTGGCTTATCCATTAACGATACACGTTTTTATTAGCCTAACTGGTCTGCTTTCTGCTTGGGCTGCGTCGATGCGGATTTGCTGTTCATGACTCAATCCGGTCGAAGCGCGATAGATAATGACAAGCGGTAGAAGTGTTTTTCTTATCCGTGACTCCAACGCCAATAAGCGCCTTCCGATATTATTATTCATCGTCGGCGAACCTTTCAGCGGCCTGAATACGCACTGACAATGCAGGCGCTCTACCGCATAAATCATCATACAGTTGTTCACATCGAGCATAGAATGCGTCATCGCTTTCGCTGTCGAGCCGAAATAAATCAACATTGCAAACGGTACACACATCCGCATCGTCGCAAAATATCAGTGCGGGCATTGTTTCGAGTTTGTTTAACCGCTGCTCAAGAGCTGCAAGTCTTGCTGAGATGCTACTGGCCATGCTGTTGATCCTGTTTAAAAGATTGATAAAAATCCGATAACGATACAAATGGAACTGCATCTGCAATAGTGGTTAAGCCATAAAAATAATCTAAACCGAAGCATCTTGAATTAGTATTTTGTTGTGATTGTTCTAGGCGTAAAACCCGACTCTTTATTGATGCAATCATGCCGCACCTCGAACATAATCATAATCTGAATGATCCTCAAGCCAGGGCTTGTCCTCACAACCAGATAACCAAACCCAACTGTAGTGATTGCCATATAGAATTACACGCCTCTCTGAGCGTTCAGCTTGGCTAATTTGTGCCAGTTGTGCATCATTCGGCGCGTCATAACAATGCAGTATAAGCATGGGTTCTTTTGGGTGTGCTAATAGTTCAAGTGATTTTATTCTGCGAGATAAAACTGAATTAACCATGCGATGCTCCATTTTCCAAAGCGGCTATACGGTCGGATAACGTGGTAAATTCTTCTATCTTAATTTGTGCGGCCAGTCCTGAAAGTAACTGAGAACTTACGTCAGGTGCAAGCTCACCTCTAAGCGTTGCATCTATAATCAGTCGTCCTATTTCGGCAGTGTTATCGTCCGGTATCGAATTAATAACGATTGCTTCTGATACTGGGCGTAATGTCGGAACCGCTCTATCCATTAAAAGTTTCGCACTAGCGACATCGCCATTTTTAGCCTGCTTCATCAAGACATTAATAACATCGCCTATATCATCTGCGATTGACTGCCTTAATTTTTGTGCCGTAGAATTTCCTTTTGGCCTGCCGCTGGGGTTGGGGGAGGGTGAACCTTTTTTAAATGCCATTGTTATTCCTTGTTTTTATCAATTAAATCACGCCAAATAAGCCGCCTAAAACGCCATCTACGACGTGATAGGCAGTTACTTGATGTCAATGTATTAATTAACCGTTTTCTGTGCCTGAAAAAAAACCTTTGCCCTCAATATAGCCTCTAAATCCAGCAGGTACTTCTTGTTCCTGCGGTTGTTCAGATTTACAGAATAAACCATTTTTTAATGGTACATAGGTAAAAAAGGGAGTTGTATCGTCACGAATATTAGTTCGTATATTTACGAGGCCACCATTTGCCTTATGCTTCTGAATCTCCTGTTTTTGAAAGATATTCAAGTCTTGCTTGTATAGTTGATTCACGACTAATACTGAGTTTTTATTTGTAGCCATAATATTTTATTCCTATTAAATTAATCGTTGTAGTCATAACGAACAAACCCAACTCCAGGCACAAACTCACCGGCCACATCTTCGGGATGATTATTTGTTGGTGCGGATTGTCCTGATCGTGCCGATGTTAGTCTGTTGATGATTTCATGCTGGATCATCCCTTCAATTGATACTGCTGCGGGAGTTTTCGCCTTTAGCTTTGCTGCTTCTTCCTGTGAAACAAGTCTGCCTTGATACCAAACGGGTGCCGCTGGCCGTGATGCAGTCATTCTCTCGATAATCGGTAAATCGTTTAAATTTGCTGTCATTGTGTCGCTCCTAATTCTTTATAAATTTTTGATAATTCCCAAAAGGCAGTTGCCGTTTGTTGCATAGCCTTAATTTTTGGATCTTCGGCAACGGGTGTTATTGCCGCCGCTGGTTCTGGTAGGACAATATATTCAATGCCGTTTTTTACTTTGGAATTTGAATGGTAAGCCGTAAGTTTTGCTATGCTGTTATTCATTTAAACTCCTTTTAAATCAATTTGTTGTTGGTTATTGTATCACTATTTAACGAAGCTGACGAAGCTGACGACTCATGGCGTCCGGAACCCTGGCCTTGTCTCGATTAATGCCGGTGGATGCGGAGCGCCTTTACCGATTTGATAGTCGCGGGAGCCACGCCGGGACAGCTCAATGCAAACATAATCCAGTAATTCGCTATAGCATTTAACCGCCTGACTGTGCCTTGGGTTCAGTGGATCGTGGAAAGCGTGCATGTGATCTCGGTCAATATCGGCAAGTAATTGCAGGGCTTGGGTAATGTCGTCCATCAAGCATCGACCATCACGTTGTAACGGTGATACGCCTTGCCTGTGCTGGTTTCGGATTTGCCCTGATACGTTACAGCGACAATTGACCCATACGTTGCGCCTTGTACCCTTAGCTGTTCAGCAATGTACTTGTTTAACCAATAGCTAATCAATGTGCCATGCTGGGTTCTTACGACGAACTGTTCCTGCTGCCCATATTGGCTTTGAACGGTTTTTTTGTCGAAAAGCTCACCGACCAGGATGTCACCGACTTCCGGTGTCCATAAATCTATCGGTGCCGATACTCGCTGCACCATAGCGGCTATACGAGCGGCTTGCGTTGCAGGTAGATTGCTGGTTTGTTCTTGGTTGTTTTCAAAAGTATTCATTGTTAAATCCTTCGCCGGTATGGTGGCGGTAATAATTTGTTTATAAAGAAGTTGGTCTTAGTGCCAATTGGTGCCTACCTAAAGGTATAGGCACCAATCCGCACTAAATATGACTTGGTGCTGATTAGTGCTACGCACTATTCGGCACTATCGGCACTAAATTTATAACTCCTTCATTATCAATCGCCTGCTTACTATCTATAAGCTTTCTTAACTCACGATAAACGGCACTCGATGTATGTTTTCCATCAAGGTGATTAACAACATCTGTTTTTTTAGTGCCGATAGGTGCATCCTTTAAAAATGAAACTATAGATTTAGCGATTTCACTGTTTTTGGTGCTGGCTTTCTTTATTGGTGCGTCCGCAGCTAATATGATGCAGCTGGTTGCCGGAGCGCCCCATTTAGTAACACCCAGCTGAATAGATTCAAGCCTAAACCCAACACGTTCGCCCTTTGTTCCCAAATCACGCTGCTTAGTAATTTCACAACACCGGCCATCGGCTGTATCAGTAACTTCGATTTCAGTATCAACAGCAGCACGAACACCACTCCAACCTCGGGCACCGGCAGCGGCGTTTTTTCCGCAATGATGTATCAGGCAAAAATGAGCTTTTGTTTCTTCGCGGATTCTGTCGAAGCGTTTAACGACTAAACCCATGTCCTGCCCTGCATTTTCGTTGGCCCCAGCACTCAGTCTGGCTAATGTATCGCCAATGATTAATCTAGCTGTTTGGCTCGTTTCTTCTTCAACCTGCTTGATAACTTTAATTAGCAAATTGGTATCAGAATCATGAGAAAATAAATCGATAGGATTTTGAACAATGGCAAAATTAGGAACTGTTACACCGTGATAATTCTGATATGCCTGTATTCTTGAAATAATCGAAGACGGCGATTCGGTTGCCAGATAAATAATAAGTCCTGGTTCCGTATTTCTACCCATCCATTTGATACCGCGAGCCATAGAACACGCCATATCGATGAGAAGAAAGGTTTTTCCGCTGTTGCTGTCGCCGTAAACAATTGAACCGGCTCCGGCAGTAAAAACACCTTCAAGGATTTCATCGGGAGCCTGAAATACAGCTGGTATCTCAGATGCCATAATGGTGTTGTGTATGCGTTTACCATTCAATGTCTGGCTAACATCTTCGCCATCATTAGCCGCGCCATTGTCCCGGTGGATGTATCCATCATTATCAATCTTAAAATTCGCATAAATCATGCTACGACCTCAAATGCTGACCAATTCACTGATGTTGTAGCGGTGCCCTTCATGTGCTGAATTTGATTGTGTTTTTCGAGCGTTAGGCCATTGACTATAAATGACCGACCAACTGTGATTAATGCCGCTTTTTCATCGCTGTTATGCTCCAAAATGGTATAGCAACTAAAACTATCGTGAGGCTTGCCATTGTTCAATGGATCATTTCCGTGGTGGCTGTAAACGCGCTCAACTCCATCAACGCATTGTGAGCAAATTTGAATTCCCGGTATTGATGTTTCACGACAATGCGGCGGCATAAGACGACTGCCAAAATATCTATAACCTTGCGATTGCAAGTAATAAACAGGTGATTTCCAATGCTCATTGAATAGCTGAATGGGCGATATTTTTAGACCGGTATAATCGTTTTTAACAGGAGCGGGGCGATATATCGGCTCAGGTTGTATCGTTGGATGGGCGGCTGCATAGGCGGCGCAAATGGCATCTGCATCTTGCTTGTTACCCTCTAAAAATTCGTAGAATTTAAACAGGTGCTTGCGTTCTGCTGGTACTCTAGGCAAGAACCAGGGCTGTGACCAAGTACGATTTTCGCTCACATTGAACAGTAAGCAATTTTCAGCGTGTAGAAGTTCGTGGAAGTGATTGAGCAATACCGGCAATTGTTGGCGGGTATATTTAATGAATATCAAAACTCGATATTTATAGTAGTCCGGGCCTTGTTCGCCGTTTGAAAAGCTCGAATAAATAACATGAGGCACACTCTGTCTGGCTAATATTTGATGCACTAATGCCGGGTCAGGCGCGGGCGCTACAATTTCACCATCTTCCGTAATGCGAGAATCACCATCCAAAATTAAAACATCAGCTGTATCTGGTGCCGCTTTATCATTGCGAATAGTGCCGTTGTAGCGCACAAAATAACTGCCGTTTTTCTTGCCGACAGTGACTTGTTTTAATCTGCTAGCCAAACATCGTGCGTCATCAAATACCCAAGGCTTCAATGATGTGCTATTAATATCGCTTTCACATATCGAAAGTGCAACCTTTACACGTTCCCGCTGCTGCGCATCATATTCTTCGTCGGTTAATTCATCGGCTACAGCTACAGTTCCAGCATTGGCGGCTGTCGCGACAGGTTCGGGATCTGCGTTAACATCAACTGCTTCGATAGTGCCGGATACGGCGATAAAATCGACAGCATCAGCTTCTACGGGCAAACTTTCAACAAGGCTCAACTTCGGTTTATTTTTTGATCCAAGTGGACGACTCATAAAACCACCACCAGCACCAGCAAGGCCAGCAATTCAGCAAAATAAATTAATTCAGGATAGCGCATAAAATATACGGCCATCATTACGCACCGCCTTTGATCGAACGACCTTTAGTGCCGAGCCATAAGGCCAAATCTGTGTGCTTAATGGCATATTTACCGTCTATTTTTTCGGCTGGCAACTGCTTTAAACGAATTGCATTTCTAACGGTTAAAGTGCTGTAATTACTAAGATATGCCGCGTTGTAGATTGTTAATAATTGTTCGTTTGACATTTGAGTCCTCAAAGTCGTTATTTAAAATAACGTCTAAGGCTCATGTATGCGGAATGTAGGGGATGCAAAAAAATAAAAACACTAGCGCATATTTTATTATGCGCATATAGGTGCTATACTTTAAATGTACAGGTGTCTAATCAGTACATTATTTCTACAAATCGCAAACATAACCTTTTCGACGAGTTATATGTTTGTTGTTACAAAATGAAATACCGAATCAAAAATAAAGGGGCTGCATATCGCTAAATATGCAGCTTTTTTTTTGTTTCTTCATTACTGTAAATACTAATACTAATTCACTGGCAGTGCAAGTTCACATAACCGTTATCGTGTCAACATATTTTTGTAAAGCTTTTATTATTTGTTTTCGGTAATCGCTGCACGCCTTTATTCATAAGGCATCAATTAAAAATGATAACGCGTTTATGCCGCAACAATAGCGGTCAATACCATCATATTGCTGTCGCAATCGGTGCCGGTGGTGATGTTTGTATAATGCCGATTACGCCACCCTAGCCAACTCAAGCTCGACAACCAATCGTTTGATTTCAGCATCGGACTTTCCAGCTATGCGGGCTTTGTTGATTGCATCAACTTCGTTTTGAGGCCATGCAACACGATAACCGCCGATTTGTATAGGACGAGTAAATAAGCCTTGCTGGATTTTTCGGTATATAGTTGATCTGCTGTCGCCGGTTGCCTGTTCGACAATGGGACGTCGTAGCAGTGGGTTTATGGCGGGTAAAATGGAGCTTGTTGTAACCATGAGCTTACCTAATAAGGTTCGCGCCGCTGCGGGATTGCTGCGGACTCTGGTTGCAGATTTTGAACAGTTGAGCTATGCGGTTGTTCGAAGTCGGTTAAGTTATAACCGATTCGGTTATGTTTCTCGTCGTTAGTGGCTTGCGGGCTATAAAAGATTTTTAGCTTGGTTTAAATATTTACGAATGGTGTCATCAGAAATGTTAATACCTTGCCTTTGGAGTTTTGCGCTTAGGCCGTTTTTATCGCCGGTTAAACTGTTTCGGGGACTTGTTAGGTCGTACCCATAAGCATCAATCGCCATACCGATAATCAGCTTTAACATGGTGTTCCGTTCAGTTTCTGTCAACATGGTTTTTGCTTGGGTCGGTTCATGTGGCTTTGCAAGAATCAATGTCATGGGTTTGCTTGTATCAATCCTGAAATAACAATTCTCTTCATCGTTAGGCTTACATAGCATATGCCATAAACCTGTAAGGTGCTTGTCTGGGTGTGTACTTAGCATAAGTTGCGTAACGCCATCAAAATTTTGGGTGTGTCTGTATGCCATTTCATCACTAGGGCATAGACTAAAAACACCATAAGCTTCTTGATTAGGTGTTAGCTGATCTACGTCAGGTTCTTCGGAATGGTAGTGCTGAGAAACTTCAATCCAATACCCATAACCACGGAAAAATACATCTATCAAAGTAACACTCCATTAAAATGATAAGTCGTCTTGAAAGGGAATAACCGAAAACGGGGGACGAATCCCGCTTGTTGCTCCGTCGAGCTATCCGGTCAATTTGGATCATACTACTTTTCTGAATGTCGCTTGTATAACGGTTCGTTCGGTCATAATGGTATCAAGAAAATTAGCCCATGATTGCAGCATTTCCATTCGTTGCTGTTTATATTGAGCATGCGAATAAACGCCAGCCATGCCGGGTATTGCGTGACTGAGTGCGGTTTCTACGACTTCGGGGGAGTGACCTTGTTCTCTTAAATGCGTTGATGCTGTATGGCGGTGATCGTGGATGTTGTAATCAATAATGTCACCGTCTGCGAGTGCAGCATTATGAGTTGGGTCAAGGTTCTGACTACGCATGGCGATATTGTTATTAGTAGCTGCCGGTAATACCCACTGACTACCACCGCCAAGGCGCTGAAGCTCATGCAGCATTTCAATGGCTTGGGTCGGGAGCATGACCAGATGATCTTTCTTTGTTTTCATCCGGCCAGCCGGTATTAACATCTCGCCTTTATCGAAGTCAATTTCGCTCCAGGCCGCGCCGCATAACTCCGATTTACGTAACGCCAGCATCAGAAGCAGGTGCAATGCCAACTTATAACCTCGATAGCAAGGGGACTGATAAAGGCCGACTAAATAGCGTTTAATCTCCGGTGTCGATAGCCAGCGTGTGCGCTTGTTGCGGTTGCCGACTCTCGCCGCCTTAATCAAAGCTGCCGGATTGTGTTTGCAATAGTCATGCTCAACGGCATAGCCAAATATTCGGTCTGCCCATCCATGCGAGAGTAGGGCAGTTGCCACGCCCTTATGTTCTCTAAGGTCGTAGATCAATTCTCGAAGCTTGGCTACGTCTATCAGTTCCAGTGGCGTATCTTTCAGCTTGGGTAATAAGTGCAGTACGACCGGCCGCCATCCTTTGTCCGGGTTTTTCCATTTCATATCAACCCATTCAGTCTTATATTTGTCGGCGGCATCGCCAAAAGTCATTAGTGCTTGGGCTTCTTCAATTTCCTTGGTGGCTGCTGCTTTGGCTTCGATCTCCTTAATACTGAAACCGTCGATAATCATCTGTATAGCTCCGGGGTTATCAAGTAGCGACGAAGGATGCCTATCAAATGTAATCAGTTCTCTGGCTACTGCATGAATTTTTCTGGCATTGACTAAACTGATCTGTGGATAGTTCCCGTAATGGTATTTATCCTTTTTGCCTTTTAGTCTGAATTCATAGCGCCAAGTCTTTGTCCCCTTTTTTCGGATTACCAGCGAAAGGCCGTCACCGTCCCCCATTTGATAATCTTTTGTGGAGGGCTTGGCTTTCTTGATCTCGGTGTCTGTAAGTGACATAAGGTGTCCCCTTTTTTTGTCTATTTTTGACAATTTTACAGAATTTTTTGAAAAGGGGACATAAAAAGGGCAAAAATAACGGGATTCAGTGGTTTTGTGTGGGAACGTCTGGGCATAAAAAACCCCGCTAAGTCATATAACTTGCGGGGTCTTGGGTCACTCTGAGCCTGTTAGAAACAGGCTTGAATGTTACAAGCTGTAGTACATATCGTATTCTGCTGGGTGTGTGCTCATACGAATGCGAGTCACTTCTTCCATTTTCAGATCGATGTAGCCGTCAATTGCGTCGTCAGTGAAAACACCGCCGCGTGTCAAG